>Ga0208826_1001835_pt1 | contig 16883 bp, 15 predicted proteins | sample AD_UKC115_MetaG_FD_184451 | JGI IMG/M metagenome (GOLD analysis project Ga0208826, IMG submission 184451) | Active sludge microbial communities of municipal wastewater-treating anaerobic digesters from Hong Kong - AD_UKC115_MetaG (SPAdes)... | ecosystem: Engineered > Bioreactor > Anaerobic >...
CGGGAGTCGGGACTAGAAGCGATGGCGGGCGCGAGCCTTGCGCCACGCGCCTGCGGTCAATGGCTGCCGGTGTCGGTGTCGTCGGCGTCGCCCAGTTCCCGCAGTACCCGGAACAGTTCGCGGAAGGCGTGCGGCGGGCGGTTGGCCTTGCGTTCGGCCAGGGCATTGCGCACCAGCTGGCGCAGCTGCTGGCGATCGGCCTGCGGGAATTCGGCGAGCAGTTGCGTCAGCGCCTCGTCGCCGCCGTCCAGCAGGCGGTCGCGCCACTGTTCGATGCGGTGCAGGGCGGCGGTTTCGCGCCGCGACTGGTCCTTGTCGTGCTCCAGCGCGGCGCGGATCGGCTCCAGCGCCTCTGCGCGCTTGCGCAGTTGCTTGGCGAGGAACTGCGTCTGGCGTTTGCGCGCGATCTGCTGGGTGATGCGCCGCGCGGCCAGCACCTCGGCGTGCAGATCGTCGTCCAGCGCAAGGTGCGCGAGCTGGGCGTCGGACAGCTCGACCAGGCGCTTGGCCAGGTCGAGCACGGCCAGCGCCTCGCGGCGCTCCTGGCTGCGGCTGGGGCCGTCGAATTCGGGCAGGTCGTCGTCGTGATCGCGCATGATGGGCACCGTACCGCAGCGCCGCGCATCGCGAGGCAGCGGATCGATAAAATGGACGGCGCCGGCACATCGCGCGGCGTCGCAGAACGCTAGAGGATAAGACGTGAGCGCAGCCATCGCCAAAATCGACACCAGCCAAGCCGAGCTGGACCGTCTCGCCGAGCTGGCCGAGGACGTGGTCCGCCGCTGCCGCAGTGCCGGTGCCAGCGCGGCCGAGGTGGGGGCCAGTATCGACACCGGCCTATCGGTGAGTGTGCGCCTGGGGGATACGGAGACCATCGAGCACACGCGCGACCGCAGCTTCGGCGTGACCGTGTACTTCGGCCAGCGCAAGGGCTCGGCCAGCACCGCCGACCTCGCCCCCGATTCCATCGCCAAGACCATCGAGCAGGCCTGCGCCATCGCGCGCTACACCGAGGCCGACCCGGCCGCCGGCCTGGCCGACGCGGCGCTGATGGCGCGCGAGTTTCCCGACCTCGACCTGTGGCACCCCTGGGACATCGACGTGGAGGGCGCCATCGCCCTCGGTCTGCAGATCGAGGACGCCGGGCGTGCCGTGCCCGGCATCAGCAACTCCGAAGGCGCTGCCGTGCAGGCAGGCGAGACCGTGTCCGTGTACGCCAATTCGCACGGCTTCACCGGGCGCGAGCGCGGCACGCGGCACCTGCTGTCGGTGGCCCTGCTGGCCGAGGACGACAACGGCATGCAGCGCGACTACTGGTACGACGCCGTGCGTGCGGCCGAGGATTTCATGGACCCTGCGGCGCTGGGGCGCAAGGCGGCCGAGCGCACGCTGGCGCGGCTCGACGCGCGCCGCCTGAGCACGCGGCAGAGCCCGGTGCTGTTTGCGCCGGAGGTGGCGCGTGGTCTCATCGGCAGCCTGGTGTCCGCGGTCAGTGGCGGCAATCTCTACCGCAAGGCCAGCTTCCTGCTCGACCACGCCGGCAAGGCGGTGCTGCCGTCCTTCGTCGACATCCAGGAGGACCCGCTGATCGCCCGCGGCCAGGGCTCGGCCAGCTTCGACGCGGAGGGCGTGGCCACGCGGCGCAGCGCCCTCGTGCAGGGCGGCGTGCTGCAGCGCTACGTACTGGGCAGCTATTCCGCGCGCAAACTCGGCCTGCAGAGCACGGCCAATGCAGGCGGCATCCACAACCTGGTGGTGAAGACCGGCGACGATGACTTCGCCGCGATGCTGCGCCGGCTCGGCACCGGGCTGCTCGTGACCGAGGTGATGGGCCAGGGCGTGAACCTCGTCACCGGCGACTACTCGCGCGGCGCCAGCGGCTTCTGGGTGGAGGACGGCGCCATCGCCTACGCGGTGGAGGAAATCACCATTGCCGGGAATCTGCGCGACATGCTGCTCGGCATCGTTGCCATCGGCAGCGACGTGGACCGCCGCTCGCACATCCTGTGCGGTTCGATCCTGGTCGAGCGCATGACCATCGCGGGCGAGTAGGCGGCGGGCGGGCTTCCCTCCGCACGCCGGAAGCCCGGGGAAACATCGGCCGCGTCGCCGTTGCGGGCGCAATGGCCGCGCAGGCCAGGCGGCGCCATGGGCGATGCCCGGGCGGCAGGGGCCGGATTCCGCGGGGGCTTGCCCGGCTTGCTTCTGCGCATCGCGTCGACGCGGCGAGCGTTCGCGTTGCGTCGCCGGCGTCATCGCGCGCGGAGCGGACGCGGCGATGGCGGTGTGCCGGAGGTTGGCTTGACGGCGCCCCGGCGCTGGCGTCATCGTGGCGCCGCACCCACCACGGAGTTCTCCATGAGCGACAACGACACCGCTTCGCCGCCCAGCCCGCCGCAGGCGCCGCCGCCGAGCGCCCCGTCCGGCACGGTCAGCAACGACGAGCGCACCTGGGGCCTGCTGGCGCACCTGTCCGCGCTGAGCGGATTCGTGGTGCCCTTCGGCAGCCTGCTCGGTCCGCTCATCATCTGGCAGGTGAAGAAGAACGAGATGCCCTTCGTCGATGACCAGGGCAAGGAGGCGGTGAATTTCCAGATCACCCTCCTGCTGGCCCTGCTGGTCAGCGGCCTGCTGTGCTTCGTGCTGATCGGGTTCCTGGTTCTGCCCGTGGTCGCCGTGTACGGTCTGGTGATGACCATCATCGGCGGCATCAAGGCGAACGACGGCGTGAAGTATCGCTACCCGCTCACCCTGCGCCTGATCAACTGACGGCGCACGCGCCGCCGCGCGCGATCCATCAAGCCCCTCGGTTCGCCGAGGGGCTTTTTGTTGCGCTCAGTTGTCCCGTTCCGCGACGAAGCGCGCGAGCGCGGCGAGGTCGGCGCCGGCGGCGCCCAGCGGGGCGAGCGCGGCGGTCGCCTCGGCGGTGAGCTCATCCAGCAGCCGGCGCGAGGCCTCCATGCCGAGGATGGCGGGATAGGTGGGCTTGGCGTTCGCGGCGTCCTTGCCCGCGGTCTTGCCGATGGTGGCGCTGTCGCCTTCCACATCGAGGATGTCGTCGCGGATCTGGAAGGCCAGGCCGAGACAGTGGCCGTAGCGCTCCAGCTTGGCCAGCAGCGCGGCATCAGCAGCGCCGGCGGCCAGGGCGCCGAGCTGCACCGCGGCGCGGATCAGCGCGCCGGTCTTGTGCACGTGCATGCGCTCCAGTTCGGCCGGGCTCAGCACCTGGCCCACGGCCGCGAGATCGAGTGCCTGGCCACCGGCCATGCCGTGCGCACCGCAGGCAGCGGCGAGCAGACGCAGCATGCGTACGCGCGTCGCGGCATCCACGCGCAGGGCGGTGTCGGCGGCGAGAATCTCGAAGGCCAGGGCCTGCAGCGCATCGCCGGCAAGGATCGCCATGGCCTCGCCGAAGGCGACGTGGCAGGTGGGCTGGCCGCGGCGCAGGTCGTCATCGTCCATGGCCGGCAGGTCGTCGTGCACCAGCGAATAGGCGTGGATGATTTCCACGGCCGCCGCGGGTGCATCCAGGGCTTCGGGCGCGGCGCCCAGGGCCGCTCCGGTGGCGTACACCAGCATCGGCCGCAGGCGCTTGCCGCCGCCGAGCACGGCATAGCGCATGGCGCCGTGCAGCGCCTGCGGCGGCTGCTGCGCCGGCGGCAGATAGCGATCGAGCGCGGCTTCGGCGCGCGTGCTGGCCGTGGTAAGGGCCGACGGCAGTGCGGTGATGCGCTGCACGCCGCCGCGGCGGTGACTGCCGGCGGCGCTCATGGGCGGCATGCGTGCGATCTCAAGGCGCGTCGGCGTCGAAGCGCTCGGCCTGCTCCGGCGCAGCCGGGTCGAGCAGCAGCTTGACGCGCAGCTCGGCCTGCTCCAGCGCCGCTTGGCAGCGCCGATACAGGGCGACGCCGCGTTCGAAGGATTGCAGCGAGTCGTCCAGACTGAGCTCGCCCTGCTCCATGCGCCCGACCAACTGCTCCAGTTCGTCCAGCGACTTCTCGAAATCGGCGACCAGGTTTTTTTCGGCGGATGGCGGCATGGCGCGCACGCTAGCGCAGGGCCGCAGGGTGGTCAACGGCGCGGCGCGGCCGCGCCCGGCTGCCAGCGCAGGCGCAGACCGCGGCGTCCCAGCCATTCGGCGCCGGCCTCGGTCACCCACAGGTCGGCCACCGCCAACAGGGTCTCGCCGGCGTACACCAGGGGCAGGCGCGGACGGTCCCAGGGCGGCACGCCGACCTCCTGCAGCAGGTCGCGCAGCTCGCGCGTGTGGCGATCGCCCGCCGGCCGGAGGCGCTCGCCGCCGCGGCGGAAGCGCAGGTGCAACGCGGCGGGCGATGCGGCCGCGGGCGCACCGCCGCCGAGGGCTTCGAGTGCCAGGCGCCCGCAGTCGGCCGGCAGATCTATCGCGTCGCCGTCCCAGACGCGCTCCCAGCCGGGCGGTGGGTCCGGCCGGGCAGCCCGTGCGTAGAGCAGGTCACGGTAGCGGCGCAGCTCGGTGGCGGCAAAGGCGACGCAAGGCAGGCGTTCCGGCGCCGCGTCGCCGAGCTGGCGCTGCAGTTCGGCCACGTGCAGGTGCGTGGGTTCGTCCAGGCCGAGCGCGCGCAGCCACTGCCGCAGCAGCGGGTCGCGCAGGGCAGCGGGCAACTGCAGCCAGCCGCGCCAGTCCAGCGTGTGCGGGTCGAGTCCCTGCAGTTCGGCCAGGGCCCGGCGGGCCGCCTCGTCGATGTAGTCGGCGGCGGCCTGGGCGTGGCGCGCGGCGTGCGCCAGGGAGGCGTCCAGGGGCGGCCAGTGCCGGCGCAAGGCGGGCAGGATCTCGTGACGCAGGCGGTTGCGCGCATGGCGCAGATCGGCGTTGGTGGGATCCTCGATCCACTCCAACCCCTGCGCGAGGGCGTAGCCGCGCAGCGTCTCCCGCGGCAGATCGAGCAGCGGGCGCCACAGCCAGCCCTGCGGCAGCACGCGCAGCGCGCGCATGCCGCCGAGGCCTTCCGGTCCGGCGCCGCGCAGCAGCTTCAGCAGGACGGTTTCGCTCTGGTCGTCGGCGTGGTGCGCCAGCACGAGCACGCCGTCCGCGGGCAGCGCGGCGGCGAGAGCAGCGTGGCGCGCGGCGCGCGCAGCCGCCTCCAGTCCGCGGCCCGCCCGGTTGATCTGCACCGGCAGCACGCGCGCTTCCACGCCCAGGGCGGCGGCGGTCCCGCAGCAGTGGCGCGCCCAGGCGGCGCTCGCGGGATGCAGGCCGTGGTCGACGTGCAGCGCGACCAGGCCGCGCGCCCGCGCCGCGGGCAGCTGCGCCAGGGCGTGCAACAGGACGGTGGAGTCCAGTCCGCCGCTGTAGCCCACGTGCAGGGCGCCGCCGGGCGGCAGGCGGGCCAGTGCGGACCGCAGGGACTCAGCCAGGGGCACGGGCATCACAGAAATGGCTCGGCGCGGGGCCGCAAGCTCCCGGCGGCGGGCGCGGCGGCGACTCAGCCGGCCTTGTAGGCGCCATAGCGGCGCAGACGCTGGTAGCGGCGTTCCAGCAGGTCGGGCAGGGACAGGGCCTGCAGCTGCTCCAGCTGGGTGAGCAGGATGGCCTTCAGGCGCACGGCCATCGAGCGCGGATTGCGGTGCGCGCCGCCGATGGGCTCGCGCACCACCTTGTCGACCAGGCCCAGTTCAAGCAGTCGCGGCGCGGTGATGCCCAGGGCCTCGGCGGCGTCCTTGGCCTTGTCCGTGCTCTTCCACAGGATCGAGGCGCAGCCTTCGGGCGTGATGACCGAATAGGTGGCGTACTGCAGCATCAGCGTGGCGTCGCCGACGCCGATGGCGAGCGCTCCGCCGGAGCCGCCCTCGCCGATCACGGTGCAGACGATCGGCACCTTGAGATCGGACATCTCCAAGAGGTTGCGCGCGATGGCCTCGCTCTGGCCGCGCTCTTCGGCGCCGACGCCGGGATAGGCGCCGGGCGTATCGATGAAGGTGAGCACCGGCAGATGGAAACGCTCGGCCAGTTTCATCAGGCGCAGCGCCTTGCGGTAGCCCTCCGGACGCGGCATGCCGAAGTTGCGGCGGATCTTGCTCTTGGTGTCGCGCCCCTTCTGGTGACCGATCACCATCACGCTGCGTCCGCCGATGCGCGCCAGGCCGCCGACGATGGCGGCGTCGTCCGCGTAGGCGCGGTCGCCGGCGAGTTCGTGGAATTCCTCGGCCATCACGCCGAGGTAGTCCAGCGTGTAGGGGCGCGCGGGATGGCGCGCCAGCTGCGACACCTGCCATGGGCTCAGGTTGCGGAAGATCTCCGCAGTCTTCAGCTTGAGCTTGTCCTGCAGGCGCCCGACTTCGTCCTCGATATTGAAGGCCTGGCCGTGGCTGGCGTGGCGAAGCTCCTGGATCTTCGCCTCGAGCTCGGCAATCGGCTGTTCAAAATCGAGGAAATTCGGGTTCATTCGCGGCAGTTCGCCCGGAAAAGGGGCGCAGTATAGCGGCTCAGGCCCACCTTGCCACGGCGCGGGCCGCTTCCCGGCGCCAGTGGCACGACGCGCGCAGGGCGGGCGACGGCGCGGACGGTGCGGTGCCCGCCTCAGTTGCCGCCGGAGGCGGCCGGGCGCGCCAGGATCAGTTCCGCGGCGTGCACGCCGGGCAATGCCTCCAGGGCGCGCTTGAGTTCGGGCAGGGCGCGCACGCGCCATTCCGCACCGAGGTCGAAGTCGGCCACGCCGCCGGCATAGCGCACGCCGGTCAGGCGCAGTGGCGTGGCGCCGCCGCGGTAGGCGACCAGTGTGTGGCGCAGTGCGCCGAGGAAGTCCGGCCCGATGCCGTTCACCTGCACGCGCACCAGGCGCGCCAGGCGCTCGCAGGCCTGCTGCAGCGACAGCACGCTGCGCGCGCGCACCTGGAAGGCGCCGGAAAAATCGTCCCAGGCCAGACCGCCCTCGATCACCAGGATGGCGTCGCGGGTCAGCAGCGGGCCGAATTCGACGAAGGCTTCGCGGAAGAAGCTGGCCTCGATGCGCCCGCTCCAGTCCTCGATCTGCACGAACGCCATGCTCTCGCCGCGCTTGCGCAGGCCGACGACCTGGCCGGCGATGGTCCAGGCGGTTTCCGGCGGCCGGCGGAAGCGGCTCTCCTCCTCGCCCTCGCGCTTGCGCGGCTTCGGCGGCGTGTAGCGCTGTTCGATCTCGCCCAGGGGGCAGGTGGCGAGCTGGCCGAGCAGGCTGCGCCAACTGTCGGTGGGATGGCCGGAGAGGTAATGGCCGAGCGTCTCGCGCTCGCCGGCCAGGCGCTGTTCCAGCGGCCATTCGTCCACGTCCGGCGGCATCTGCACCAGACTCGTGCGGCCCGGGGCGGCGCCGAAGATGTCCACTTGGCCGCTCTGGCGGTCGCGCAGGGCCTGCTCGGCCGCGCGCGTCGCCTCGGGCAGGTGTGCCATCAGGGTCGCCCGGTTCTTGCCCAGGCTGTCCAGCGCGCCCGCCTGCAGCAGGGCTTCCAGCACGCGCTTGTTCAGGCGCTGCGCGTCCACGCGCTGGCAGAAGTCGAGCAGGTCGCGGAACGGGCCGCCGGCGCGGCGCATGGCCACGATGTTCTCGCAGGCGCCCTGGCCCACGCCCTTGATCGCGCCCAGGCCGTAGCGGATCGCTCCGTCGTCCAGCGCCTCGAACATGTAGTCCGAGGCGTTCACATCCGGCGGCAGCACGCGCAGCCCGAGGGCGCGCGCCTCGTCGAGGAAGTTCACCACCTTGTCGGTGTTGTCCATGTCCGAGGACAGCACCGCCGCCATGAACTCCGCCGGGTGGTGCACCTTGAGCCAGGCCGTCTGGTAGGCCACCAGGGCGTAGGCGGCGGAGTGCGACTTGTTGAAGCCGTATTCGGCGAATTTCTCCATCAAGTCGAAGATCGAGGTGGCGAGCCGGGCGTCGATGCCGCGCGCGGCGCAGCCCGCCTCGAACTTGGCGCGCTCCTTGGCCATCTCCTCGGGCTTCTTCTTGCCCATCGCGCGCCGCAGCAGGTCGGCGCCGCCGAGCGAGTAGCCGGCCAGGACCTGGGCGATCTGCATCACCTGCTCCTGGTACACGATCACGCCGTAGGTCGGCGCCAGCACCGGCTCCAGCAGCGGGTGCGGATAGCTGACTTCGGTGCGGCCGTGCTTGCGGTCGACCCACTCGCGGTCCATGCCCGAACCCAGCGGCCCCGGACGGAACAGCGCGGCCAGCGCGATGATGTCCTCGAAGCGGTCGGGCATGGCGCGCTTGAGCAGCTCGCGCATGCCGCGCGATTCGAACTGGAACACCGCCACCGTGTCGCCGCGGGCAAACAGGCGGTAGCTGGCGGCGTCGTCCAGCGGCAGCGTGGTGAGGTCCAATGCCGCCTCGTCGCGCCGCGCGCGGCGCGCATTGATCGCCTTCACCGCCCAGTCGATGATGGTGAGCGTGCGCAGGCCGAGGAAGTCGAACTTCACCAGGCCGACGGCCTCGACGTCGTCCTTGTCGAACTGCGTCACCACCCCGCCGCCGCCGGCTTCACAGTACAGCGGGGCGAAATCGGTGAGCGGCGAGGGCGCGATCACCACGCCGCCGGCGTGCTTGCCGGCGTTGCGCGTGAGGTCCTCCAGCTCGCGCGCGAGGTCGATCAGGGTCTTGACCTCCTCCTCCTGCTCATAGCGGGCGATGAGGTCGGGCGCGGCCAGTTCGGCCTTCTCGCGCTTCTTGGCCGGATCGCTTTCCTGCGCCGCCGAGAAGCCCAGCGCGTCGTCGAGGCCGATGCCCAGAGTGTTGGGGATCAGCTTGGCGATGCCGTCGACGAAGCCGTAGGGATGGCCGAGCACGCGGCCGCAGTCGCGCACCACCGCCTTGGCGGCCATGGTGCCGTAGGTGATGATCTGGCTGACGTGGTCGCGGCCGTATTTCTGCGCCACGTAGTCGATCACTTCGTCGCGGCGATCCATGCAGAAGTCGATGTCGAAGTCGGGCATCGACACGCGCTCGGGATTCAAGAAGCGCTCGAACAGCAGGTCGTAGGGAATGGGATCCAGGTCGGTGATGCCCAGCGCCCAGGCCACCAGCGAGCCCGCGCCCGAGCCGCGCCCGGGGCCCACCGGGATGTCGTTGCGCTTGGCCCAGTTGATGAAGTCGGCAACGATGAGGAAGTAGCCGGGAAAACCCATCTTGACGATGACGTCCAGCTCGATGTCCAGGCGCTGGCGGTAGCCGTCGCGGGTGTGGCCCGCAGCGGGCTCCTGCCGCGCCAGGCGCGCGCCGAGGCCCGCATGGGCCTCGGCGCGGATGTAGCTGTCCAGCGTGTGCCCTGCCGGCACCGGGAACACCGGCAGGTAGTAGGTGCCGAAGGACAGTTCCAAGTTGCAGCGCTTGGCCAGCTCCACCGTGTTGGCCAGGGCCTCGGGCAGGTCGGCGAACAGCGCGGCCATTTCCTCGGGCGACTTCAGGTACTGCTCGGGCGTGTAGTCCTTGGGCCGCTTGGGATCGGCCAGCACGCGGCCCTGGCGGATGCACACGCGCGCCTCGTGTGCGGCATGGTCCTCGCGCGTGAGGAAACGCACGTCGTTGCTGGCCACCACCGGGCAGTCCAGTGCGGCGGCGAGGTGCAGTACGGCCTCGTTGTACTGCGCCTCGTCGCTGCGGCCGACGCGGCAGATCTCGAAGTACAGGCGGTCGTCGAAGTGGCGCAGCCAGAAGCGCGCCCGTGCGGCCGCCTCGGCCGGCTTGCCGGCGAGCAGCAGGCCGCCGAGTTCGCTGTCGCGGCCGAGCAGGGCGATGAGGCCTGTGCAGGCGCCGTCGAGCCACTCCGGTTCGACCAGGGCGCGGTCACCGTGCTGCCCCTCGGTGTAGGCGCGCGAAATCAGGCGCGACAGGTTGAGGTAGCCGGCGCGGTTCTGACACAGCAGGCTCAGGCGCGTGGGCTTGCTACGGTCGGCCGAATTGGCCAGCCACAGGTCGGCGCCGGCGATGGGCTTCAGGCCGGCCGCCTCGGCCGCCTTGTAGAACTTGACCAGGGCGAACAAGTTGACTTCGTCGGTCAGCGCCAACGCCGGCATGCCCTGGCGCACGCAGGCCTTCACCAGCGCGGGAATGCGGATCGTGGAATCCACCAGCGAGAACTCGCTGTGGATGCGCAGGTGGACGAAGGCGGGGGGCATGGAGGCAGGCGAGGAAGGCCGCCCGAAGCCTAGTGCGCCCCCGCCACACGGGCAAGATTGACAGTCCTGCGCACCTGCGCGTCGCCGTGGCCGTCAGGCCTGCGCACGGGCTGCCGGCTCGGGCTTCGCCGGGCGCGTGCCCTCAGAGCAGGCCCGGCGCCAGCAGGGCGCGCACCGGCGCGAAGCTGCGCCGATGCTCGGCGCAGGGGCCGAGGAGGCGCAGCGCCTCCAGGTGTTCCGCTGTCGGATAGCCCTTGTGCCGGGCGAAGCCGTAGCCCGGGTGGCGCGTCTCCAGCGCGTCCATGTAGCGATCGCGCGCGACCTTGGCGAGGATGGAGGCGGCGCCGATGGCCGGCTCGCTGGCGTCGCCGCCGACGATGGCCCGGGCCGGGCAGCGCAGCGCCTTGGGCACGCGATTGCCGTCGATCAGGGCCGCGTGGGGCGCCGGCAGGAGGCCCGCCAGGGCATCGGCCATGCCCTGCAGCGTGGCCTGGAGGATGTTCAGCCGGTCGATGGTCGCGGCGTCGACCAGGATCACGCGGTAGGCCAGCGCGCGCCGCTGGATGAGCGGCTCCAGTGCCTCGCGGCGTGCGGCGCTGAGCGCCTTGGAGTCGCCCAGTCCGGGGATGGGATTGGCCGGGTCGAGGATCACCGCGGCGACGGCTACGGGGCCCGCCAGCGGGCCGCGGCCGGCCTCGTCCACGCCGGCGACGAGGGGGACGTCGCGCATGGCAGTCAATCCTTCAGCGCGTGCAGGGTGTCGAAGATGTAGGCGTGGTAGGAGTCGAGCAGCTTCGGCGTGGCGCAGTCGAAGTAGCGCCCCCTGCAGCGTTCGCGCAGCAAGGTGTTGGCCTCGTAGTAGTCATTGCGACGCAGGTCGGCCGTGTCGAGCAGCAGGCCGCCGAGGTAGATGATGTCCAGCACGGGGTAGTCGAACTTCTCCCGTGGCGTGAAGTTCGACTTCAGCACGTAGTAGGTCACCTTGGTCGGATCGGTGATGCCCTTGGGCACGATCTTCTGCAGATTGTTGATCGCGCCGTCGAACGACGGCTGGTGGTCGCCGAAATGCAGCAGCACGAGCGGGCGCGGCTCGGCGAACAGGCGCTTCTCCAACGCCGCCATGGCCAGGTCGGACTGCTCCAGGCGGTACAGATAGTTGCCCAGCGTGAGGTTGAGCCAGTCGTCCAGCTGTTTGGGGAACAGCGGCTTGTTGTACGGCGGCGGCAGGTCCTTCAGCGGCGTCATGTGCGGGCCATGCTGGCGCAACGTGAGCACCAGTACGAACAGGGGCTCGTCCGGGTGCGCCGCGCGCTCTTCGGCGTAGACGCGGTCGAAGACCTTGAACACCTCGCTGTCGGGGCTGTCCCAGCCGAGCTTGGTTTCGCTGTTGTCGACCTGGCGGTCCATGCCGTAGAAGGCGTAGGCATTGCGCGCGTTGATGAAGCTGCCCGAGGTCGGGTAGATCACCACGGTGCGGTAGCCGTTTTCCTTCAGCATCCGCGGCAGGCTGTATTCCACCCGCGGCGCCAGGTTGAAGGGTGCGTACAGACCGGCGCTGCCGAACAGGGTGTGGGCGATGCCGGTCATCAGGGCGAACTCGCTGGTCCAGGTGCCGCCGCCCCAGGTGTGCACCTGCAGGAAGCCGTGCGCGCGCGTGAGCTTGTCCGGGTCGAACATCTTGCGCCTGCACTGCGGCAGCTTGCACACTGCCAGCATGCGCGGGTCGAAGGTGCTTTCCTCCAATACGGCGACGATGTCCGGCTTGCGCGCCGGATCGCCCGTGCGCGCCACCTGCTCGTTCCACACCACGCTGCGGTCGGTGCCATCGGGCACCTTCACCGGCACGATCTGCGTGGCGTAGATCGAGACGAAGAAGTCGGACAGGTAGCTCTTGTCGATCATCGCCAGCCACATGCCCTTGGAATAGACGTCGCGGAAGGGGCCGTCGGGCGTGAGGCTGAGCGCCAGGGCGCTGCCGGAAACGAGCAGGCCGAGCAGGGCCAGACCGCGGCGCGGCCAGGGGCGCAGGCGGGCGAACAGGTGCGGGGTGTCGATGCGCCAGATGCCGAACAGGGCCAGCGGCACCAGCAGCATGCCGAGCACGGCGGCCGTCACCAGCAGGGGATAGCGCAGCACCACGTCGAGCGTGTCGCGGTTGACGAAATAGATCAGATCGGGCGCGACCAGGGGCGTGGTGAGGTAGGTGTCCTTGAGCAGGCTGCTGACCCAGATCAGCATGAACAGCCAGGCGGCGACGAGCAGGCTGAAGGCGATGCGCCGCGACAGGAACAGCATGACGAGGGTGAAGCTGCCGGCCAGCACGGTGGCGAAGACGCGCTCGGGATGTGTGGTCTCGTTGAGCGGCCCGAAGCGCAGCATCGCGACATAGGCGACGACAGCGAGCAGGTAGAGCAGCACGGTGCGCCGTTGCGGCGCGCGAAACCAGGACATGGGCGGAAACCGGGCGAGACCGGGGCGCATGGTGAGGCTGGGCCGGAACAGCGTCAATGCGAAAGTCCTGAACGCTGCGCGGGGCCACAGCGGGCGTTTAGCGCCGGTTGCGGCGCGGGGCCGGTCGCGCTGGTCCGCTCAGGCCGGGCCGGCCGGCGACTCGATGCGTTCGGCGATGGCGGCGGCCGCCGCCTCGCTGCCACCGCCGTGCAGCAGGCGGTGCAGGCGCTCGAATTCCTGCACCTGCACCGAACGGGCCGAAGCATCGCCGAGCAGATCGAGCACGGCGCGCGTCAGCGCGGGGACGGTGCACGCCTCCTGCATCAACTCGGGCACGAGGGCGCGTCCGGCAAGGATGTTGGGCAGGGAGTAGCGGTCGGTGCGCATCAGGCGCAGCCAGCGCACCAGGCGGTAGGTCCACGGCGCGATGCGGTAGGCCACCACCATCGGGCGCTTGGCCAGCATGGCTTCCAGCGCCGCGGTGCCAGAGGCGAGCAGCACCACGTCGCAGGCCAGCAGGGCGGTGTGCGCGTCGCCATCGAGCAGGCGCCAGCGCGCGGCCGGCAGCGCGGCAGCGTCGAGCAGGGCCTGCAGCGCGGACCGGCACTCGGCATTGGCGGCCGGAATCACCAGCTGCAGGTTCGGCATGGACGCCATGGCCTGCGCCGCGGTGGCGAGGAAGTCGCTGCCCAGGCGTGCGATCTCGCCCAGGCGCGAACCCGGCAGCAGCGCCAGCACCGGCGCGTCGGCGGCCAGTCCCAGGGCGGCGCGCGCCGGGGCGCGCTCGGTGACCAGGGGGAAGGCATCGGCCAGGGGGTGACCGACAAAGTGCGCGGCCACGCCGTAGCGCGCGTAGATGGCCGGCTCCATCGGAAACAGGCACAGCACCAGGTCCGCGCTGCGGCCCAGCCTGGCCGCGCGACCTTCGCGCCAGGCCCAGACCGAGGGACTCACGTAGTGGACGGTGCGGATACCTGCGGCCTTGAGCTTGCGCTCCAGGCCGAGATTGAAGTCCGGGGCATCGATGCCGATGAAGGCGTCGGGGTGCAGGGCCAGGCTGCGCCGGCGCACGTCGCCGCGCAGGCGCAGCAGCTCGACCAGGCGCGGCAGGACTTCGACCAGTCCCATCACGCTGAGGCGCTCGGCCGGATACCAGGCCTCCAGCCCGGCGGCCAGCATGCGCGGGCCACCCACGCCGCAGAAGCGTGCCTGCGGATAGCGTCGGCGCAGCGCCTCGATCAGCCCGGCACCGAGCAGGTCACCGGAAGCCTCGCCGGCGACGAGGACGAAGAGCCGGGACGCGCGCGCAGGGACGTGGGGGGCGGCCGAGGGGGAACTGTGATCGGCAGAACCGGGATGGGCGGACATCGGGCAGAGGGCTGTGTCGGATCCCGGCTCGCAGCCTTCAGCGCACCAGCGATCGCTGGCTGCGCTCGATGAAGTCCAGCATCAGGCGCACATCGGGTGCGCCGTCGGCAGCGCGGGCCAGTTCGCCGCGCGCCTCGGCCAGGGTGAAGCCGGACTTGTACAGGGTCTTGTAGGCGCGCTTGATCGCCATGATGCGCGCCGTGTCGTAGCCGCGCCGGCGCAGGCCTTCGCTGTTGATGCCCTTGGGCTCGGCGAAGCTGCCGGCCACCGTGACGTAGGGTGGCACGTCGCGGTTGATGATCGAGCCCATCGAGGTGAAGGCGTGGGCGCCGATCTGGCAGAACTGGTGCACCAGGGTGAAGCCGCCCAGGATCACCCAGTCGTCCACTGTGACGTGTCCCGCCAGCGACGCCGCATTGGCGAAGATGGTGTGGTTGCCGACGATGCAGTCGTGGGCGATGTGCACGTAGGCCATCAGCCAGTTGTCGTTGCCGATGCGCGTCACGCCGCCGCCGTCGGCGGTGCCGCGGTTGAAGGTCACGAACTCGCGGATCACGTTGCGGTCACCGATGACCAGGCGCGAATTCTCGCCGTGGAACTTCTTGTCCTGCGGCGCCGCGCCGACCGAGGCGTACTGCCAGATGCGGTTGTCGCGGCCGATCGTGGTGGGGCCCTCGATCACCACGTGCGGGCCGATCCAGGTGTTGTCGCCGATCTCCACGTCGGCGCCGACGATGGAGAACGCTCCGACGCTGACGTTGGCGCCGAGGCGGGCTTGCGGATCGATCAGGGCGGTGGGATGGATCATGGCGGCCGCTCAGTCGTTGCGTTCGGCGCAGAGCAGCTCGGCCTCGGCCACCAGGGCGCCGTCCACCTTGGCCTGGCACCAGAACAGCCCCATGCGTCGGATCATGCGCTTCTGCTCAACTTCCAGGCTGAGCTGGTCGCCGGGGCCGACGATGCGGTTGAAGCGCGCCTTGTCCACTTTGACCAGGTAGAACAGCGGATGCTGGCTGGGGTCCACCTCGCTGGACAGCTGCACCAGCAGCCCCGAGGCCTGTGCCAGCGCCTCGATGATCAGCACACCGGGCATGACCGGATGGCCCGGAAAGTGGCCCTGGAAGAACGGCTCGTTGATAGACACGTTCTTGATCGCGGTGAGGCGTTTGCCCACCTCGAACCCCAGCACGCGGTCGACCAGCAGGAACGGGTAGCGGTGCGGCAGAAGGTCGAGGATGCGGCGGATGTCCGCCGCGGGCGCGGCGGTCGGGGCAGGGGCATTCATGCGGAGGAGTCCTTGTCGATGGCTTTCAGGCGGCGCGCCAGTTCGTCCAGGTGCTTGAAGCGGGCCGCGTTCTTGCGCCACTGGCGGTTCTCCTGGATGGGCGTGCCCGAGGAGTACTCGCCAGCGGTGTGGATGGAATGGGTGACCAGGCTCATCGCCGTGACGGTGACGCGGTCGGCGACGGAAAGGTGGCCAAGGATACCGGCACCACCGCCGATCAGGCAGTAGCGCCCGATGTGGGCGCTGCCGGCCACCGCGGCGCAGCCGGCGATGGCGGTGTGGGCGCCGATGCGCACGTTGTGGGCAATCTGGATCTGGTTGTCGAGGCGCACGTCCTCCTCCAGCACTGTGTCGTCCAGCGCGCCGCGGTCGATGGTGGTGTTGGCGCCGATCTCGCAGTCGTCGCCGATCTGCACGCCGCCGAGCTGCGGCACCTTGATCCAGTGGTCGCGATCGAAAGCCAGGCCGAAGCCGTCGGCGCCGATGACCGCACCGGGGTGCACCAGCACGCGGCGGCCCAGGCGCACGCGCGCCACCAGGGTCACGCGCGCGACCAAGCGCGACTGCGCGCCCACCACGCAATCCGCCCCGACGATGCAGTGAGGGCCGAGCACTGCGCCGTCCTCGACCACCGCGCCGTCCTCGACCACGCAGCCGGGACCAACGCTGGCGCCCGCGGCGACCTGCGCGCCGGGGGCCACCACGGCGCTGGGATGGACGCCAGCGGGGGCCGCGGGCTGACGCTCGAACAGGGCGGCGATCTTCGCGTAGGCGACGTAGGGATCGCGGGCGACCAGCGCTGCGCCCGGACACTCGGCGGCGTCGGCCTCGCGCAGCACGACGGCGCCGGCCAGCGTGCCGCGCATCTGCGCGCGATAGGCCGAATTGGCCAGGAACGCCAGTTGCGTGGGACCGGCCGCGGCGAGGGTGGCGACGCCGTCGACGCAGTGCGCGGCGTCGCCGCGCAGCTCCAGGCCGAAGCGTTCGGCCAGTTCGCCCAGGCGGTAGGCCGCGCTCACGGTGTCCTGGCTCCAGCGGCGCGGCGCAGGCGCTCCAGCACCGCGTCGGTGATATCCACGCGCGGATTGGCGTACACGACCGGGCTGGGCACGATGAGGTCGTAGCCCTGCTCGCGGGCGTACTCCACCACGGCGTTGTTGATTTCCTGCCAGCTGCGGTCGAGCTCCTGGTCGCTGCGCGTCTTGAGCTCGTTGCGCAGTTCCTCGCGCGTGCGCCGCACCGAGCGGTCGAGGGCGTCGATCTCTCGCTTGAGCCTGTCGGCGTCGTCCTTGCCGAGCAGGGCGCCGTCGCGCTCCTGTTTCTTGCGCAGTTCGGTCAGGCGCTCTTCGTCGGCCTTGAGTGCGGCGTCGCGCGGGGCGAACTCGCGCTGCAGGCGCGAGCGCCCGGCGACGACCTGGGGGGCGTTGTCGAGCAGACGCTTCATGTCGACATAGCCGACACGCGCAGCGGCGCTGGCAGGGGCAGGGGCAGGGGCCTGCGCCGACGCGGGCACCGACGCCAGCACGGCGAACGCCACCGCGCCGATCCAGCCGATTGCCCCGCCGCGCGCTGTCACCGCAGGCCTCCTTCGATCAGATCCGCTGCGGGATTCGCGGCCCGCACGCCCTCGCGCCATGGGCGCCGCTCAGA
>Ga0208826_1001840_pt1 | contig 16834 bp, 14 predicted proteins | sample AD_UKC115_MetaG_FD_184451 | JGI IMG/M metagenome (GOLD analysis project Ga0208826, IMG submission 184451) | Active sludge microbial communities of municipal wastewater-treating anaerobic digesters from Hong Kong - AD_UKC115_MetaG (SPAdes)... | ecosystem: Engineered > Bioreactor > Anaerobic >...
TGAGTTTCATGGTTGATGATTCCTTCGTTGTTTGCCGGGGTTGAAGATTTGAGACGCAAAGCGCGAAGGAGGATTAAGGCCCCCGGTACATGCCGAGACCCATTTCCAGAAAGACGGACTGGATACGTAGACGGAATTCGCGGGCCTTCACCAGGGACACGCCCGCCTCGCGTGCCGCCGCACGCAGTTCGCCCGTCCGCGCGAGCGCAGCGAAGAACGTTCCCAGTTCCTCGGGCAGCGAGTCTGCGGCGATCTCGACATCGATGCGGAGATACAGCCGCTCCGGGGCGTACCGGGGGTCCTCGACGGCATAGGCCGGGTTCATGGCTGCAGGGGAATGCATTTGCGGTAGTCCCGTTTCTGGAAGGTGCGGTACTCGATGAGGTGGGAAATCTTGTTGCGCAGCATTCGCTTCAGGAAGGTGCTCCACGCGCCGCGGCCCGGGTCGTATTCGCCCATGCGTTCGATCACGTGCAGCGCGAGGTCCTGCGCGATGTCCTCGAAGTCGGACAGGCTGTAGCCGTGGCGCCCGGCGAGTCCGCGGGCCGCCACGCGGATCGAGACGAGGTCGTCCGCCGGACTTTGATCTTTCCGCAGAAGGCGGAGTAGTATCTTTGTGTGCCGGGCGTTGGAGTAGGTCGCACGTGCTTCTTCGGCGGACTACACGATGCTGGCGGAAAGGCCGAAGCCGGTCAAAGGCCGGTCAGCGCACCTGCAAGTAAGAATGGAAGCATGGAAGGAGAGGTGAAAGATGGCGCGGAAGACGGTTCCGTTCAACCAGTCAGGGGCGGCGAATCTCCCCAACGACAAGCCGGTTGTCTACAAAATTCAGACGGACGGCGGCAAGACCAACTACGTCGGCGTCGCAAAACGCGGACGGGTTCAAGAGCGCATACAGGAGCACCTTGAAGCGGGGCAGATCCCCGGCGCCAGAGTCCTGATCCAGCAGATGGATAGCATCGCGGAAGCCCGGGAGACCGAGGCAAGGATCATTGCGCGCACTCAGCCGAAGTACAATGAGCAGGGAAATGAGATCTGAACGCATGCAGCGCCAACCGGATTCTCAGCACGCGCGATGGTTCCTCGCCACGCGGAGCGATTTCTCGGCGCGCGGAATGATGCACGGGAGCGCGGATTGAAGTTTCTGCTGCGCGGAATGAATCTGCGCAGCGCTGATCGAAAAAGCTTAGCGGAAAACTCGTTCCGCGTTGTGAAAAATGGCTACGCGCAGCGCGGGATCGAGTTGCAGCACGCGGAAAACAGATGTAAGTCATTTATTTTCAATAGGTTCCGCTATCATTGCTGTAAACGACGGATTGCGACGTGACGGATCGAACGATAAGAGCAACGTGCCCGATAAGCGAAAAACGCGAAACCGTTGGCGGACGACCGGTTGTCAAGGTTTGAAGAGCAGGAGTGCTATGCTATCCCCAATGATTGCTGATATTCCAGAGACACGCCATCTGATAGAGCAATACATCCGAGGCGGGCGCCTCGAACCATTGTTTATCCAGGGCGATGCTCTGGACGTTCTCAGGCGTTGCCCTCCTGGGATATTCGACTTCGCGATGACAAGCCCGCCTTACTGGGGGAAGCGGGAATACCATGGAGGAGGCATCGGCCTTGAACCAGACTACCGTGACTTCATTTCGGGCCTGCTGCAGGTGTTTGCGGAGGTGAAGCGCGTACTCAAGGAATCGGGTTCGTTTTGGCTTAATATCGGTGACTCGTATTCCGAAAAGCGGCTCCTCGGCATTCCTTGGCGTCTGGCAATCAAAATGATCGATGAGCAAGGATGGACACTGCGCAACAGTGTCGTTTGGAACAAGGTCAAAGGCGGGCCGGACAATACGCTGGACAGACTCCGCAACGTGCATGAGGACGTTTTCCACTTTGTAAAACAGCCTCGAGGTTATTACTACGACGCAGACGCTGTACGTAGTGCTCCCAAGAAGACGAAAGTCGTGAATGGATCCGTTGTATCGGCTACTGGCGTCAGCGGTGTAAGGTACAAACGGCAGATCGAATTGACCACCGCCCTCACTGAGAGAGAGAAAGCCTCCGCAATGGCGGATCTACAGGCAATACTTGATGATGTTGCGCGCGGTGAGGTAGCCGATTTCCGCATGATCATACGTGGACAACAGCGTACAACGCATTCAGATTCGGAAAAACTCTCGGGCAGGGCAAAGGAATTGAGGGACAAGGGGTACTACTTTCTCAAGTACCACCCAAACGGAAGCAAGCCTTCGGACGTTTGGGACATCCTCCCAGAGGATACTCAAAAAAGAACCGATCACTTTGCTCCTTACCCGGAAGACTTATGTAAAATACCGATTCTTGCCACATGCCCACCGAACGGTCTGGTACTGGATCCGTTCTGTGGCACCGGAACAACAATGCTCGTGGCGAGTCAGCTCGGCAGAAGATCCGTGGGAATTGATCTCGCACCTGAATATCTGCAAATCGCCGAAAGGAGATGTCAAACACTTTTATGAGCAATATCATTGAACTCTTCGGAGAGACTACGGCGAACAAGGTGCGTGACTGGAAGTCCGTGGTTGATCGCCAGTGGTGCCCTTACCTTGACCGCAAATGCATCAAGGTTCGGAAGAGTCAGCCGGACGTCTCTATCGGTAGTTGCTCTGTCCTGTATGGCAAGGCCAAACGTCCTATTGTGATCTGTCCCTTTCGCCTTCTCGAGCGAAGGCAAGTCTTCACGGATTGCTTACATCTCCTTACGGTTCATGAGCCAGGAAACGAACTCCACATAGTCTCAGAAGTTTCCATTCCCGGTGGCAGTGTTGACTACTTTCTTGCTTCTGTCCGGGGTGGCAAGGTGAAGGACTTTGTCGGCGTGGAACTACAGACACTGGACACAACTGGTACGGTCTGGCCTGCACGCCAGAGGTATCTTCAGGACGTAGGCGTTAATGTTGTCCGTGAGGAAACGGCAGAGTACAAGACTTACGGTATGAATTGGAAGATGACTGCCAAGACCATTCTGATCCAGTTGCATCACAAGGTCCAGACTTTTGAAGCCCTCAACAAGCATCTCGTGCTCGTCATACAAGACTTTCTACTTGAGTATCTCCGGCGCGAATTCAAGTTTTCTCACCTTACAGATGCGCGCAACGGCGATCCGGTGCATCTGCATGCCTATAGCATGTCCCCGCAAGAGCTTGTCTACCGCTTGAGTCTCGTGTCGCGCCTCAGTACAGATTCCGAGGGGATAGCTGTTTGCCTTGGACTCCAGGCGGAAACCAGGGTTGAACTTGCAAGGATCATTGACCAGATCGAATCAAAGCTTTCCAAGGACACCCTCTTTTCCTTGGGATGACCGCTTGCATATCGCTCCAGATCTGTCTTTTCGGTATCGCCCCAGTGATTGTCGTCCATTCATACCGCTGGCAACGCTCACGTTTCCATTCCTACGGCGAACCACCGCACGTATTTCCCCGGAAACGATGGTCGCCGTCAGCCTGGAAACCACGGGGCTCAATCCATTGAAGGACCGGATAACGGAGGTGGGAGCGGTGCGTTTTGACTACGAGGGCGCCCTGTTGGACACGTTTTGGGAGCGGGCGAACCCGGGCATACCCATCCCTGAACACATCCGGAAGATCACGGGCGTCACGGACGAGATGGTGGCAGGCGCGAGGCCGCCGGAAAAAGTGGTGCGGGATTTCCTTGTCTGGGCGGGGCCGGGCGCATGGCTCGCGGCTCACAGCGGAGAGTTCGAGGCCGCGTTTCTCTACGGCGCACTCGGTGAGCGGGAGGATGCCGATGAGGATCGGTGTGTGTTGAGCACGCTGCGGTGGGCGAGGTGGGCGGAACTCGGCACGCCGAACTACCGGCTACCCACGCTGCTGCAGTACATCGGGGCCGAGAGGCGTACCGGGCCGCCGCATAACGTGATCGTAAAGGCCCAAGGCGTGGTGGACCTGATGACATTCCTTCTGAAACGAAGCTACGCCGATCCCTCGCATACGAGCGTGAAGAACATCCTGGTATTCCGCACAGACCTTATGCGGGACCTCCACCGGCGCGTGATCATCGAATGGGAACGCAGGATGGAATGGCAAGCCCGTAAGCCCGAGCGCACCTTCGCGTCAGCCTCGCTTTCCACCCATTGACAACCCTTCCCGTTTCCGTCATTGGGAGTTTCATCTCCCGTCACGAAGTGGATCGCCGCTTCGAGGGTTTCTCGTCCTTCCGACGCGGCGCGCTTCGGGTCCGTCTTCGCCACGCGTTCCGAAGTCCGCATTTCCTCACGCGGCCAAACACGTTCGAGATTTCCGGTAGATACCCCATGGACGGCGCGCGGCATGGCACGCGCCGCTGGCTATGGAGGGGTCTACAACATGAAATCTCATACCACGCGAAAAGCGCCGGACCTGATGACATGCGGCCAACGGATTGAGGAAGTGGCCCACATTCTGGCGGTTGGATTCCTGCGCATGTTGCGCCGTACATCGAGCGATCCCGCCGCTGCCCTTCCCGCAGAGAATTGTCTTGACTCACGCGCGCCGAAGAGCGTTCATCGTGTCGAACCTTGACCGAGAGGAGAGCACGGATGGATGCGACACAGACCGAACAACGGAAGGCGACGGTCCTGCGCCAGATCGCGGCGCTGGACCGGATGACGCGCGACCAGCTCCGCGAGCAGTGGCGGACGCTGCTCGGTTCCGAGGCACCCCCGCACACGGTGGACTTCCTGCGGAAACGCCTGGCGGTCCGGCTGCAGGAGTTGTTCTTCGGCGGACTCAAACAGCCCGCGCGGGAACGGATGAACAAAGTACTCGAAGACAATGGATACGACGAGATGGCCGCGCGCCCGAGGCAGTTCAAACGCGCGAAGGACATGCCGGTGCCGGGCACGCGCCTCATCCGCGAGTATGAGGGGGAACGGTACGAGGTCACGGTTACGCGGACGGCTTTTGAGTTCCAGGGCCGTGAGTACAAGTCGCTGAGCGCCATCGCGAAGTCCATCACCGGAACGCACTGGAACGGGTGCGCGTTCTTCGGGCTGCGCTCCAAAGGCAAGAGGCAGGAGTAGACAATGACGAATGGAACGAACACAAACGATGCGGGCCGCACGACGATTCTGCCCGCGCCGGTCCGATGCGTGATCTACACGCGCAAGAGCACGGACGAGGGGTTGGACCAGGAGTTCAACAGCCTGGACGCGCAGCGGGAGGCGGCGGAGGCGTTCATCGCGAGCCAGCGCGCGGAGGGCTGGATCGCGCTGCCGGACCGGTACGACGACGGCGGGTTCTCCGACGGCACGCTGGAACGCCCCGCGCTGCAACGGCTCATGCGGGATGTGGAAAGCGGCAAGGTCGACGTCGTGGTTGTCTACAAGGTCGACCGCCTCTCACGGTCGCTGCTGGACTTCACGCGCATCGTCGATCTGTTCGACCGGCACAGGGTCTCGTTCGTCTCGGTGACGCAGCACTTCAACACGACCTCGTCCATGGGACGGTTGACGCTCAACATCCTGCTGTCCTTCGCGCAGTTCGAACGCGAGATCATCGGAGAGCGCATCCGGGACAAGGTCGCCGCCGCAAAGCGCAAGGGAAAGTACACCGGCGGCCCCGCCGTCCTCGGCTATGACGTGGATCGGGTCAACAAGCGGCTCTTAGTCAATCCGACCGAAGCGAAACTCGTGCGGCACATCTTCAAGCGGCTCGTCCAGATTCAGTCCACGACGCTGCTGGCGAAGGAACTCAACGAGGCGGGACACCGGACAAAATCCTGGACCACGGTCAAGGGCAAAATACGGCGCGGCAACCCCTGGGACAAATTCGTGCTGTACCGGGTGCTCAATAACCGGCTGTACATCGGCGAGATTGATCACAAGGGCAACGTCTATCCCGGCGAGCACGAAGCCATCATCGCGCGCGACGTGTGGGATCAGGCGCACGCCATCATGGCGGAGAACTCCCACTCCCGCGGCGGACGCGCGCGGTCGCGGACGCCGGCGTTGCTGCGGGGCATCATCAAGTGCGGCCACTGCGGATGCTCGATGGACATCACGTGGTCCCGGCGAAACGGCAGGCAGTACCGCTACTACCACTGCCTGAGCGCGGCCAAGTCCGGCCCGGACACGTGTCCTGTGAAGAGCGTTTCCGCGGGCGACATGGAGCACGCCGTCATCGAGCAGATGCGCGGCCTGTTCCGGTCGCCGGAGATCATCGCGCAGACTTTCCGGACAGCGAAAAACTTGGCGACTGAAGACGAGCAACCCTTCGAAGAGACGCAGGTCGCGCGCGCGCTTGAACACCTGGATGCGCTTTGGGACACGCTGTTCCCGGCGGAGCAGACGCGCATCATCCAGTTGCTGGTGTCCAGGGTGGCCGTGAACACGGACGGGTTGGACGTGGCGTTCCGGCTCGACGGTCTCCGGCAGGTCACGGCGGAAATGACAACGGACGAGGAAGCCGTAGCATGAGCATCGCGATTCTGGACATGACAAGGACGCGCCGGTCCGTCGAGGACGACGGCAAGACGCTCCGCGTCCACATCCCGATTCAGTTGAAGACGCGGGGTGGCCGCAAGGAGGTCATTGTGCCTGGTGGGCGCGACGGCGCTGGTCAGGAGAACCAGGCATTGGTGATTGCCCTGGCGCGCGCCCATCGTTGGGCGGAGTTGTTGGAGACGGGCAAGGTGGCTTCCCTCGGCGAACTCGCCGCGCACGTCGGTGTCGACCCCGCGTACATCAGCCGGTTCCTGCGCCTGACGCTGCTCGCTCCGGACATCATCGAGCGCATCCTCGACGGCAGGGAACCCAGCGGATTGTCGCTTCGAATCCTTCTCAACGAAATGCCCGCCGTCTGGGAGGAGCAGCGCGTCAGGTTCGGAATGCCCGCCGCCAAGAGATAGGTTCCGCGCAGTAAATACAGCCCTCCGACAGGCTCTTGATGCCGTCGGAGGGCTTGGTTTTTTCGGACTCATTACGGGGATTTTTCGATGCTGAGACACGCGCTCGTTCGGGCACAACTCATTCGTGAACGAGACGCCGAAAAATTAAGTTGTTTCGCGGCAACGACTTGCAGATTCTGGACTCACTTGGGGGTAGTCATGGCAATTCGGAGAGACAGAGAGAAAACGGGGGAGAAACGGCTAAAATGTGCTCCACGACGGCGGATCGAGTCCGGGGGCACGTCAAGGTCGCGCTCGCGGCCACATGCGCAAGTTATTACGGAATAAGGGCTTGATTCGCGGGGTCCGGGAGGGGCGTTTCCCGCCTCCGATGAGGCGAGAAATTCAGAGGGAAGAAGAGAATGGTGGAGGCGGGGGGAATCGAACCCCCGTCCGAAGGCGCTTCGGCGTGCGTATCTACATGCTTAGCCTTTCGATTGGGATTCGCCATCCGTGACGTCGTCAGGCGCGGCATCACGGACCGCTAGGTGCACTGAGTACCCGCTTGCCGGCTATGCGCCGCGACCGGGGCGGGGCCCGCTGTCGGCGCCCTGTCCGTCTAGCAGGCGGTCAACGGCAGGACGTGTCGCCTAATTAGGCGGCAAGTGCCAATGGTTCGTTGGCAGTTGTGTTTTTCCCGGTTTTTTTACGAGGCCAACCGGGGACCTCGGCATGCAACTCACGCGTCTTTCACCCTCGTCGAAACCTTGTCGCCCCCACGAAAATGCGGGTTGGAAGGATTGAACCACGGGCGCGGACGCATCTCCCGGTCATCGGATGTCATGAACTGCATAAACCATGGACCGGCAACCGGAAAACGTATTCAACTGTATAACGATGCCGGCTCCACACACCGGCATGCGTACCGTGTAAGCAGTATAATTATACCATTTTCCGTGCTGGATGGGGAAATCATTCTGATTTTTGGGTACGCCGTCTGATCGTCTCTTATTCGCCCATAATTTTTACGACCAGGCGTTTCCGGCGGCGTCCGTCGAATTCGGCGTAGTAGATTTGCTGCCACGGCCCCAGATCGAGTCTTCCCTCCGTGACGGGCACGATGACCTCGTGGTGGATGAGCAGGCTTTTGAGGTGTGCGTCGCCGTTTGTCTCCCCCGTGCCGTGATGCCGGTAATTCGGGTCGAACGGCGCGAGACGCTCGAGCCATTCGTCTATGTCCTTGATGAGTCCCGACTCGGCGTCGTTCACATAAACCCCGGCGGTAATGTGCATCGCGCTGACCAGCGCCATTCCCTCGCGAATGCCGCTTTTGTCCACGATCTCCTGGACGGTATCGGTGATATTGATGTATTCACGCTGCTGTTTCGTGTTGAACCACAAATATTTTGTTGCCGTTTTCACTGTGCCGCCATTCCTTTTTTCCGCCAACCCATGTTCGACCGCCGCCGTTCATGCGGCAGTCCTCATCCATTGCGAGACTGTCCTTTTTGTCCTTTGCGTCTTTTATGTCCTTTTGTTCATTGTCTTCCCTGTGGCCGTTCAATGCGATTTCAGGGGCGCTCACCGCGCGCGAGGCGTTCGTTGATGGCATCGAGCAGCGGCGGCACGTCGGCGATGCCGTCAACAACGTAGTGCGCGCCGGCCTGCGCCATGCGCGAATAGGCGCGTTGCCGTTTGGCCGCCTTGAGTTTCGGTTCCATGGCGTCGAGTTCTTCGAGCGACACGCCGACCTCGTTGCCCGTCATGGCGAGTCCGATGGTCCACATGCCCGCGTTGAGTCCCTCGTAAATATCCGGCAGCGTATCGCCCACTTTCACGATGGCTTCCATCGGATAAATGCCGAGGCGCATCGCGTTCATGAGGCACATCCATGGTTCGGGTCGTCCCGCCGGCACGTCCGTTGCGCAGACGGTCGCGTCCGGCGTATAGCCGCGTTTCGCGGCCTCCGCCTGGAGCAGGTCCATCATCTCGCGGGTGTAGCCGGTCGTCGAACCGATCTTGAGTCCGCGGGCGCGGAACGCCGCAATCGCATCGAGGCACCCCGGTACGAGGTCGGCATAGTCTGCGAGAACCTTCAACTGCGCGGGAATGAATGCCTGAAACATCTGCTCGACATCGTCGTCCGTGGGCGGCGCGCCGTGGACTTCCTGCCATTTTCCTCTGACGGCTTCCATTTGCGCGATTTGGGCGATGTGGACTCGTTTGTGGGCGCCCATTGGTTCACGCGCCTGTTCCATCGAGATTTCGACGCCGAAACGCCGGTAGATTTCGCGAAACACCACGGCGGGCGCCAGGCACCCGAAATCCATCGTCGTCCCGGCCCAATCGAGGATGACAGCCTTCAACGGCCCCCGATACGAACGCTGAAAATAGAATTCCATGCACAGTCCCTCTTTTCCTATTTATTTTCCCAAGGGCAATTCGATCCCCATGTCCGCCATGGTTTCGCGGATGGCGGCCAACAGGGCGCGGATGTCGGCTTCGAAGATGCGGCCGATGTGGCCGATGCGGAAACAGTCGGCGTTGCTGACTTTTCCCGGATAAATCACGTAGTCGCGCTCGTTCAGCCTCCGGTAGAATTCCTCGAAGGTGAAATTGGGGTGTTTCGGATAGCGAAACGAGGTAATGATGGGGCCTTGCAGTTCGGGCGCGAGATACTCCTCGAATCCCATCGCGCGCATGCCTTCGAAACACGCGCGGTGGTTGGCGGCATACCGCGCCGCACGCCCGGTCACGCCGCCCTCCGCCTCCAGTTCGGCCAGCGCCTGATGGAAGGCGAGCAGGGCATGCGTGGGCGGGGTGAACCGAAACTGTCCGTTGGCTTCGAGACCGCGCCACTGGTTCAGGAGATCGAGGCTCAGGCTTCGCGCACAGCCCTCGGTTTCGAGCAGGCTCTTCCGCCGCGCAATCACGAATCCAAAACCCGGCACGCCCTCGATGCACTTGTTCGCGGAGGACACAAGATAGTCTATTTCGCATGCGGGCGCGTCGATCGGCACAGCGCCGAAACTGCTCATCGCATCCACGAAATAGCGCTTGCCGTACCGGTGGGCCAACTCGCCGGCCTGCCGGATTGGGTTCATGATGCCCGTGGTCGTTTCGCAATGCACAATGGCCAGATGGGTGATGGCGGGATCCCCGGAAAGCGTCTGCTCCACGCGATGCAAGTCCGGCACGGTATCTTCGGAAAATTCGATGGAGCAACACGCCACGCCGGCCACGGCGCAGATTCGAACCATCCGCTGTCCGTAGGCGCCGTTGATGACGACCAGCACCTTGCCGTCGTGGGGTACGGTCGAGGTCAAGACGGCCTCGACGGCATAGGTCCCACTGCCCTGCAAGGGTATCGCCTCGTATTCGCCCGGTTTTGCGCCGGCCAAAGCGACCAGCCGTTCCCGGATGGCGCGGACCGTTGCGATGAACTCGAAGTCGCGCGATCCCAAATCGCGCAGCATGGCCTGTTTGACCGTCCGGCTGGTGGTCAGCGGACCCGGTGTAAACAGAATCTTGTCTTTCCAGCCGGCAAGCGGATGATTCATCGAACAGACTCCATGAGAGCCAAAACGGCCATTCATTCAGAATTTAACGCCGCGCAGCCAATACCCGGCGGCGAAGCAGGCCGCGCCGAACGCCAGCGTCGCCAGCGACCAAAGCAGTTTCATGCCGTGGCTGCGGAAAAACGCCTTGAATCGCTGGCCCACCGTGGGACTAATTCGCGCGACGATAACAGTAATGTTGTCCTTGCCGCCGTTCTCATTGGCGCGGTCGATCAGGCGGTGGGCTATGTCGGCCGAGGATCCGCCGCGGCGGAATTCCTCCTTGATTTCGGATTCCTTGACCATGTTGATTAGACCGTCGCTGCACAACATGAGGACATCGCCGGGCACCACGTGCCAAATGTAGGAATCAATTTCGACTTCGGGATGCGTGCCGATGCACCGGGTGACGATGTTGCGGCGCCGGTCGGATTCGGCCTCGGCGCGCGACATCAACCCGAGTTTGACCTGTTCGTCCACCCATGAATGGTCTTCGGTCTTGGCCAGGATTTCGCCGTCCCGGATGTGGTAGCAGCGCGAATCGCCCACGTTGGCGATATGCACCTTCTTGGGTTCGACCAGCGCCGCCAGCAACGTCGTACCCATCGGACGGCTCCCGCGCACCAATTCCTTATTGGTGGCATGGATGCTGTCGTTGGCCTTTCGGATGCCACCGCGGAGCACTTCCAAATAGGGCGAATCCTTGGTCTCGTCCGCTGTTTCATCGGGATCCGGCGGATCCAACTGCAATGTGTCCTTCAACAGCGACACGGCCAATTTGCTTGCGATCTCGCCGCCTACGTGGCCCCCCAGTCCGTCCGCCACGCACAGTAGCGCGCCTTCCTTGAACAAACGCAAACCGGGCGTGTCTTCACGGAAGACCCCGTAAAAATCCTCGTTGTTTCGCTTGTGCCGTCCGACATCGGACTGGGCTGCAATGTCAATGCGCATAACCGATCCCACGTTGTCCTGATTGGGAAAATAACAGACCCCCCCGCGCTCGCGCAAACAGAATGCGATCCACCGCATCCGGCGGATCCGTCCGATCATTCACCGCCCGCGCCAAGAGGGGGGCTGCACGAGTCACAAAGGGTCACGCTTCCTCGACGACGCGAAATCCCATCAAAGAACCCAGATCCCGCATGCTCTGGAGGCGATCGCCATAGCACACTACGCGATGCAGGAGCGTCATGACGTCGCCCTCGAGCACTCCGCCGCCCCAGTTCAGGAACATTTTCCGGGCATCGGGTACTTCCGTGACGAATTGGGTGCGGCACGCAAGCGCATCGTGGGTGACTTCGGTAATCTTCCCGGTCGAGATCAGCATGGTGTCAAGATTGATGAACTTTCCGCAGGTGACCGGCTGGCCGACGCGCATCTCGACGTCCAGCGCCACGCCGCGCCCGCTGTCGGTCTGCGTGCGGATGCTGAACGGCAATCGCTCGCCCGTGCATCCATCCATCTTCGTGGCGCAGGTGCAATGAAAATGGATAAGGGCGTTCCGGGCCGTGTCGAACACGGGATCGCTGACGAATCCGGGCACATCGAAAGCATACTGGAACATCAGCATCGTCAGGGTCGAATCCATGTCGCCTTCGCACGTGCCCACGAGTCCCAGATCGTTGAGTTTGCTGAAGGCGAAACACCCCTTGGCGGGCTCGCCCATGCAATTCGAGCTGGTCACGGCCCGGGCGCCGTGGTCCAGCATCAGTTTTTTCAGGGCAAGATAAAACCGGGACGCGTTTACGATCTCGTCCCGCGTGGGTTCGACAATCTGTTTGGCGCAGCCCATCCAGTATCGTTCGGCCTCGGCTTCGGCGGCGGCGAGATCGATGGAGCGATGCGCCTCGAGCGTTTCCTCTACGCTTATGGGCACCATCTCGATTCCCCAACGCGCCTTGACCTGCTCGGCTAAACAGGCGGGAGCTGTGCCCATCGGGCCGCGCACCACCAGGATCTTCGTCTGGCGCAACCGGGGCGCGACGCGCATCAGCCCCGCCACGCGATCCAGTTCGCTCCAATCGCTTGTGGGAAGCAGGACCACCTTCTTGCCGGCCTTCTGCCAACGCGGGAAGTACATCCACCCGTGCCCGCTGAACGGCTGCGAAAAAACGGCTGTCTGAATGTCCATGTTCACGATCTGATCCATCGCTTCCCCGGGAGAACCGCCGCCGTGACCGCTGAGATGAAACAGCATCACCCCGTCGGCGCCGGAAATGTTCGCAAGAACGGACGCCGCCTCGGCGGGCGGAATCAAATCGCCGCCGGTAAACTGGATCCCGCCGATTTTTTTCTCGACCCCGGCCAGATATTCGTTGAGTTTGCCGATCTCCTCGGTCGGTCGCGACATATAGATATCGCCCGTTCGCCCCACGAAAACCTTGTGGATCCTCACCGGCGGCATTTCGGGCCAACCTTCCTCGCTTGCGCCCACGGAAGGCGAAACTCCCGGTTGAGCCGCAAGCAGGATGCTTCCCGCCGCCGTCGTACCCAGAAACTGGCGCCGCGTCAATGGACAACTCATGGCCGTTGCTCCTCCCATTCGTTTGATCTCGCCAAACTATTCTTTCCCTCTGCCCGACACCTTCACGCCGGCAACCGCAAGGATCGAAACCAGCGCCAATAGCGCCCATCCGCCCGCGGCGGGCAGCGTTTCGCCGCCGGAAACCGTCAGATTGGCCGCATTGGACGTGCGAACATCGCCGTTGGAATCGTTCACGATCACGGTGTATGTCCCCGCGTCGGACGGCGACATATACGGGATTTCCAGGGTGTTCGCGTTGGGCGCGCCGGGCAATATCTGGCCGTTCTTGCGCCACTCGTAATGCAACGGCGGAAATCCGCCCGTCGTCTGGACGGTGAACGCAAACGGCTCGCCTGCGTTCACCGTACCGTCCGCCGGATGCGCCGCAATCTCCAGATGGTCGGCCACTTCGAGCATGGCATGCGCACTCTCGTGCGGCGTACCCTCGTAGGTCGCCACGCACCAGTATTCGCCGTTGTTCGCCACTGTCAAATTGGTCAACGTCCACGTCTGCGTGGTTGGGCCGTCCAGCGGCAGGTGATTGACACCGTCGTCCCATTTCCATTGGAACGTCAGCAGACCCGGACCGCACGCGGGTGTCACGGAAAACGTGTAATTCGTCCCCGTGTAGCCCTTGTGCGAACGCGGTTGCGACGCCCACTCGTTCCATTCGTTGGAGAGCAGTTCCACCGTCCGTTCCGTAATATTGCCGCTCGTGATGCCCACATTGACCAACTCGACGGGAGCGTAGCCCGTCTTCGCGATTTGAACGCTGTAGACGCTCGGGCCCAAACTCTTATAGTAATTTCCCGGCGTATTCGATTTGGCCGGCTCAGCCTGGCCGGCCACCTGAACCGTCGCATCGGAAACCGGATTGCCGCGGGTATCGCGGATTTTAACCATCAGCGTGCCGGGCGTTTCGGGGTTCACATTCTCGACGGTGAAATTCCACACCGCCCCGTCCGCCGAACGCGCCCCGAAACCGTCCACCGCGTACACCCGCCAATAGTAGGTGCGTAAATCGAGGATCCCGTCGTCCGGCCCCAGCACGATGTATGACGATTCGAGGTTGTCGCGAATAATCGCGCCCGAACCGAAATCCCCGTCCTCGTCCACCTCGATCCGGTATGTCACGCCGTCTGGATCCGTCACGGCGTTCCACAAGAACAAGAGCGGGGTGTGCATGATGGACACGTTCTCCGGAAGCACCAGTTCCGGCGCGGGCGGCGGCTCGTTTCCTCCCAGCCGGCGGTATACGGTCGTCAGCAGGTGCGTGCTCACCGCGCCCGTCTCGCCATCCTTCACGAAGTAGAACACCTTGTACGTCCCCGCGTTTTGGAACGTCGTGCCGAAAAGGCTTCCCGGCCAGCGGAAGATCCCGTTCACAAGGTCGCTCGTCCCCGCGTCCGCGTCGAAACGCGCCAATTGCACTTCCTGCGCCCGATCCTCTTCGGGCGTCCCTTCCTCGACCGGCGTGCCGCCCGCGTACGCCGGTGTCTTCACTTCGACCCACGCCGTGCAGCCCGTTGCCGGGCGCTTGTCGCAGTATGCTTCCAAGCCGCCCAGCGACTCGCCCGAATCCAGCGTCACCGTCGGCGTTACGTTGATCCAGCCCGCGTTGCCCGTGTCGTTCACGCCGTAGCCCAGCGTCAGCACATGGCCCATCGCCCCGTCAAGGCCCGGAAGCGGGGACAGCGCGCCGCTCATCCCTTCCCCGTCGCCGTTGTCGTCGTACACCGGCTTCTGCACCGTTGACGCGCCCGCGCCGCTCGTCGCGTTCGCCGTGTACTCGGACATTTTCCCGCTGGCCGTCTCGAACGCCTCGCGCAGCGTCTTGCCGTCCCGCAGTTTCCGGAAGAACTCCGTCGTGAACGCCTCGCCGTCCCGGATATTGTCCGCCGGGTCCATCACGCCCCGGTGCGACACCTGGTCCGACTTCGCGCTGGCCACGATCACCCGGCCCGGCTTCGACACCACCGGGATGAAACTCCCCGAATGGCATCCGCCGTACACCACCACCCGCGCCTCGTTCAGCGCGTCATGGCCCGCGAGCGCCGTCTCCAGCGTGTTCATCCAGCCATTCAGATCCAACGGCGACAGATACCACGTCTCGTCGTATGCGCCCGAATACACATAGAATTTGTTCACGCTGCCGTGGTCCACGAACACGATATACAACGGCGCCGCGCGCGACAGCATCTTCGATGCCGCCCAGCCCGTGATCGCCGTGGCGACCTCCGCCTTCGTCGGCGTCGTGTCCGACACCAGGATATCCGGCGCGGGCTGGGCCGGGCCTTCGCGGAAATAGTAGATGTCTTCCTCGGCGATGCCGCGGTCGCGCAGCACGCGATAGACGCCATCGCCGGTCTTGGCGTGTTCCGGACGGCCCTCGCCCGCCGCGTTGTACTTGCCCACCACGATTACGGCGTATCCCGCCCGGTCCTTCACCGTCACGCGGACCGTCTCCGGTTCGTCGTAGGGCATCGAGGCCGCCGGCAGGAAATCGTTGTCGCCCTGGAAATCCGCGCGGAACTGCCAAGTGCCCGGCATGTCCAGTTCCCACGCGTCGAACACCGCCTTGCCCGTCGAGTCCGTCACGCCCGTCAGGGTCGCCGCCGAGGAGCCGTCCGGTTTCTTCGCGTTCAGCCGGACCGCGCGGTTCGCGACAAGGCCGGCCAATTCCGTCGGGAAGCCCGTCACGAACGTCACCGTCACATCCACATCTGCATAGCCCAGCGGCACCGACGACGCGTTCGCCGACACCGCCAGCGTCGGGAGCGCCTTGAGCACCTCGAAGGTCACGTCCGTGCTGGTCGCGCTGCGGTACGTCGCGTCGCCCGGCCACGCCGAGGTGATGGTCCACGGATTGCGGCCCTGGCTCGCTTCCGTCGGATGGAAGGTGCGGGTGTACCCGCCGTTGCTGAACACCACGCCTTCCGGAAACACGTCGGATGCGACGCCCGACGGCGTGATGCTCCGGAACGTCACCGTGCCCGAACCCGACGGCATCGGGAAGATCTGGCCGTTAGCCGTAATCGGCTGGCCCAGCGTAATTGACGGGACGTTCGTTCCCAACAGGATGAACGACATCTCGACGCCGCCTAGCACGATCGTGCAGTCCAGCGCCGGCGACGGCGTGCCGTAATCCATGCCGTCGTAGGCCGTCACCACCACGCGCCACACGTCGCCCACCTGCGTCTCGCTGTTGTTGATCTGGCTGGAAATCGCCGACGACGGCGGCGACGGCGGCAGCGCCGTGAACGACGATTCGCCGCTGCGCTTCACCCACCATTGGAAGCGGAACTGGAGCGGATCGCCGTCCGGGTCGCCGCTTACGTCGCTGATCCGGCACACCAGATTCGCCGAATCGCTTTGCACTGCCGGATAATTCAGCGACGGCGCGCCCGGAAGACCGTTGGCGATCGTTGTGCTCACATGGCCGGGATTTGTCGTGTACATGACGCCGTCGTACGCCTGCACGAAGCAGGTCCATGTCTCGCCCTTGGCCGTATTGGAGGCGGAAATCGTGTCCGACGTCACGGGAACCGGCAGGACATGCTCGATAATCGTCCCCGCTCCGTTGTCCCACACAAACCGGTAGGATTCTATTGCCCGCGACGGCGTGCCGGGCGAAACCGACTCCGATGTCAGGGCGCAAACAAGGTCTTCTGTCGTGTCGTACGGCGCGCCCGTCCAAGACAGGCCGGGCGTCGTCGGCGGCTGATACGCCGAGGTCCGGAAGTCCGACGGACCCGGCGTCACCCATTGCGGGCGGAACCACGGGCCGTGCGCCGACTGGCCGGGAACCGGGCCCAGCACCGGCGCGTACAGCGCGCGCATGCGGCAGTGGAAACCGTTCGCCAGCGGGAAACCCGTTACAGTCTCTGTG
>Ga0208826_1001844_pt1 | contig 16810 bp, 17 predicted proteins | sample AD_UKC115_MetaG_FD_184451 | JGI IMG/M metagenome (GOLD analysis project Ga0208826, IMG submission 184451) | Active sludge microbial communities of municipal wastewater-treating anaerobic digesters from Hong Kong - AD_UKC115_MetaG (SPAdes)... | ecosystem: Engineered > Bioreactor > Anaerobic >...
ATTCAAAGCTTGATGGAAGAGTGGTAGGCCCGGAATTTCTTATAGCTGGAGATATTGATGTTCCTTTTGATATGGGACCTGCAGATAATTATATTGTAGCGTTTGATATAGTAGTATCGCCAAAAGGTAAGTTCTAAAATAACTAACTATCCCTGAGAAAATATCTTAGGGATAGTTTTTTTAGAAGTGTTTTTTAAAATTATGTCTTATATACTGTTAGTATATTGTCTATGAACTTCAAAATCTGTTCTTCACGTTTTTTGTTAGACCAGTTAATAACGCCAGTATAAAGGATGCTTAGATTTTTTTGAACACAAAGGCTTTCCATCTGCTTTACAGCCCGGTTGCCTCCAAGCCATGAAAATGCAAAAAATTGCGTTACAAAACATACTACCTTTTTATCTTTCGCTACCATTTCTGAAATATACTTAACCATAACCGGACATAAAGAAAACCCATGAACAGGTGAGCCTAAAATAAGAGTATCATATTCTGATACATCAGGTATGTTTAAAAGCTCAAATTTTCCTGATTCCTCACTTCCAGAGATACCTATCCTTTCTAAAACAACCTTCTGTCCTAATTTTTCTAGGCTTTCCCTTACCCTTTGCCCAACATAAAAAGTATTTCCTGTTTTAGAATATACTATAATGCCTGTTTTCATATAGTACCCCCTTTTTAGATCTTCTTTTAATATTATAATAATACTACAAAAATTAAATTCTGTTATGACAAAAAAATATTTTTATGATATAATAATTTTGTATACCATTTTACCACATATACTTATTTGAGGTGGAATAATGATAAAAAACTATCGGGAATTTCTAGACAGAGTAAATGAACTTGGATTTTATGCTTTCAGCGGAAAGTTTGCTGACGGTTTTCCGAAGCTAGATAACGAAACCATTGAAACCCAATGGCATACAGGAGATACCGACACTGACCCATGGCAGTGGCGCATTCGGGCAGTAGAAGAAAAAGCACTGGCTTTTGGATGTATTCTTGGAGGATATAAAGGCTTTATATCCAAAGAGTACTATCGGTTGTTTTATGCTAGCATGCATCCACAAAACGATATTATACAAATGTATGATTCTGGAGAACTGTCAGCTTCTATCATAAAGGTTTATAAGCTTTTTGAAAAAGGAACTGTTCTCAGTACTGCAGATATAAGGAGTTTATTAAACGTAAGTAAAAAAGAAGGAGCAAGTAAGGCTGACAAAGCTATTGAAGAACTTGAACGGATGTTTTTTCTATCTATCTGCGGTTCAAAACGCAAAGTTAGTATAAAAGGCGAAGAGTATGGATGGCCTGCAAATACATACTGTCTTACTGAAGATTGGGCCGGAGAAGATTGGATTTGTCCAAACGAGAAAATTGATCCCAAAACAGCTAGAGAGATTATTATCGGCCGCGCCGCCTCCTTCAGTGATAAGATTAACCGTACTAAACTTTCAAAAATTTTTTTTGGGTAAACTTTTCTATTCTCTAAAATGAAAACGGGAAACCAGTCAGAAACAAAATATTTTAAGGCTGCCTAACGTATACTCTATTTTTACTTTTTTATCCATAAAGTACTGGCTTTATCTGCTATATACTTTTCTTAGCATAAAATGCTTTCTGAAAATTTTTATTTTAATGGGTTTTACAACTTTATGTGAGGGAAAAAATCTATTAGCTTATCCGTCAAAAATCTGACGGATTTTTTTATTTGACAACTAAATAACATTATGTTATAATAGACCTGCCAGTCTAGACCGACAAGTCTAGACCATATGGTATAAAGGAGGAATATATGATAAGCGTGCAGAATTTATCTCATAAATATCACGGAAACTCAGATTATTCAGTAAGGCGTATAAGCTTCGATATCGGCAAAGGTGAGATATTCGGTTTTCTTGGACCAAGTGGAGCAGGTAAGAGCACAGTTCAGAAAATACTTACAGGACTGCTTAAAAAACAAGAAGGCAGTATTTGGATAGAAGGCACTGAAATAGATTCACTTAATAAGGATTTTTTTGAAAAGATAGGTGTTTCTTTTGAGCTTCCAAATTTATACGAAAAGCTTACCGGATATGAAAACCTTAAGTACTATGCAGGACTGTTTTCAAGGAAAACTTTTGATCCGCTTCAGGTACTCTCCTGGGTAGGTCTGGAAAATGACGCTCATAAAAAAACATCCGATTATTCCAAAGGCATGAAACAAAGGCTGGTTTTTGCAAGAGCTGTAATAAACGATCCTGAACTACTTTTCTTGGATGAACCACTTTCTGGACTTGATCCTGCAACTGCATTATCGGTCAAAAGGGTCATAACAGATTTTAAAGAAAGAGGGAAAACCATTTTCCTCACCACTCACAACATGTTTCTGGCTGATGAGATATGCGATAGTATAGCTTTCCTTAATGAAGGGCAGATCCTGGCAATGGATACACCTAAAAAACTTAAGCTTAAGTACGGAAGTTACTCAGTTAATGTCGAATATCGTAAAGATAAAAAAATTCTAACTGAACTTTTCTTTTTGGGTAAGGACGAAGATAAGAAGAGATTGAAAGAAGTAATAGACGGATATGAAATAATTACTATGCACAGCCGAGAAGCAACACTTGAAGAGATATTTATAAAACTGGCAGGAAGGGGGCTGAACTGATGAAACCATTTTTCAGTCAGTTTATGATTGACTTTATAGTAGCAAAAAGAAATATGTTTTTCATCATTGTCATTTCCATCGCTCTACTTTATTCTATGATAGTCAACTTTGTAATTCCTTCCAAAACGGAGTCATATTCTGGTAATTTTTATATCTTGGATAATACTGTCAATAAAAAATACACACAGGCACTTAACTCTTTCGGTTATAACAGCTTTATAGCTTCAAGTCTTGATGCTATTAAAGAAAACATGTCAAAAGATAAATCAGCTGTTGGACTTGTTCTTAAAGATGATGGGATAGAAGCAGTATTTCAGGGATATGAATCATTCCAGCAGCAAAATATAATTAAAAGCATCTTTTCTGGTTTATATGACACTCTCAACAATCAAAATCCTGTTGCAGTTTACAAAAAAACTATTCTAGCAGAATCATCTAAAAAGCTGCCTTTAAATATGAAAATGATTCCCGTTTTACTTGCAACAGATATTATAATGCTTGGATTTATGTTTGTTGCAGCAATGATCTTCCAGGAAAAAAAAGAAGGCGGACTATATGCATATAGAGTAAGTCCGTCCGGAACTCTTAATTATATTTTATCAAAAGCTCTAGTAAATGTTATGATATCTGCTTTATTCGGAATTATTTTCCTTCTTTTTACTTTAGGTTTCAAAACAAATTACTTCTATTTTCTGAGTTTGATTTTCCTAGGAGCATTTCTTGTCTCTCTTTTAGGGATTCTTCTTGCTCAGTTCTACAGTTCACTTAATGAATTTATAATCGTTGCGCTTGTTTTTAATGCAGCTATGGCTTTACCGGTAGTAAGTTATTTCAATCCGCTTATCGATATACAAATATTAAAAATCATACCCTCTTATTCTTTGATATATGCATCTGACGAAATCATTAACTCTGCCAGTAACGGCTATACTTTGAATACGCTTTTAAATCTTTTTATTCAGATCTGCTTATTTTTTCCGGCAACATACTTTTCTGTTAGGAAAGTTCTAATAAAGAAGGTGATTTTGTGAGGATTCTTACTCTTTCAAAAAAAGATATTTCAAATATAAAAAAAGATAAGATGATGATTTTTATGTTTCTTGTTCCATTAGTAATTGCATTTGCAGTAAGATTTATAATGCCGTCTATAAATACTGGAACAACTAAGGTCTTTGTCTCTAAAAATCTTCCGGAGGAGTATGAAAAAAAACTAAGTTCATATTTTGAAGTTATCAAAACTACCGACCGTAAAAATTTAGAAAACTCTGTAATGGCCTTTAGTGACATACCTGGCATAGACTTTGAAAATAACGGTCTTGAAGTAGTTCTACAAGGCAATGAAGAACCCGCAATTATTAATATGCTCAATGCTGTTATAATCGATATTGAAAAAGGAACATCACAAGTGTCTGCAACGGATATCGGTGCTAAGAAATCTGGAATATCAGAGTTAATTATATCTATGATTCTTATCTTTGTTATATCCATATCAGGAGTTTTGGGAGGTTTTACCATGGTAGACGATAAAGAAAGCAAAATGATAAATGCACTGGCAGTTTCTCCCATAAGGCTTTCTGATTATATAGCTTCCAAAGTCATAGTAGCGGTTTCCTACTCTATTATAGTATCTTTTATATCCCAACTAATAATGACAGGATTACAGTTTAACATAAAAAACTATTTCCTTATAATCTTAAGTGGAATGCTGCTTTCACTTACAGTAGGTTTTATAATAGGAACACTTGCTGATACACAAAATATGGCTATTGCTTATACTAAAATCGTTACTTTTCTACTTGTTTTTGTTCCTATGCTTTCTTTGATTTTACCAGCCTCAGTACAATGGATTTTTGGTGTAATACCAAGCTACTGGACATTCAAAATAATATGGCAGCTTTACCTTGGCATTGAGGGCAATATTATCCTAAGTTCTGTAATATCGGTAGTATATAATACTTTTTTGTTGGTACTTCTTGTATCAAAACTTAAACGAAAAATAGGTCTCAGACTGGGGTGATTTTTATTGGAAACTGTTTCATTTGAAAAAGAAAATCTTCTCTATGAAAATGCTTTAAAAGAATTCTCAGATAAAGGTTTCGAAAAAGCTTCACTTAACAGTATTCTAAAAAATACTGGAATAAGTAAAGGAACTTTTTACTATCACTTTCAGAACAAGGAAGAGTTGTATACATGCCTACTGAACAAGGCACTTGAAATAAAAAAGCAACTATTGGAGAAAGCATTTTCAGAACATGGAGTAGATTGCGATATTTTCCTGCTGCTTCAGATGCAAGCTGAAACTATCATTGAATATGCTTTTAATCATAAATTATTTTACGATTTTTCAGTAAGCTTTGCAAAAGAAAAAGGAAACAGTATATATGAAAAAGTTATGAATAGCTTCAAGCCTGAAATAGATAAAACCTTTAGCAAAATTATAAGCATAGCCGCAGAATCAGGTGCTCTTCGTGATGACATTCCGGCAGAAGTACTTGAAAGATCTCTAAAATACTTTTTTACCAATCTTGGAGATATTCTGGAACTTTTTTATGAGATAACAGATAAGGAAAAGCTACTAGCGTATTATAAAAGCTTTATAGAAATACTAAAAAACGGTATGAGTAAGCAATAAATAACAATACCCTAATCAGAAAACTCTGACTTAGGGTATTATTATTTTAAAACATCATTTAGTGAAGTTCATATACTTTTAAGTTTTTTAGAAATTTCCAAAAGATCGTAAGCTATCTTCTCCAGCTGATCCGGAAGTTTTTCTGCTTCTATTGTGTCCAGCTTTAATAGCTTTTGAAGTACCGTATCCGGGACATTCTGACCTACCAAGGCATTCAGATAATATCTGAATGCCTCTCTGTTATCATTCAGTGAAATGTCCACAGGTGCTGTTCTTTCAAGGAGATAGTCAGTTGACACATTAAAAATATCTGCAATCATTAGCAAAGTTTCGTGCGGAGGTGCAGAACGTCCCGTTTCATATGCAGATATACTTTTTCTTGTGGTATTAAGTTTCTGAGCAAGTTGTTCCTGTGTCATATTATTTTTCTGCCGGAGTTCCTTTAATTTATCCTTAAACATATTTAACTCCTTTTTAATTTCTTGTGCTATTATAAATAGCAAAAAAAAATAAATCAATATAAGCTAAAAATTATAGCTTTTTTAATCAAAAAGCTATTTATAAGTCATATAAAGCTATTGATTTTAGCCAAAAAAAATGATACAGTTGACTATGATATAGAAAAATAAAAATAACAATTAATTATTTAAAAAAAACATTTTCTGTATCAATCAGTTTTCTTTTAGCATTTTTGAAATCTCTATCAGCTCGATACCGATTTTTTCAAGCTGCTCAGGAAGCTTTTGACTCTGTATTTTTTCAAGTTTCAAAAGCTTCTGTTTGATATCATATGGTATTTCATAGCTGCTTTCTTTTTGTATAGATCTTATTTCAGATACTCCCAGCAGATAGTCAATCGAAACATCGAGTGTCTTTGAAATATTCAGAAGCGTTTTGGCATCCGGAAGATTCAACCCGTTTTCTATTCTGTAAACACTGTTTCCTGCGATATTTATAAGTGCTCCAAACTTTTCACGCGATAAACCTTTTTCTTCCCGTAAATTTTTTATTTTTTCACCAGTATTCATCTATTTTCACCCCGTTACAATTATACTCCCGTTTCTACTTTTATGTAGAATTGAAATAATTGAGTTATTATAAATTTACTGTTTTTATTTGACAATGCCACTATTACGTATTAAGATATTGGTAGACTAAAATAAAAATGTTGTTATAAATATGTTGAAGTGAGGGGGATATAATGACCGTATTTAAAAAGTTAAGACTTGAGAAAGGACTTACTTTGGAAAAACTTGCCCGGGAACTTAAAACATCATATAACACTATATGGCGTATTGAGAGCGGATATTCAAGCATGCCAAGCTTGGATATAGTTTTAAAATATGCAAATTTTTTTGAAGTAAGTGTTGATTATCTTTTAGGAAGATCAGATAGTATTCTTCCTACTAAATGAAAAAACAGTATTCTTATAAATAACAAAAAGAATACTGAATAATAATTTTATTTTGTATCTATATTTGCACCATTAAGAAAGAGATATTCACTGATTTTCAGATATCTCCACTGTCAAAACCTTTTCTCTTATATATAAACACCACAAGAGGTGCAAAAATATGGAAGATTTTATGTCTTATGTGAACTTCCAAAGAATGAATGAATGTATTGAACTGCTGAGCACGATAACAAAACTTCCCCTAGGAATTATGGACTGTTCAGGAAAGCTTCTTTGCAACCGCGGTATAAAAGGAGTAATAATTGATAATCTTAAAACACCTCTTCAGGAAAGCACTCTGTTTTCAGAATATAGTCTTATCCCCGGCGAAAACAAAAGGGCTTGTTTTCTACCTATAAGCACCGGAAAAAAAGTGCATGCTTATCTCGTCAGTATTATAAGCTCTGAAATGAAAAAAGATACCATTAAAAAAATAAAATTTTTAGAATACTTCAGAGATTTTATCTCTTACAGCCTTTTTTATACAACAGAACAGAATGATATAAAAAATCAGCTTAATCTTATTTTTGAAACGGATACTAAACTATCCGAAAAAAACTGTTTAGCATATGCCTCTAAAGAAAAGGCTTTTAGATTGGCATATTTTGATAGTTTATACAGTTTTATGCCTAATAGAAATTACCTGAAACTATTCGGAGAAGAAATAACTCATAGCTCTAAACCTTTTATTTTACTTTATCTTGATATTTCAGGACTTAAAGTAATTAAAGATACACTCGGTTATAGAACGGCAGATACATGGCTGAAACGAACCATGAAAAAATTGATGGACAGTCTGAGCCCTGATGAAAAGGTTTTCCGATGGGAAGAAGATGCATTCATATTTATCTTTAGGAGTACGGAAAGAACCTATATTAAAAATAAAGCAGAAGTTCTCCTTAATGTAGTAGAAGAGCCATGTGAAATATCTGATTCAAAAGTAAAGCTTTCAGGACACATAGGGGCCGTAATATATCCTGAAGATAGTATATCGTTTGAAGAACTTGTCCGAAAAGCATGTATCACCGTAAGAACATCACAGATTACAGGAAACAGAACCCTGAAATATTATGATGAAAAGATATCGGAAAAAATTGTTGAAAAACTGGAAATAGAGAAGGATATTGAAAAAGCACTTGCAGAAAAAGAATTTTTTCTATCTTATCAACCTGTTTTTGATGCCCAGAATAATTTATTGTACTGCTTTGAAGCACTTATAAGATGGAAACATCCCAATAAAGGCATTATCCTTCCTTCAGAGTTTATTCCCACCGCTGAAAAAACAGATTTTATAGAACGTATAGGTGAATGGGTAATTGAGGAAGTATTTTCTAAGATACAGGAACTAGGAAAACTTGGATATGATAATCTTAAATTTTCATTAAATATATCGGTTCGCCAGATAGGAAACAGAAATTTTCTGGAGTATATTGAACTTTGTATGAAAAAATATTCGGTAAAACCTGAAAATATTATTCTTGAAATAACAGAGACAGTTATGATCAATAATTTTTCCAAAGATATAAACGAGTTTTTTTATAGGCTTAAAGAAATGGGTTTCAAGATCGCACTTGATGACTTTGGTTCAGGATACTCAAGTATAAGTTATCTCAAAAATATTCCTTTTGATATAATTAAAATCGATAAAATTTTTATAGATAAGATATCTGAAGAAGGAGTAGAAAAACTTTTCATAAAAACAGCATTAGCAATAGGTGAAAAGCTTGGAAAACAAATAATAGCAGAAGGAGTTGAATCTGAACAACAAAAAAAGCTGCTTTTACTTGAAGGCTGTAGGTTACTTCATGGTTATATATTCAGCAAGCCTATAAAAGACGGTGAACTGCTTACTTATCTGGATTATAGCCGAAAAATATCTAAAACTGCAGGATGTAATCCATAATAAATGCTTTAACATTAAACTTAATATTATAATAACATCTTCACTCAGAAGATGTTTTGTTTTTTATTAATCATTTAATTCTAAGAGGTTTTATACCTTACCTACTTCATAAATGCAATACAATTACACTCAGAAGCTTTTATCATGCCATTTTTTTTATAAAAATTTATTGTTTTTTCAGTATTATCTGTCATTAAGACTACCTGCCGAACTGATTTGTATCTTTCTAAAATCATCTTTAAAAGTGTGCTCCCAATACCTTGTTTTTGATATTTCTTTAAAATCAATATATCCTGAATGTAAATGATAGTTTGACCGTCTCCTACTACCCGGATTAAACCAATTAACTCATCTGTATCCCAGGCAGTTAATACTTTTAATGAATTTTCGACCGCATTTTTTAACCTAATGCTGTTGTTTGTGTATGTGAACCATTCTGCATCATTATATAATATGAGCAATTCTTCAATTTCAGGTATTATATCTTCTTTAATAACTATCCTATCCATATTGACCCCCTCATTTTCATTGGTAAAGAGATTATCTATTTAATATACAGTATATCATACTGTCCAGCTTCTGTAATCAGTCTAAAAGCATACAGTATTTTATTCTTAAAATTTAAAAAAGAAAAACTACTTTTAAAATTCACTAAATAATTGTATAATTTATTGTACAAACTGTAAATTAGAGTTAAGTATCGACTTTACCTAACGGAGGTTCAAATGAAAGAAAAAATTAATTTTTCATCTTCAGATGTCGACAGACTGTGCGAAGAAAAAAAATTTTCAGGAGTAGTATATATCGTCGAAGAAAACAGTACAATGTACTCAAAAGCCTTTGGTTATGCCGATATTGTTGAAAAAAGGAAAAATAATATGGATACTTTGTTTGCGATAGCATCGGGAACAAAATTTTTTACAGCCTTAGGAATAGGTATTCTCATAGACCGTGGTTTATTTGCTCTTGATACTCCTGCCAAAGAACTTTTTGACCTTAATATAAACACATACTCAGATAATATAACAATAAGACATCTTCTTTCTCATACATCAGGGATGCCTGATTATTATATAGAAGAGGATATGCAAGAACTTAATAATTTTGAACCTGAATACCCTTTTTATAAACTAGTTTCACCTAAAGATTATTTAGTGCTTTTCCCACATGAAGCAATGAAGTTTCACCCCGGTGAGAGGTTTGAATACAATAATAGTGGTTTTGTATATCTTGCCATGATAATACAACACATCAGCGGAAAAAGTTATAAGGAGTTTATCGAAGAGGAGATCTTCAGAAAAAATGGCCTTACAAGAAGCGGTATATTTCCATTTAATGCACTAAGTCCTAATACAGCCTGGGGCTATACTTTGGAATGCGGCAATTGGAAAAGTAATATATACCAGCTTCCTATTCAAGCTGGTGGAGATGGGGGAATTTATACATGTGCAGGAGAAATGAAAATCATATGGGAGTATTTTTTTAAGAGTAAAGTTATCTCAGCTCATCTGGTAAATGAATTTATTACTCCGCAAACTGCTGAATCTGTTGAGAATGGTGATTACTACGGACTTGGATTGTGGCTTAGACCTAAAAACAATTATCTTATGCCATACATAGTAGGATCTGATCCCGGTATATCTTTTATGAGCAGTTATGATCCTTATAAGAGCTCATATAAATTTTTGGTTTCAAACACCACAGACGGGGTATGGGATGTGATATCAGGTGTCAAACAGTAGAAATCTTCTAATATAAAGGAGAAACCCGGATGGGCTTTTATAAAAAGGGAACGTTACCTTTAAAAGTATCGTTTTTTATATTATCTGCTTTATTTATCATATCAGGAGCTTTCTTCTCTTTTTGGACCATAAAATCGGCTGATGAGAAGATGAGAACTGATCTTTTACTTCAGGCAGAAATTGTGTCACGAACTCTAAATATATCCGACATAAAAGCTCTTGAAGGTAGTTTTCAAGATATTGATCTTTTGGAATATAAACGCTTAAAAAGCCAGCTGACAGATATATGCAGCATAATACCCAACTGCCGGTTTGCTTATATCCTGGGAAAGAAAGAAACCGGAAAGGAGTATAATGTTGTAGACTCTGAAAAAGTAAGTTCTCAGTTCTATGATCCTCCAGGTTATGAGTACGATGAACCCCAGAAAATAGATGAAAAAGTCTTTAAAACCGGAATAGCCCAGACAGATGGTCCAATTTCCGATTCTGCTGGGACATATATAACGGCACTGGTACCGATAAATGACCCGGATTCTAATAATATTCTTGTACTTCTGGGCCTTGATATTGATACCAAGGGATGGACTAAAAACATTCTAAGACAGACATGGTTATCAGTAACCCTTATATTTCTTATGGAAATTGTTTTCATTGTATTTTGGTATATTCATCTGCAGAGTAAAAAACTTAAGCAAAGCGAAGACAGGCTTAAAACTATTGCAGATTCTGTAACTGATGGTATTATCATGACAGACAGCAACGGGAAAATAGCTTTTTGGAATAACGGAGCCGAAAAAACTTTTGGTTATGATTCTATTGATATTGAAGAGAAAAAAATTTACGACCTGATTGAAGATTCTACTGCCACATTAAAATTCAAAAATCTGATATCCGATTATCTTCTTCAGGGTAAAGATTTTTCTTCACTAGAACTTGAAACCTTTGGAAAAAGAAAAGATGGAAAGCAAGTGCTTCTTTCGGTTTCTCTTTCAAAGATTATTTTTGAGAAAAAGCATTACTTTGTTGGAATATTCAGAGATATAACACAGGCCAGAACTACTCGGGACACCTTGGAAAAAATAATAGATAACAATCCTATTTCAATACAGCTTGTAGATAATAACGGTTATTCCATAAGGACAAATCCTGCACATTTAAAACTTTTCGGCGCAGTACCTTCAGAAAACTACTCTGTTTTCTCTGATCCTGTCATAAAGGAATCTGGACTGCAAAATCTTTTAGAAAAAGCCCAAAAGGGAGAGAAACTGATTTTTCCTGAAATAATATATAATGCACATAAAATAAACTCAAGATTTCCGGATAACCCCTTATGGATAAGAGCTATAATGTTTCCACTTATCGGGAGCGACAACAAACCTGAAAAATATGTAATTATGCACCAAGATATCACACAGGAAAGAAAAAAACAGAAAGATATTGAATATCTGAGCTTTCATGATCAGCTTACCGGTTTGTACAACAGAAGATTCTTTGAAACAGAGCTTGCTGTTTTGGATGAGCCTGAAAATATGCCTTTGGGGATTGTAGTAGCCGATGTAAACGGTCTTAAACTTACCAATGATGCTTTTGGACACTTCATGGGCGATAGGCTTTTAAGAACAGTATCTGATGTTTTAAAGAGTGTATGTTCAGACAAAGATCTTCTGGCACGAACAGGAGGAGATGAATTTATAATTATTCTTCCACAGACTTCGGAAGAACAGATCCGTACTAAGATAGAAAAAATCAAGGAGCTGAGTGGGAATACCTACGTGGAAGATATCCCACTTTCTATATCTCTCGGATCTGCAATAAAATTTCAAGGCTATCAAAGTATATATACTGTAATGAAAAATGCCGATGATTGTATGTACAGGCAAAAGCTTTTTGAAAGCTCGGAAATAAAAGAAAAGACCGTAGCTACAATAATTAAGGCTTTTCATAACAGATTTTTTCATGAAAAAGAACATGGTGAAAGAGTGGGAGGAATATGCTATAAGTTCTCAAAACTCTTAGGATATACTGAGATTTATTCACAGGAAATCAAAACTGCCGGAATAATGCATGACATAGGAAAGATAAATATTGCCGTAAGAATACTTGCAAAAAAAGAAACACTCAATGACAATGACTGGAAAGAAATTAAAAAACATCCGGAAACAGGGTACAGGATTCTCAGTTCTGTCGGACATATGGCTCAATTGGCCGAATATATTCTTGCTCATCATGAAAGATGGGACGGAAAAGGATATCCAAAAGGACTCAAAGGAGAAGAAATCCCTCTTCAGTCAAGAATAATTGCCATTGCTGAGGCTTATGAAATCATGAGATCTAAAAGAACTTATAAAGCATCTCTAAGTGAGGAACAGGCATTTAAAGAGCTTGATGCCAATTCAGGAACACAATTTGATCCCTTTCTTGTAAGAATGTTTATTCAAAATTCAAAACAGATTATAGATGAGAAAGAATTTCAATAGAGATAGGAGGAACTATGATGAAACCAGCATTATTAATAGTAGATATGCAAAATGGATGCAGAAATGATACCAAGGCAAAAGACGATTTTGAAACAGCTGTAAGCTATATCAATGCAGTTTCACAGATTTTTAGAGAAAAAGGGTTTCCGGTAGTTATTGTACAAGATGCTGGAGTCGGAGAAGGAACAAATTTTGAAGTCGTAAAGGAAATAAATGTGTCAGCAAATGATCTGTATATAAAAAAAGAGTTCGGAAATTCTTTTTGGAAAACTAATCTGGACACTCTTCTAAAAGATCTTGGAGTAGATTTTCTTGTTATAAGCGGTTTCGCTGCTATGTACTGTATACTTGCAACTTATAACGGCGCACTGGAAAGAGGTTACAAATGTACTCTTCTTCAAAACGGTATTGCCGGTTACGAAATAGATGAAGCAGCTATGGTTTCAAAATCCAGACCAATAGTAAGTTATACTGCAATCAGATACTTCTTGGTCTGAAAAAATTTGTATTAAAGGCATGTGATGTTTTTATGAAAAAAATTTCAAGCATAAAAAAGAAGTACATTCTCTACATATCTTTGATATGTGTGATAAGTCTTTTCATACTTTCCTGCATTAGTTACATTTTTTCTTACAGGATAGTGCTTTCAACACTTAAGGAAAAATTATCCTCCTACTCTTTAAGATATTCACAGGAGATAGATTCATGGCTGGTTGCCCAATCACAGAAACTTGAATGGATAAGCCAGGATATAAGTATCAATAAAGAGTACTATTCAGACAAATCCAATATTTACAGGCTGCTAGCAGAAAAATATAGATCCTCTTCAGGTATAGTAAACGATTATTATATGAGTTATGCTGATAAAACACTAATTTCCGGTTCTGACTGGATTTCTCCTTCAGATTATGACTGTACACAAAGAAATTGGTATATTCTGGCATCTCAGAGCGGAAAAACTGTTTTCACCGAACCATATGTTGATGCGGATGAAAGATCTGGTTTAAGAATGGTGATTACTTTATCAACACCTGTTTACTCAGAGGAGAGATTATCCGGGGTATTGGCTGCAGATATTACCATAGACAGCCTCGTAAAGCTTGTAAACAGTATAAATCCGGCCCAGGGAGGTTATGCTTTCCTTGTCGACGGAAATAAGGCTTTTATAACTCATCCGGAAAAAAGATTTCTTCCAACCCGTGAAAAGCACTCTTATTTTGATGAAGTTTTTAACGGAGGCTATGCTAAACTTTCAGAACAAATTGCATCAAGACAGTACAGTATTACGCAAATAAAGGATTTTGACGGTATTGATAGATACTTTATTCTTTCAGAAATTAAAAGTTCTGGATGGTTTTTGTGCATCTCAATTCCTAAAACTGAAATTTCAAATAATCTTAATATATTATTGATCGGATTTGCTGTTTTTACCACCTTGTCGGCACTTATAAGCATGGTCATTATATACTTTCTTATAAGTGGCATGATAAGGCCTGTGATTAGTCTTACCCAAGCGGTAAAAGAGTTTGGAGACAAAAAGATGCATGTAAGAAGCACGGTATACTCTCAAGATGAGATTGGCGAGCTTTGCAATAGCTTTAACAAAATGGCCGATCTTATACAGGATTATAGCACAACCCTTGAGAACAAAGTTTTAGAAAGGACAAAGGAACTCAATGAAAAAAATCTTAAAATTCAGGAAAGCATAGAGTATGCCAATATGATACAAATCGCCATACTTCCTTCTGATTCAGAGATGAAATCTTTTTTGGGAGATTATTTTGTGATATGGCAGCCAAGAGACACTGTAGGCGGAGATTTTTACTGGACAAAAAATTTTGATGACGGTTTCCTTGTCATGGTGGGTGACTGTACCGGACACGGAATACCAGGGGCTCTTATGACAATGGCTGTAAATGCTATAATCGATCATATTACACAAGATATATCTCATAATGATCCAGCAAAAATTTTGACTGAAATGGACAGGCTTGTCAATCAGCTTTTACACAGGGACAGAAACAACGATACTGTGAGTGATGGTCTTGACATAGGAGTGGTGTTTATTTCGGGAAAAAAGGACATACTGTTTTGTGGAGCGCGGATATCACTTTTTACTGCTGATAACGCTCAAATAAGGGAAATTAAAGCCTCAAATCATACTATAGGACATGAGATTGTGGAAAGAGAAAAAAAGTTTGCCAACATCTCTATAAAACACAGTAGTTCTATGGCTCTGTATCTCATGACCGATGGTATAAAGGACCAGATAGGCGGAGATAAAAAACTTCCTTTTGGTAAAACAAACATAATGAAAATTCTTGAATCTGTATGGGATAAACCTATGAACGAACAGAAAAATCTTATATATGTGAAGTATAAAGAGTACCGTAATAATGAAATAAGCAGGGACGATATTACAATGTTTGGATTGCGTTTATAAAAAGGAGGTAAGACTTTTGCTCAACCTATATGAGTTTTACAAAAATGCCAAGATCAAGAACATAATTTTTTATTACAGTGGACCTATTGCGCATGCCAGTATAGAAGGAGTAGCCGCTACCCTGCGCAAGAACCTACAGTATGAAGGAACTGATGAAATAACTTCAAATGCAGTTTTTTCAGTTTTTATTGAGCAAGTACAGAATATTCTGAATTATTCGGCCGAAAAATTCTCTGATGTCAACAGTGATGATGAAGATCTGCGTGCAGGTGTCGTGGCAATAGGATATGAAGAAGGTTTTTACTGTATCTACTGTGGAAACAAGGTATATAATGAAGACATTCCTAATATAAGAGAAAATATTGACAGTGTGAGGAACCTCGACAAAGAACACCTTAAAGCACTTTATAAAGAGAGAAGAAGGATGGAACCCCCGCCATCAAGCAAAGGGGCAGGTCTTGGACTTATAGAGATGGCACGCAAAGCAGTAAAACCTATCGATTATACTTTTATTCCTATGGATGAAGAGTATTCATTTTTTACCATAAAAGTTGTAACAGGGAGGGAAAAGATTTGAATGACCTTATAATTGAAAAAACTCAATCCACACCATACATAAATTTTTCTCATGAACAAAAGAAGCTTTTTATCAGCGGTGAGTCTTTCCCTGAAAATGCAGCTAAATTCTATGCTCCCATACTTGAATGGATAAAACAGATAATAAATGATTCCAATACGGACAGCTTCACTGCTGATTTTGAAATTGTATATTTTAACAGTAGTACTTCCAAAGTTTTTATGACTATCTTCGATACTTTTGAAAATGCAGTGAAAAAAGGAATGAGGATTACCGTGAACTGGCGCTGTGATTCAGAAAATGAAACTGCAATAGAGTGTGGAGAGGAGTTTAAAGAGGATCTTTCTACCCTGCCCTTTAACATAGTTTTGGTAAAAGGAGTGGAAAATGGATAATATATTTATTAAAGAAGATGAAGTTGTTGAGAACGCAGAAACTGCCATTCAGAAAAATATTATGCTAAGTACTGAAGGAGAGGCTTTATATAAAGATCTGTTATCTGAATATAAAAAATTGCTGAAACAGACGAAAAGTCTTGTAAAGATGTCAGACATGATGCAGCTTCAGCTTCACGATCTTTCACGCGAACTTGAAAGGATGTCAAACACAGACGGGCTTACGGGGATATATAACAGGCGCTTTTTTAACGAAATATTCCATAAAGAATGGTACAGTGCTTTTAGGGGAAAAATATCTATTGGAATTCTCATGATAGATATTGATAATTTCAAAAAGTATAACGATACATACGGACATCTTCAAGGTGACAGATGCTTGAAGCTTATTTCCGAAATTATTCAAAGATCTGTAAAACGTCCGAGAGATATGCTGGCAAGATATGGAGGCGAAGAGTTTGTAGTACTGCTTGCAGAAACTGATATAAAAGGATGTCGTGCTGTTGCAGAAGAAATTATAAAAAGTATTGAAGCC
>Ga0208826_1001849_pt1 | contig 16785 bp, 17 predicted proteins | sample AD_UKC115_MetaG_FD_184451 | JGI IMG/M metagenome (GOLD analysis project Ga0208826, IMG submission 184451) | Active sludge microbial communities of municipal wastewater-treating anaerobic digesters from Hong Kong - AD_UKC115_MetaG (SPAdes)... | ecosystem: Engineered > Bioreactor > Anaerobic >...
TATATGACCTTGGTGTATTCAGAAAGATCATTCATCGCTGCAAGGATGTGCTTAATCTCTTCCTGGTTTTCTGGAAATAAATTCGTCAATATACGCTGGTATTCTTTCAGATCTTTGATCGAATTTACCTGAAAGAACTGGTCTTCGATGCCAATCGAAATTTTATTTACGCAATAATTTAACTCGATTCCAAGTTCCTTCAAAATGGGTTTGACGATACCTGAATTCACTAAAGCCCTTGGACCGGTATCAAAACAGAAATGATCATACTTTAACGTACTCAGCAATCCACCTGTTCTGTCATTCTTCTCCAATAACAACACATCGAATCCGGCCTTTAACAGGTATGCCGCTGCTGTCAGGCCAGCCATCCCGGCTCCTACAATAACGATTTTGGTATCATTTTTTCTCATGGAATCCACCTAATTCCAAACTGATATTCCATAATTTTTCTGCCGCTGCCTTATCCAGCGCTGGGGGCGCAGGTTCCTCTTCGGTTGTCAGGTTGTAGAACTTGCCGGAACTGTTTGCCACTTCGTCAGAAACACCCAGGTAATACAATGCTTCAGCAGCAAAATCCACTGGCTGCGAATTACGATCTAAAAGGATTCTTTTGAAATAGCGATAAACTATCCCATTGTTTTGACCACTGTTGGTTTGCACATTGCCAGGATGCATGGCATTGATCGTGACCCCCGTTTCTTGAAAACATTCGTTCAATTTCAACATTGAGAGTAATTGTGCAAGCTTGGCTGCACCGTAGCTTTTAATGCCTGAGTAACGATTTCTTTTCCACGAAAGATCATCCATATCTAACCCGAACGCGGCAAACCGGTACGCTTCAGAATTGACAAATAGAATTCGTCCACTTGCCTGATTGCGAAATTTTTCAATCAGAGAATAATTCAGAATAAAGGTGCTCAGGTAATTGGTCTGAAATACGGCTTCCAATTGGTCCTCGGTGAGAATCCGTCTGGTGTTATAAATACCGGCATTATGGATCAGGACATCAATATTGCGATCCAGTCTGGATAATTTCTCTGCAACTGCATGGATATCAGACAATTTCATAAAGTCGGCCAGGAAATAACTGCAATTTGTGTTGTATTCGCCCTTCAAGGTTTCGCAGAGCAATTCTGATTTTTGCTCATTGCGGTTAATGAATAAAAGGTCAGCACCGTGTGAGGCATATTTTTTCGCGGTGGCAAAGCCAATCCCAGATGTGGCACCTGTAATCACCACTAAATGTCGGTTAAATGTTTTTGTGCAAATACGGGGCTTTGATTGAAGATTCCGTACCATGGTAAAAACATTCGACCATTTGTATTCTTTTAAATAATGGCTCAACATTCCTCCATAATAGGCGAAAATCTCACAAAAAATATGATTTTATAGATCCAATTATAAGAGATAGCGGTGAATTTACTAAGATGTAAAAGGCAAAGTTTGTCAATATAATGCCCCCCATTAATCAAGGAATACTGAAATCCGGATAGTTATCCCTCAGGCTTTAAAAGATGGACGTGTGTTTTAGTAGAGATCTACAGTTACAGGTTTTATCGTTGGATCGTGTTTGATATGATGGCATTACAAATCGTAGCGCCGAGATCCATAACTTCAATTGACTGAATAAAAAAACAAGCTTCTGCTTGATGTCCTTGTGCGATTTTTAATGTGTGCATTAGAAAACCAGGATTCCTTCCTTGACGATGAGATGAAATCCATTAGAATTGTAAACAGCGATGAAGCTCGCGAAGAAATAATCAAACTGCTAGAAATAGCTGACAGCTTCTACTTATGGATAATCCATTAGTAGAAGTTTTTTTTTGATAATAGAGGTAACCAAAAAATGTCAGAAGCATTCATAGATAAGGTAGCTAATAAAAATCAACCTGGGTCTTCTCAGACTGTTCCTGAGGAAAAGGATCTTGGAAGAAATGTAGTCTCGTTAGGCTGGGTGGCGTTCTTTGGTGGTTTAGCTCAGGATATGATCCAGCCTATCTTACCCACTTTTTATTCCTCTGTTTTAGGGTTAAACAAGGAATTCATTGGTTTAATTGAGGGATCTCTGACAACGATTGTCAGCATCATGAAAATTGGTGCTGGTTATATCTCTGATCTATTGGGCATCAGAAAAGGCATCGTTTTCCTTGGTTACGCAATATCGGCTGTTGCACGGTTTGGTTTGGGCCTGGTCAATAGCGGTGCCGCAGTATTTGGTCTTCGGTTAACTGATGGCGCTGGAAAGGGATTGAAGGATGCTCCGCGTGATGCATTGGTCGCGGGGTCAGCCGGCAAGCGAAAGCTGGGTTTCGCCTTTGGAATTCAACGTACTTTGGATACGCTGGGTTCAGTGGTTGGTCCACTCATTACATATGGTTTGCTTCGTTTGTGGATTGACCATTCAAATAAATACCGAGAGATATTCATGGTCGCAGGTGCAGTTGCTTTTATCCCTTTGATTATTATTGGTTTATGGGTCAAAGAGAGAAAACAACCGATCAATAAGCAGTTGGTTTCTTTAAAAGCCTTACGGGGAACCTTTGCAGGTTTTCTTGCCATCATGCTTTTATTCACATTGGGCAACTCTTCTGATGCTTTCTTGATATTACGCGCCGAGGATGTTGGTGTTGCCAGCACCACAATACCCCTCGTGATCGCTTTGTTTAATCTGGTTTCTGCGTTGGCGGCCATTCCGGTGGGTAAACTTTCAGATCGAATTGGCAGGCGAAAAACGATCATAATTGGGTGGGGGATCTATTCCCTGGCCTATCTTGGATTTGCTTTGGCGAAGCACTCTTGGATCATTTGGGTATTGTATTCATTCTATGGTCTTTATTATGCCTTTACTGAAGGCTCAGCGAAAGCACTGGTGGCGGAACTTGTGCCAGAAGAAAACCGTGGTGCAGCATATGGATTATTCAATGCATCAGTTGGTATCATGGCACTGCCAGCCAGTTTAATTGCTGGTTATTTGTGGAATGTGTCACCTGCAGCTCCGTTTGCTTTTGGAGCGATGATGGCTTTTCTGGCTTTCGTTGCTCTACGATTTCTTCCAAGAGCTAAGCCAGTATAAATAAAGTTTAATGCCAACAATTTACGATAATTTTTGGCAACCGCAAAAGGAAAATTCGAAAATCGACTATGGAGCGTGATCGACATGGAACAGAGGCTCTTAACACTCCCACAAGAAAGAGCATTAACATCTTCTTTAAAAATTTTTGAGGCAGCACTTAGAAAAACAAACCGATTATTGGATGATGGAGATGAGAAGGGCGTTTTTGTTACCAGGAGCTCATCGATAAATGCTCAACAAAGGCGTAAGATTCAAGAGATGATTTCGAAAACCCTGCAAGATTTGGAAAAATTTGCTACTGAACTAGATTTACAATCGACAGAAGAAAACGTAGAAGGCATGATTATGGCAGAGATGAGCATTTGTTGGGAAAGCCTTGAAGAAAGTCGGCCAAAACGATTAAAAGGCTATGGAGAAATCAATCCTCAGGCGATAAAGATGATCGATGATGCTATTACAAATTTTGCACAGGTTGCTCTGAAAATTAGTCAGCTGGTAGCGTCAGCACAAGATCGATACGACAATCAAATGATCTTGGAATAGATCTGGAAAATTCACCATCACTACTCTGATCTCAAAAAAAAAACTTGCGCATAACAATCACGAATTTGATTGGTGCTTGACACGAGGGTGAGAAAGAATAAAATAAAATATTGGAACAAGTGCTTGAAAATTATGGAACTGCCGGCCACGGCTTATCGCTTCTGTCTTGCAGATTTTCAAGGCAGAAGTTTTTAAAAACCTTCGCCATCATTTTGTTAAAGGAGTAACCAATATGTCTGGTATTGAATTAATCCATGCTCGAGAGATTCTGGATTCAAGAGGGAATCCAACTGTAGAAGTGGATGTATATCTGGAAAGTGGCGCGTTTGGCCGGGCTGCCGTTCCATCTGGAGCATCAACCGGCGTTCACGAAGCGCTCGAGCTCCGAGACGAAGATAAGTCGCGTTTCAATGGAAAGGGTGTTCTTAAGGCAGTCTCACACATCAATGAAGAAATTGCAGAAGCCGTCTTTGGGATGGACGCTTTGGATCAGTCGGCTGTGGACAAAGCCATGCTTGATCTGGATGGCACTCCAAACAAAAGTAAATTAGGCGCTAACGCAATCCTGGGTGTCAGTCTGGCGGTTGCTCGTGCGGCTGCAGATGAAGTTGGTCTTCCTCTCTATCGTTACCTGGGAGGCGTTACGGCTAAATTGTTGCCTGTACCCATGTTCAACATTTTGAATGGCGGTGTGCATGCCAACTGGCAGGGAACAGACCTGCAGGAATTTATGATCGCCCCGGTAGGCGCACCCAACTTCCGTGAAGCACTGCGCTGGGGGAGTGAGGTCTATCATGCGTTGAAGGGCGTTCTCAAGGGTGAGGGGTATTCGACCGGTGTGGGTGATGAAGGAGGTTTTGCACCTGCCCTGAAGACAAATGCTGAAGCAGTAGAGGTTATCCTGAAGGCAATCGAAAAAGCTGGTTACAAACCAGGAGAACAAATCTGCATCGCGCTTGATCCAGCTTCGAGTGGTTTTTACGAAGACGGATTCTACAACTTGCGCACAGAAGGAAAGAAAGTGACTTCTGCTGAAATGGTTGCGATGTATGCCGAATGGATCAAGAAGTACCCCATTGTCGTTCTGGAAGACGGTCTTGCTGAAGACGATTGGGATGGCTGGAAATTGCTCAACCAGACCATTGGAGATAAGATCGAATTGGTTGGTGATGATTTATTTGTTACCAATGTTGAACGCGTTGCTCGGGGAATTCAGGAGAACGTGGCCAATGCAGTTTTGATCAAGCTCAATCAAATTGGTACACTCAGCGAGACCATCGCAACAATTGAAATGGCCAAAAAAGCCGGCTGGGGGGCTATGGTTTCACATCGCTCCGGCGAAACTGTAGATAGCTTTATTGCAGATTTTACAGTCGCTATGAGCACCGGGCACCTTAAAACTGGTGCGCCCTGCCGCGGTGAACGATTGGAAAAATACAACCAGTTGATGCGCATTGAGGAAGAATTGGGCGATGCGGCCATTTACGCCGGCCGCAAGGCATTTGTGAGATAGACAATATTCGATGGGGGTGAGTGACTCCACTCACCCCCAGATTATTTGGGGTGTTCATTGATAACTATCCTTCTTGTTCGTCATAGCCAGACGGAATGGAACCGGATCGAGCGTTTCCGCGGAAGAATTGACCTGGAACTCAATTCAACCGGTCTGGTTCAGGCTCAAAAAACCGCAGCTAAAATAAATCAATTCTGGAAGCCTGATGCGGTCTATTCCAGCCCGCTTAAACGAGCATTCCAAACTGCCAGCATAATCGCAGAGGCAACACAAAATCAGGTTCACACTTCGCAAGAATTAATTGACATTGATTACGGCGAATGGCACGGACTCAGTCCTGAAGAGGTCCGATTGCGCTGGCATGAACAGCTTGACACCTGGTATCAACATCCTGACCAGGCAATCATTCCAGGTGGAGAGAACCTGAAACAAGTACAAACCAGAGCGATGGATTTTATCCATTCCGTTTTAACAACTGAATCAAATCTGACGCTGTTGCTGGTTAGTCATACTGTGGTGAATCGATTGATCCTGTTGGGAACCCTGGGACTGGGAATTGATCATTTCTGGCGCTTGCGTCAAGAACCCTGTGCGATCAACATCATTGAGGTAAATGATAGTCAATTCACACTTGTGGGGATGAATGATACCTGCCATATAATCAATTAAGTGAAGAAAGATAGCCATGCTCACTTATTATTGTCCGAATTGTTGGACGATTGTGGAAGAAAACCAAAAGGTGTGTCCCAATTGTGGATATTCATTGGCTGATTTTGCTCACTTCGATTTTGATGACAAGTTAATCGCTGCTCTCCATCATCCGGTCACTGAACGAAGAATCATGGCTGCTCAAGTGTTGGGGAATCGCCAATGTAAACGTGCATTACCAGAATTTCGAAAAATTCTAGAAAGCGATGAAAGCAATTATTTTTTTTTGAGAGCAATCTTACTGGCAGTATTAAAAATCGAAGATCCCGAACAAGAAGAGATTTTAAAAAGAGCGGCAAGACACAAGTCAAAATTGATTTCTCAATTGGCTGTTGAATTACTTGGTGAATTGCATACTAGAACGGTGAGGGAAACCTGGGATCATCACACAGGCTAAAGCAAATATCAGCCTGTAATCATCAAGATGAATCCAGTTAAAATGAGTTTTTACAAACTTAAGTTGATCTTCTTACAACGAATCAACAGATAACCCCGTTTAGAATAATATTCTCAAAGGAATACGGGTGGACTCAAAAGCAATTCTTTTATTACTGAGAATTTTTGAACAATAGATCAAGGTGTAATGTATTACAAGGATGCTATTGTGCCCAAAATACTCAGAAACTTGTGTTTTTACGTTTTCTGATTCTGCATATCGTTCACTTGTGTGCTTTCTTTATTGTTTCGAAAAATACTTCTAAACACATCCTCACCATAACTGGTTGGCAAGGGTTCGCCTACTGCCAGTTTGAATGTACGCCTTCCTCCCGTTTTTCTTTCTGCTCGTAAGAAAATAATATCCTGCATCTGTTTTTCATAAAAGATTCGTGCAAACTCATACATATGTGTCACAAAAAACACTTTTATATTCCGATCAAGCAGAGCACTTGTGATCTGTCGGGCAATTTCAGACCCTTCACGTTCATTTGTCGCAGCAAAGGATTCATTGAACAACATTAACGAATCTGGTTTGATTTGGTCGACAATTCCGCTCATTCTACCTAATTCTTCATCTAAATTTCCGCTCTTCATGGATGCATCTTCTTTGCGTCTGTAATGGGTGAATATTCCGCGACACATATTGGCTGAAAATTCTCTTGCCGGAACAAACATCCCGGCCTGCATCATAAGCTGAGCAAGGCCAATACTTCTTAAGAATGTCGATTTTCCTCCCTGATTCGCACCCGTGATGATGGCAAGATTCTTCGCATCTGCGTTGATATCATTCCCAACGATGGACTGTTTCATGGTAAGTGCCAGACTCACATCATATAAGCCTTGAAAAGTATGCCGTCGTTCGTTTACTTCGTAAGGAACCGGAAAAGTAACAGGATTCCCGATTTGTTCTAGCTGCTCTTTGAGATTGATGCATCCCACATAAAAAGCAAGTTCGTTGCGGAGCATATTCAGGAAGTTTTCAATATGTTCAGTGGCTTCTGCTAATGCAATGGCAGCTGATTTGATCCCAATATCTTTCAGATCGCTCAATGCCCTGGCGCCAGCATCATCTCTCTCACTAATTGCGAACGAGTACACCAGTGATTTCTTGCTGAATACATCTTTAAGCCAATTTTTATTTTTTTCATTTGGAAGGCGCAGAGCATAGTTTGACCCTTCATTCCCTTTACCCAGTTCTGCGCTGATTAAAACCCCATCCCGGAATTTCAATTGTTTAAGATGATACTCGACTGTATTGAAATACTCATCATCAAGTTCTCTTTGTATCATTGTGAAGAAACGCGTAAAGCCTTCAGATTGAAATGAAGCGACATTTTCATCCGCAATTTTTTTTAGCTTTCGTAAAAGGATGATAAACATTGACATCATTTCTACTGCACTATGAAGAACGCCACTCGGCGAATGGGTAAAAATGCCCAGCCAGCCGCGATGTTTGCGTTCAATTGCCTCGATTGGAATTTGATAGATTTCTCGAATTACTGCTGGGTGAGCAATACAATCTTTCAATACTTCCTGTCGATAACGAATGGTGTCGATATCTTCGCAGCTTAAAAGCACAGCCGATTTTGTAACGTCTAATAGAAATTTATCCCCAAGTGCCATCGCATTGAATAATGTGTTAAGTTCAAGATCATGAATCAGGTCGGCTGTGTTGGCGGGTAATGGAGCCTTTGGGTCAAAATCTCGATCTCGAAACATCAAGTAGGCTTTCATTGTAAAATTCGCTCCTTGATCGAGTGGTAGGTTAGTCGGTGTTTTTCAGCGATGCATAAAGCATAAGAAAGTCCATCTGCGAGCATTCGAATAATTTTAAAAGTTCTTTGCGTTGGATTTTCTGGAACAACAGTACTCACCATGCTTACGGTTTGGGTGCCAAGTGTGGATAACTCATCAATAAAGGTAACACAGACACATAAGGCATCCAGATCTATGATTCTTTGGATAATCTCTTTACTGAGAAACACAGCATCTTTTAACGTGGTCGACGAAAAAATTTCATTCATGATAATGATGCTGTTGGAAGTGGCTGTGTCAAGTATGTTGTGAATTCGAACCAGGTCATCTTGCAACTTTCCGCGTAGATTACGAATATCTTCTTCTTTTTCAAAATGGGTGAAGATTCGATCGTAGAGAAATAGCGTTGCTTCTTTCCCGGGGATTGGGCATCCCAGGCTGGCCAGGAAGTGAAGTTGCCCGAACATTCTCGCAAAGGTCGTCTTTCCACCTTGGTTAGGGCCAGATACTACAAGGATTCTTTCATCTCCTTCGACGTAAAAATCGTTGCAGACAACCGGCGCGGATTCATAAAACCGTTTGTTGGCCAACGCAATGTCAAAGGTCTCTCGGGCATGAATGGATTTGTTCTGTGTCATTGCCGGAAAACAAAATTCATACCCCTTCTCTTTTAGAGTCCCGATAAAATCTAAATAAGACACATAGAATTGGATCTGGCGGTCAAAGGTTAGAATGACTTGGTCCATAAAACCAAGATGCTGTGAATAATAGGCATCCAATTCCCTAAAGGCAGCAGGGAAAAGTTTTGCTACGCACTCCAGGATTTGCGCTTCGACATGGTTCATTCCTGAGGATACGACAAGATCAATCCGGTAATTTTTGACTTCGCCCTGTTTAAATTTTTCAAAAGTTCGTTCAACTTCTTTGCTGTAATCGATTTCTGACTCATACTTTCGGACCCTGACCCAATTATCTTTAATGATGATGCTGTATTGAATGGCAGCCAGATCTGCTTTACGCTCAAGCGAATCCGCCTGGAGTTTGATAAAATCCGGAGAACCAGTATATTCAGTGATATATGCCAGGAAGTTTACAAGTCCTTTTGATTTTATCGAGGCCCCCTGTAAATCTTGGGTGAGAGTCTGAACTGCCTCACAATAGATAACCGCAGCCTCTAAAAACCATCCTTCCTGGTGATATTTATAATACAACTTACTGATCATATTGAGGTAACGACGGACAAGCACCATTTTTTCTGCGAACGCCTTAATGGCTTTAAGCGTTTTTTCGTTTTGCAGATCTTTGAAAATTTCTTGACGATATTGGATCGCCTCAATTTCGCGCAGTGGTGCATAGAATAACGGGGTGAGATTGTATTCCTGTTTTTGACCAGTGATTGCATCAACAACCTGGTCGAGATTTAAATCGACGAAGAAATCAGGAACCTCGTCGCGTTCAAAAAACGTGGATTCGATGTCTGTTGGGTAAAGTAAACCTGGAAAGGTCATCTTATTTACTGCTCCAGTTTTATTAACATCTGCGGTTGCAGGTTCGATTAATCAGAAAAGCCTCTACTGAATTTTGCTCCAGTAGAGGCTATCAGTCTGTTGACAATTTTGGCGAGCCTCATCGCCTAATTTTGTTTCATTGTCTGTTCATTATACCGCATATCTTTGTATCATTCCTTGACGCAGTTGATTATTCCCATTACAATGGGGGTCGAGTGATGAGGCTCACTCAATCAACCGCCATGTGCTGATGGCCTCTGCCAGTTTCTTTGGGGCAGAGGTTTTTTTGTTGGTCGTCATAAAATTTGAAATTATTTGAGAGAATATGGAAAAGTTTCTTATCATTTCTGCGGGTGCAATACTGGGTGCAAATGCACGTTATTGGATCGGAGATTGGGCAGCTAAAAAAATTGGCACGAGTTTTCCGTATGGCACTTTCATCATTAACTTTACCGGAAGTCTCTTAATTGGGTTCTTCCTTACACTGGCTACCGAACGTTTGATCATTGATCCTAGGTGGCGGCTGTTTATCGCAGTCGGATTCTTGGGGGCTTACACTACTTTCTCAACCTATGCCTATGAGAGTTTTAATCTCATCATTAATGGCCAATGGTTGGAGGGAGCAATTAACTTATTTGGCAGCACCTTGTTAGGAGTTCTAGCGGTTGGGTTGGGAGTCTATCTTGGAAAATCAATATAATTTAGATAAATCAAACAAGGAGGTCATCATGCCGGATCTGTCTTTACAAAAGAAAGCAAAAAGACTGCGAATCTATATCAGCGAGAAAGACCGATGGCGTGGCACTTCTTTGGATGTCGCATTGGTTGAGGCCCTGCGTGAAAATGGGATTGCGGGAGCAACGGTTTTTCGGGGAATTGTGGGTTATGGGGCTCATTCACTGGTTCATACAATCCGGATTGAAGTCTTGACGTCTGATTTACCCCTGGTGATCGAAACCATTGATACGCCCGAAAAGATCGAGGCTGTGTTGGATATCATCTATCCGATGGTTCGAGAAGGTTTGATCACCGTTGAGGATGTGGAAATTGTGAAATATACACATCGTTACCTCAATCCTCTTCCTGCCGATAAACTGGTATCTGAGGTGATGACACACGATGTTGTGACTTTGAGCCCAGACATGAGCATCCTTCAGGCCTGGACTCGAATGCTAAAAAACAAGGTAAAGGCAACTCCGGTTGTTGATTCATCAGGAAGGGTTGTTGGAATTCTTACCGATGAAGATTTATTGGAACGCGCCGGAATTCATCAAAGACTTTCGGTTGCGATTCGAATGGACGCCAATGAAATTAACCAGGAATTAAGTAATTTAGAAAAATCCTCGTTATTTGTCCGCGATGTTATGACGCAACCTGTCATCACAGCTCAAGAAAGTGAAACCTTAGGGGTGGCTACTTCGCGCATGGTGCAATCTGGATTAAAGCGTTTGCCGGTTGTGAATCGTGACGGAAAACTGGTTGGCGTGTTGTCGCGGCTTGATATCCTTAGACAGGTAGCCAAGATCACTTATGAGATTCCCGCTCCGCATATTCCTACTGGGGCTGTCAAAACCGTTTCGGATATCATGAGTTCTGAGATTCCAATGGTTAATCAAGATAATGATCTGTCTTTGATCATTGAAAAATTCTCAAAATCAGATTCTCATCGATTAATCGTGGTTAATGATGAGGGAGTTGGTATTGGTTTGTTGAGCGATTCAGATATCGTTACACGCGTTCAACCCACAAAACGACGCGGAATTTTGGACGCGTTAAAAAATATTGGCAAACCCCCGGTCGGAAAAGAAACCGCCTTTGATTTGATGTCACCCGGGTTGTTAACGATTCCTCCTGATACTTCCATCGTTGATGCTTTAAAGAGAATGTTAGCCGACTCGCGAAAATGGATGGTTGTTGTAGATGATAAAGGACATCCATTAGGTTTGGTTGATCGGCAAATGATGCTCGAAGCGATTGCTGTGTATGAAAAGAAGGATCAGGAATCGTAAGTACAATCAAAAAGTGGAAAATATTGATCGCTGAAATCCCTGATAGGTCAGTTGAAGCGCGGCCTTATGAGAATGGGTGGGGTATTCATCCAAAAGGGTAAGGTTTTTTCTGATTTCGCTTTCCACAATTTTTTTATTGTAAATTGCTCATTTTGAAGATGCGATTCTTGACATGGTAAGAAAACTGGGATATCATAATATTCATGGAATTGAATATGATTGAAAAGCAAAAAATTGAACTTGATCCCCTTGAAGCACAAACGCAGGTGTTCAAAATTCTTACCCACCCGGCACGGATTGCGATCCTCAATATCCTCAGAGATGGTGAACATTGCGTCTGCCATATGGAAGCTCATTTAGGTTACCGCCAATCTTACATTTCTCAACAACTTGCGGTCTTGCGCGAAGCCGGTCTGATTCAAGACCGCCGAGATGGCTGGAACATATTTTATCGTGTGACCAATCCGAATATCTATGCCGTACTGGATGCAGTCCAGAATTTTACAGGACGATCGGTTGAATCTTCAGATGGCCGTGTGGTAAGTTGTAATTGCCCTCATTGCATTGCAAAACAAAACAAAGGATAAGCTGTTTTTTTGATTCTGTAAAAACTTTTGAATATTGAGGTGTATCGATGAAAAACATCAAAATTCTCGGTTCGGGCTGTGCTAACTGTAAACGTCTGGAAGCGTTGGCCCGCAAGGTAGTTGGTGATCTGGGAATCGAAGCGGAATTCGAAAAAGTAACCGATATGAGTGAAATCATGAAATATCCGATCCTTTCAACGCCGGGACTGGTTATTGATGGAAAAGTCGTTTCCTCTGGCCGCATCCCCGCCGAAGCAGAAATTGCAGGCTGGTTAAAGGAATAAATCTCTATATGGGCAGCTTGATCTGCCCATTGCTTTGTTTAAAAGATATTCAAAAACTTGTATGTTATTACTGTGATGAGTGAAGGTACTATGGACTCTGTGTTGAATTATATCGGTACGTTGCTCTGGTCTGGCTGGACAGGTCTGCTGGATTACCTGGCTGCACATGTTCTCCTTTGCCTGGTGCCGGCATTTGTGATTGCCGGCTTTATGAGTTCGATGATCCCTAAAGAGGCGATTACGCGTTATCTTGGGCCAAAAGCATCGAGGTGGATCAGCTACCCGGCTTCTGCTTTTGGTGGTTTTATTCTTGCGGTATGCTCCTGCACCATTCTGCCGCTCTTTGCCGGGATCTGGAAACGCGGCGCAGGCCTTGGCCCGGCAATCACATTTCTATTCGTCGGTCCGGCAATTAACATCCTGGCCATCACCTATACCGGCGCAACCATCGGGATGGATATTGCCATTTCTCGTTTGATACTTTCCATTGTATTCGGGATCGTTATTGGCTTGATCATGGCCTGGATCTTTCGTAAAGAAGAAAGGGCTCGTGAAGCCGAGATGGCAGCTGATGGCGTGTTTAACCAGACTGCAAAAGTGAAACCAGCCGTATGGGTACTGTTCATTTTGTTGATCGCGGTGTTGATCGTTGGTACTTTACAGGTTGATCTATTGACCAATGTATACGCCAGCGTAAATTTACCATTTGACTGGGCGAATGGATTGGGTTCTTTCCTCTCGACGTTGAACCTGACCATTCAGGGTGCCGTTCTCATTCTAATGCTGGTGGTGATCGGTTTCACCGCCTGGAAAGGTTTTGAAAAAATCTTCGATGGCTTTACCGGCTGGACCTACGCCGCCTTTGCCTTTATTGCAGTTACCATCTTGATCGCAGCCCCCAAAGAAGAGGTGGGCTCGCTGGTGATCGGGATTAACGGCCGTTTGATTGGAGAAATCATCCTGCTCATCAGCATCGCTGTTGTCGCCAGCCGTTCATTTACTAAGGACGAACTCAGCGGATGGGTGTGGGAAACCTGGAAATTCGTCAAGCAGATTTTCCCACTCCTCATTGTGGGCGTCTTTGCTGCCGGCATCGTGAAAGTAATCATCCCCGAGGCCTGGGTGCGCACCATTGCCGGGCAAAATACCATCTGGGCTAACCTGGTGGGTGTTCTCTTCGGGGTGTTTATGTACTTCCCAACCCTGGTTGAAGTTCCCATCGCTAAAATGTTCCTCGATCTGGGCATGGCGCGCGGCTCATTGCTGGCGTATCTGCTTTCTGATCCGGAACTCTCGCTCCAATCCATTCTGGTGTTGAATGGTGTGATGGGCAAAAAGAAGACAGCAATCTATGTCTCATTGGTGGCTCTTTTCAGCACTCTGGCTGGATATATCTTTGGGTTGGTTTTAGCTGCTGGTTGATAAGGATTGACCTGGTTTTCATTTTGAACTGGTTATAAAAAAGCATTGAGGTTTGCTGGTTATCAAAATTCATCAGAACTGCATTGAAATTGAGAGCAACGGTAGAATTAAAAGGGTGATCAATCAAAAAGGGATAAAAGGTATGGCCTATCCTTGTGTGATATGTGGGAGCGAATTACAGCGGGTAGATACTACGGCTGTGTGTACCTTCTGCAATCAGGAATCCCCGGCGAGATACCTTTGTAAAAATGGACATCATATATGCGAACAATGCCAGCTTGCCGATTGGCCACTAGTGGTGGAAAGAATCTGTGATGGATCGACAGAAACTGATCCGTCGAGAATCGCGAATTGGATCATGAAGCACCCGATGGCAGTCATGCACAGTCCTCAGCATCATATTATTGTCACCCCAGTATTTTTATCTGCATTACGAAATTCAGGTGTTCGATCCCTCAATCCGGGGCGTTTGTCTTCAGCGATCGAACGAACCCAGGGGATTCCGCTTGGCGCATGTGGGATGCGCGGCGAATGCGGGGCTGCCACCAGCGTTGGCGCATTGGTGTCGATTCTGACCGGGGCATCATTTGCCAAAGATGAAGAACGCTCACTATCGATACGGGCTACCGCAGAGACGTTAATGGCAATTGCCCAGGCCGGTGGTCCACGCTGTTGCAAGCAGAGCGTGTATTTGGCGATTGAGACTGCATCTGACTTTCTATTTAGGGAACTTGATATTCACCTGCCTGCTGAACCACGCTGTGAATTTTCTCAACGTAATAAGGAATGTAAAAAGGAGCGATGCAAATATTATGTTGCCTGAATGGAGGTTGCTGGATGACGGTATTCACGAAGCGCGGCATCACTTCGCGATTGAAGAAGCGATAGCCCGCCAGCTGGATGCGGGCCAATCCCCTCCCACATTGCGATTGCGGCAGGTAAACCCATCTGTATTTATTGGTGTACACCAAAATACTTGGGATGAAGTGGATGTAGATTATTGCCGAAAGCATAATATTCAGATCGTCCGCCGTATGAATGGTGGAGGTGCTGTTTATCATGAGATGGGGAGCTTTTGCTATTCTGCCTTCTTTCCGCGAGTAATGTTTAACCAGACCGACCAGGAAATCTATCATTTATTTGCAGAACCAGTTATACGTACCTGTTCAGACTATGGTCTAGTCGCTAAGTTTGGTGGGCGTAATGATGTCTTAACTGGGGGTCGCAAAATATATGGTTCGGCTCAATTTTCCTGGTACAGCGCGTTTGTGCAGAGCGGCACTTTCTTGGTAAACATGAATTTTGATGCCATGGAGCGCTCACTGACACCGCACAATCTTAAATATCAAAACAGACCTGTGCAGTCAATAAAAGAGCGGGTAACCTCACTTTCAACGGAAGTTGGGCGAATCATTCCGGTGCGAGAAGTGATGGAATTGTTCGTGAAGCATTTTGCCTCTACTTTTGGTTTTCACTTAACCCCGGGTGATTTGTCAGAAGCAGAAAGCAGCCTGGCTCTGAAGTTACTTGAATCTAAATACGATACCGAGCAGTGGAATTTTGGCTCTCAACTTGCTTTTGAAATGAATATCGCAGAAAGAACTGAGGAAGGAGTAATTTCTCTTTCTGTTGAATTAGAAGACCAGATCATCAAAAGAGTCAGAATCAGCGGTGATATCTTGTTCAATCAACCATCGGTTTTGTGTGATCTTGAAAGAAACCTCACTGGAATCCATATTCAAAACGCAGAGAATGTAATCAAATTGACACCATTACCTGAAAATGTTGTTCGGTCATTATCCCAATTATTCAAAAAACTTGAAACAGAAGCCGTAGATGTTACTTCTACAAAGCGTAAGGAGAAATCCTCATGGGCAAGAGAATAAAACTTGAAGTGCTAATTGCTACTCCTCCCACTAGTAAATGCGAAGAGACGGTAGAAAACCTGCGCGAAATTGTGCGCCGTCACCCTGATGAAACGAGCCTTGTGGTATTCAAGAGAGGAATCGATTTCATGCCAGAAGACTTCCGCATGGAAGAATATATGACTGAAGAAGATTACCTTCCCAAGGAAGATCCGAGCCTTCAAATGAGAACATTAATTACAAAAGGTCGTGCAGTGCCTACGGTGATCATTGATGGCGAGTTATTCTCCACTTGCGAAGTTCCAGAACTGATCAAACTGGAAGAGAAAGTAACGGAAATTCTTCAGAAAAGTGCAGCCGGGTGATCGACCTGTTGGATTCTTTCGACACGGATTTCACTCCTACATAAAGTTAGTGCTTCGTTGACCCTTCAAGCGCAGGAAATGAAAGGAGTATAAACAGTTGATGTAAGCACCTTTATTGAAAAAATCATGCATAAAGATTCCGAACCATTCATGGGGGATTATTCTCACGGACAGCACGGATAAACCCAGAAAACATCCGGAATTCAGGAAAATATGGTGGATCTTATTTCAAATTATTCAACCGCCGTGGTGAATCAAGCCCTGCACACAGATGATGAAAAAATCAATGGCTGATCATTGTTATTTGATTGCATCACAGCTTAGCCCCCTCCAGAGCGGAAAAACAACGACACTTCATCATTATCTGAAAGGCAAAAATTCCTAGGAACCAGTGTGTTATTAACAGATATAAACAAATATTTTGCAATATTATTAATTTTTGGTTGTTTTTCAATGATTTTTGATAATGCATCGGCAACGGTTGATGGGGGATCCAATTCGATCGTGATCGTATCATCGGACGAATAAGCTCTTGTGGCACCTAAAAAGACTACTTTTATCCTCATAAAAGTAGTATATCATTCTATGACTTTACTGAAAATACTCGTTTTTAAAAAGCATAACTTACCGGATTAAACGTTACACGACCTAGCCAAGCGTAAAAAATGGCTTTTAGTGAAATAAAAAAGGAAACAGAGGGTTGCTCCTGGGA
>Ga0208826_1001858_pt1 | contig 16709 bp, 13 predicted proteins | sample AD_UKC115_MetaG_FD_184451 | JGI IMG/M metagenome (GOLD analysis project Ga0208826, IMG submission 184451) | Active sludge microbial communities of municipal wastewater-treating anaerobic digesters from Hong Kong - AD_UKC115_MetaG (SPAdes)... | ecosystem: Engineered > Bioreactor > Anaerobic >...
CCTTCCACGCGCTGCCGGCTACCTCGCCCTGATCGGGGTCGTGCTCGGCAATGCCGCAGGCAACGTGCTGCTCAAGCTCGGCGCGATGGACGCCTCACCACGTTGGCTCGTCGCCGGCCGCGTGCCGTGGCAAACGCTCGCCGGGATCGGCTGCTTCGCGTTCGGCGTGATTGCCTACGCCTGGGCGCTCAAGCGCTTCGAGCTGCACATGGCACAGGTCCTCGTATCCGTGCAGTACGTCGCCACGATCTCGCTCGCCACGCTGCTGCTCGGCGAATCGATCTCGCCGCTGAAATGGCTCGGCATTGCCCTGATCGCGCTGGGCATCGCCCTCTGTCTACGCTAGGAGGAATGATGGGACATCTATACGACGAGCGGTTCATGGACTACACCGACCGCTCCTCACGTCATGCCGCCCGACGGATCATTGACCTGCTCGCTCCGGCGCTGAAACCCGCGAGCGTGCTCGACATCGGCTGCGCGCGCGGCACCTGGCTGTCCGAATGGGCCATGCTCGGCAACATGGACATCGCCGGTGTCGATGGCGATTACGTCGATCGTGCGGCGCTTGCGATTTCACGCGACGCGTTCACGTCGGCCGATCTTTCGCAGCCGCTCGACCTCGGCCGGCCGTTCGATCTCGTGCAGTCGCTCGAAGTCGCCGAACACATTCCTGCTTCGGCTGCGGACACGTTCGTCGCGAACATCGCGCGACACAGCCGTGGACTCGTGCTGTTCTCGGCCGCACCGCCGGGTCAGGGTGGCGAATTCCACGTCAACGAACAGCCCTACGACTACTGGCGCGACAAGTTCGCCGCACGCGGCTTCGACGCCTACGACTGCATCAGGCCGCAGATCGCCGGCGATGCTTCCATCTCATTCTGGTACCGCTTCAACTTGCTGCTTTACGTGCATCGCGACCATGCCGGCGCGCTGCCGCCGGAGATCGCCGTGGCCCGCATCCCTGACGGCACACCGGTCACCGATGTCTCACCACCCGTGTTCCGTCTGCGCAAGGCCGTGGTGAGCCGGCTGCCTTATGCCCTGCAGCAGACGCTGGCCCGCTTCAAGGCGCGCGTGCTGCCGAGCGGGCGCTTCTAAGCTACATCACGACGGCGGAGCGAACGCCTGCAGTGCGACGAATGCGAACGCCAGGCCAGACAACATGCCGCCAAAGACCAGGCAAAAGCGAAAGACACCGCGTGGCAGCCGCTCGACCGCAGCGCCGAGCGGCAGGGCCAGGATCGCGAAGGCCGGGAACAGATAGCGTCCCTGCGCTTCGAAATCGTTGACCCAGCTATGCAGCAATGAACTCAGCGCGACCAGGAAAGCACCCCCGCCAACCAGCATGACCTGCGTGGGCCATTGCGCCGTTGACCGCCTTCGCATGGCGAGCAGCCCGCAAGCGACGAGCAAGGCGAAATTGCCGATCAGCACGGCATAGATCCAAGCCGGCGCGAAGATGCTCATGAATCCGTACACGCCGAAGGCGCTGCGCAGGCTGCCCAAAGCCCAATGCCACGGTGCGAGCGCGACCTGCGGCAGGGTGACGCCCTTTTTCGCGAGGGCGAGGCCGAAGTAGCCCTTGCCCTGCTCGATCACCGAGGCCTTGAAGTCCGGCGCGGCCCGCTGTTCCTGGATCTGCGCGACGACCGCGCGCTTGGCACCCGGCAGGCCGTTCTGATGCACGTCCCAAAGCACGCGCGGCAGGGCGACGGTGACGACGAGTCCGAGCAGCAGGGCCAGACGCCGGAAGGCCGGCCATCTCGCCGCCTCGCCTCGCAGGCGCCAGAGGAAATGCCCGGCAGCCACCGCGAAGACCAGCGCACCAAGCACGAGCAGCAGCATGCCGCCCGGCAACGGCGATCCGAACATCGGTGCACGCAGGATCGTTCCGGCACCGGCCAGAGCCAGACCGAACACCAGGAACGTCGCCTCAATGAAACGGAGGCCGAGATGGCGGACCGCCAGCCACGACGCGATCACGGGAACGACCGGGAGGTAGTTGCGCTTGGAGATCAGCAGCAGACCGCAGCAGAGGATCAGTAATGCGAGTTCCCCGCGGCGCAGCCTGCCGTGCTCGAGATAGGCGGCGACGCCACCGTCGGGATCACTGGCCAAGGCCACCGCGATCAGCGAGAGCAGGAACGGCAAGGCATCCCCGTTGAAGTACGAGAACACGTACCAGACCTGTGGTGATACTAGCCCCACGGCGGCGACCGCGGCCCACGACCGGCGCCGCACGGCGAAAACCAGCAGCACGCACCAAAGCGCGAAGCTGAACAGTCGCGCAGACAGCACCGCATCGCCGGGCACGACCCCGAATGGTGACAACACGAGCGCGGCGAGCGGATAGACGATGTCGAGTTCGAACAGGTAGGAAAACCCGAACAGCGAGATCGACGAATACAGATCCGGATCGGTGACCTTCGGTGGCAGCACGCCGTGGGTCAGGTGGTACACCATGGCAAGCAGATGGGACATTTCGTCCGGATGCACCGCACTCGTCTTGCCGCTGACGATGGCCATGGCGAGGATCAGCCCCCCCGCCGTCACCGCGCTGGCGCCCACGAGCCCGCGTAGCTCGATGGCTTCCGTCCGGGCGAGCCGCGCGCAGAGCCACAGCACGGCCGTCAACAGCAGACCGCGGAACAGGTCAGCGATGAACGATGCCAACCCGCCGCCGAGCCGGATCGGGAAGTCGAGCATGAGCTGCGCATCGTTGACGGCAGGCGTGGGGACAACACGCACGCCGCCGACGATCGCCTCGTAATGTGCCACGTTCGCCGCCGGCTTCAGGGCAGCCAGCACTTCGTCGGGTCTTGGCTCGCCCGTGCGCCACAGCGCGACGCGACGGATCGTCACGCTGCCGTCGTTGTTGGTCGGATCGAAGCGGAAACCGCGGTACGTGCCTTCCGGAAGCGGAAAGACCAACCAGTTCGAGCCGGGCCGTAATCGGCGCTGCACCGAGGCGGCCTCGTTCAACGGCTCGCCGCGGTCGAAGTAGACCTGGGCGATGCCTTCGCGTTCGGCCTCCATTTGTACCTGCAACTCGGCGCCCGTGCGCGGCAGGAATTGCAATGCGGCAACGCAGAGCATCCAGACGAGCGGCCAAAACAGTCTGGAGCCGATCAGCACCCGGATTCGTTCCTGCATGGCAGATCTCCTCATCGATCCGATCCGGCGATCGAGGAATCGCCAGCAGAACTCATGTGATGGCCGGTCGCCGCCGCGCCGTGAGAGGCCGCCGCGACGCCGAAGCAGGCGTATGGCGTCCACACGACATGGCGGCTCCGGATAGGGAACGCATCACCAGCAGCGGCTGGTGGGCACGTCGATGTCATCGTGCCGTCGCGTCGATCGTGCTCACCCGCGCAGGCGCGCAATTCCCAGGCGACGGCCGCCGTCTCCTGCACGAGCCGCGCCCGCTGCATCGGTCCGGCGGCGCCGAACGGCAGACTTGCGAACAGTGGTTCGAGCGTGCCATTCGCGCCGGCACGCAGACCGCTGGCGTGCTGCATGGCGCCGTCGAGCACCAGCCCGCCGACTGCCTCGACATCCGGACGCAAGGCCTGCGAGACGAGTTCGTGCCACGACTCGTCCGACAGCGCATAGAGCCCCGGTATACCGGTCACGATCACGTCACTCGGCTGCGCTTCGATCATGGCCGCAATGTCCGCCTCGGTGCGCAACGGCGGATCGAAGCGCCGGAGACTGTCCGGCACCACCTGCCAGCGATGTCCTCCGACTGCGTCCGGCCGGCCTTCGATCCGCTCGGCCTCGACCACTGCACCATCGGCGTCGCGGCCGATGCGCAGCACGCGCAGATCGCGCGGTGGCAGCCGGTGCCGCAGGCGGAAATGCCCTGGCAGGCCTGGCAATGGCAGCACCTCGGCGTCGATGCCGCGGCGGACCAGCGCGTCCTGCACGGCACGCCGCGCGGCATCGCCGGCGTAATGTTTGGCATCGAGGCGCGCGGCCGTCGAACCGGGCAAGGCACGCCAGTGATAGAGCACTTCCGGAATATGCCCGATCGCGTCGGCGGCGAGCCGCTCGCTCGCACGCAGGGCGAGATCGTGATCCTGACTGCCTTCGTAGCCTTCGCGGAATCCGCCGCAACCGCGCACGAGCGCCGTGCGATACGCGACGAGGTGGCCGACGTAGTTCTGACCGAGCAGCAGCTCGGCATTCCAGGCGGGCTTGCGGTGTGGATCAAAGCGCCGCCCGTGCCGGTCGATCTTGTCCTCGTCGGTGTAGACGATCTGCCAGCCGGGATGCGCAGCAAGCGCCAGTGCGATTTCGCCGAGCGCGAGCGGCGAGAGCTCGTCGTCGTGATCGAGCAGGGCCAGGTAGTCGCCCGCGGCAAGCGCAAGCGCGTCGTTGCTGGCCGTCGAGATATGGCCATTGCGTTCGCGGAACGTGCCGCTGATGCGCGTATCGCGTGCCGCGTAGTCCGCGAGCAACGCACGTACCTCGGGCTGGCTCGACGCATCGTCGCAGAAGCACAGTTCCCAGTTCGCGTAGACCTGACCGAGCACGCTGTCGAGGCAACGACGCAGGCAATCGAGCGGCGGATCGTAGACCGGGACCAGCACGGCGATGCGCGGCAAGGCGCCGGCCTGATCCAGTGCCTCGCGCTGGGCACGGCATGCCGCGGCGAGATCCGTGCGCTCGGCCGCGACACGACGCGCATACGCACGCCGTGCGGCAATGCCGGCGAGCGCGAGCCGCGCCTGGCACCAGAACCATCGTGGCCAGACGGTCCACGGCAAGCGCCGCAGCACGGCGAGCCCGAACGGGAATCCGTACGCCGCATGGCCGGGTGTGGACATCGGCGCCGCCGGCTCAGACGTGCCGTGGCAGCAGCGTGCGCTCGATCAGCGGGATCTGCCGATACCACGCGTAACGCCGTTCGGCATCCTGCCAGGCGCGCTCGGCCATGGCCGGATAATCGGCCAGCCGTGCGATGCACGTCTCGAGCGCCGGACCCCAGTCGAGGCTGCGCGCGAGATAACCGTTCCGGCCGTTTTCGATCGCCTGGGCATAGGTGTGGATCGGCGAAGCCACGGTCAGCGTGCCGACGATGCCGGCCTCGAAGTATTTCAGTTCCGACTTGCAGTTCGTGAAGACGTTGTCCTGCAGCGGCACGAGGTTGATTTCGACCAGGCCGATCAGACGCTGCAGGTTGATGAAATCGTGCAGCGGATAGAACTCGACGCGGGAGGCGAACCGGCGCCACTCGTCCTTCAACTCCATGTAGCCGACCACGCGCAGGACGATGCGCGGATCGGCCTCCATCAGGTCCATCAGCGCCGACGAGGCGACCTGGAAATCGCGGGTGTGGGTCGGCGTGCCGCTGAAGTAGCCGACATAGATCTGCTCGGTACGCTGGAACCCGCGCCGCTGCTTCTCCTCGAAGATCCGCGTGGAGATCTCCATCTGCTCGCGGTTGAGGAAGTTCGGGATCACATGCGTGGGCAGACCGGCAAATTCGGCGATACGCCCCGCGAGGAAGGCGTTGGTGGTGATCGCCGCATCGCACAGTTTCAGCGTCGCGCCGATGCGGCCGATGTAGGCATACCAGTGATCCCAGATGCCCGGATGTTTCAAGTCCTGGTCGAGCGTGGTGACGATCAGGTTCACGTAGTCCGTGTCGAAGACGAAGTCATCGACGTCGAAATACACCGGCTTGCCCTGGTGCCGGGCGCGCAGGATCGCACGGTTGAGCTTGTCGGTGTAACGCGCACGGCACACGACCAGCACGTCGGCGCGATCGATCACCTCGTCGAGCCGGTCGATGTCGTCGGTATGGAAGCAGGCCGCACCGACATCCAGCGCCGACGCCTGCAGCGCCTGGATCATGTTGTAGACGCGGTAGCGGAAGGTGCTGTTATCCGGCTTCTCGTAGAAATAGGCGATGTGCGCGCTGCCGCGCTCGAGCAGCATCAGGCGCGCCTCGAACGGCGTTACGGCCCAGGGATCGGAATAGGCGGCCGGTGGGTGTTCGACGACGAACATGCGATTCCTCAGGCGAGCTGGTCGACGACGGGAGTGAGCGCGGCGCGCCAGTCGCGCTGGATGCCGCTCACATCGAGATGGCGTTGGCGCGTGGCCGCATCCGCGGCCAGGCGCACGCCGCGCGTGAGACCCTCGACGAGCGATTCGAGATCGGGCTCGACGCAGAGGATGTTCCGGCAGTAGCGGTCGAGGTCGTGCTTGGGTCCGAAGCGGTTGGTCACCACCGCCGCGCCGCAGGCGGCGAGATCGAGCGGTGGATAGCTCGGGTGCGGCGTGTACATCAGGCACAGGCCGAGATCCATGCCACGCACCAGCTCGCCGTACTCTTGCCACGAAAGGTTGTCGGACACGATCGGCCGGTAGCCGTCGCCGAAGGTGATCGCCGGCAGATCCTTGCCGGCCATGTGGATGTCCCATTCGGCGAGGTCGAGCACACCACGCCGCACCGCCGCGTCGATCGCCTCGATGCCGCGGTAGAACAGGTTGCGCAGGTTGTTCGGCCGGCCATAGAAGAAGAACCGACGCTTGCCGCCCTCGATGCGCGGAACCGGATGGAAGGTGCGTGGATCGAAGGCCGGCTCGAAGCTCGCGCCTTTGCGCACGAGGTTCGTGAAACCCTCGGCGACGAGGTGCTCGAACAGCATCCTCGAATTGATCACGATGCGCAGCCCGGCGTGGCGCATGATTTCGCCGGCACGCAGGAAGTCGTCGCCAAGCGAGTAGAACATGCGCTCGTCTTCCTGCAGCAGGTAGATGACGCGCTCGACCGGCACGCTGCCGAGCACGCTCGCCGTGGTCCACCACGAGGTCGTCAGGAAGTGGTCGTTGGCGCCGACGTCGAGTTCCGGCGATTCGCTGCCGACCGGCGCATGCGCGAATTCCACAATGCCGGAGAACTCGATGCCGTTGCAGTCGAGCACGTGGCGCACGTTGGCCGTATTCGGCTTCTCGGTGCGCGTGACGATGCGCAGACGCATGCCGCGCCGCTCGGCGAGCAGTGCGGCCAGCAGGATCGCGGTCGCCACGCCGCCGAACAGGCTGCCCTTATTGATGCTGTCGGTGACCAGATTCAGGCGTGGCGGATCGACCGGCGAGCGGTAGATGCCGAGCGGACGCAGGCTCTGGAAGCGCCTGGCGAGCAGTTGTACGGCCGACAGCGGCGCACCGCCCGTACGCGTCTCTTCGCTGCGCGGCGCCGGCACGAAGCTCGGCAACTCGGGCCCGTAACGGTACAGATGGACGAAGCGCCGGACGAAGGCGATCAGACCGAAACTGCGGTAGTAGTCGATGCCCTGCCGGATGGCGATCCTATCGATCTTCATGCCTCTCCCCTGGTCCCTGCCCGCGTCCTGCTCTCGCTGGCGCGGTGAATCGTCATCGCCTGCGCAGCCGCGTCGCCGGCCCGTGAGTGCTCATGCTCACGGCGATGCCATCGACCGCGCATGATCAACCGTCCTGTCCGCCGCGCGCTACCGGCGCTCCGTCCTGCATCGCGGAGGACCCACCGCGGCGGCTGCGATCGGCACGCGAGGCCCCATCCGCCTGGCGCGTCTGCGCCAGGGCCACGCGCAGGGCCTCGCACTCGGCCAGCAGCTCGCGCAACCGCTCGTCCTTCGCCTGCAGGGCGATTTCGAGCGAAACCCGCACGGCGTCGGCGGCCTCGAGACGCTGCAGGTCTGCTTCGACCGCCGCTTCGTAGGCACGCCGCTTGGTTTCGACCCCGTCCCGGAACGCGTTCCAGCGCGCCTCGGCGTCGGCGAGCGCGGCGTTGCGCTCGGCCAGTTCGGCCGCATGCTGTGTCAAATCCGCTTCGAGCCGTGCCCGGGTCTCGTTCGCTTCCCACAACGCCGCATCGGCGAGCTTCAACTGATGCTCGAGCCGCTGCGCGACCTCACCTTGCAGGCGCAGGCTTTCGCCGACCTTGTGGATGTCGCTGGCTGCGGCGGTGGCCGCCTCGACCGCTGGGCGCGCCGCATTCAGCCAGGTCTCCGCGTCCCTGGCGCGCTTTTCGGCACCGTCGAGGCGTGCGGTGAGATCCTCGATGGCTCCTGCGTAGAGGCCGGCGACCGCGGCGAACTCGTCACCGAGCCGTGCGAGCGCCTGCCAGCCCTCCGCATCGCCTTCGGCGGCCTGCCGGCAGGCCGCGAGCAGCGCGGCAAGGAACCCGGACATCGGCTGTCCTTCGCATGCCGGCTTGCGATGGTGTTTCTCGGCGGGATCGAGATACGCCTCGATTGCGCCGGCCGCCGCCTCGATGGCGACCGGCCAGTCGACCACCAGCTCGCGTGCGAAGCGCGCGACGCTGCCGCGCCAGTCGGCGAGCAGGCCATCGTAGAAAACCAGACTGCGTGGCAGGTGGCGGCTCGCGCGTTCGGCGTCGAGCAGATGCTGCACCCAGAGCAGGATGGATTGCGCCGGCGCCCAGCCGTCGCGCACGCGCAATGATTCGGCAACCTCGAACGGATCGCGCACGACGATCAGCGCACGCGGCGCCTGGCCGCATTCGCGCAGCGCCTCGACCCACAATGCAGTCAGCCGGCAGATGCGCGGATCCTTGATCGCCCAGAGCGGCGACGCCGCGAATTCGCGACCGACCAGCTCGACGATCTCGGCCTTCGCACGCAATGTGGCCGGATGCGTGCGCCAGTTCGCCGGCAGATCGCGCACGTCGTGCCAGGTGCGGCCAAGACGGACGAGCAGACGATCGTCGATCGCATAGGCCTCGCGGTGCTCCCAGAAACCCTGCTCGTTGCTGTAGCCGGGGCCGAGCAGGTCGGAGCCGAGTTCGACACCCAGCAAATTCAGCACGCGCGTCACCGCCGAGGTGCCGCTGCGGTGCATGCCGAGGACGAGTATGGCGGTGGAAGGCTGGTCGGTCATGTTGGACTGGATTCCGTGGCGACGACATTGCCGAGTTCGGGCTGCACGTCGAGATCGACATGCCCCGTCGCCAGGCGCTGCGGATCGGGCAGGACGCGGAACATGGCCACGTCGATGCGCCGGTCGAGATATTCCTCGCTTTCCCCGATCAGGCCCAGCACACCGGCGTTCGCGAAGTACGTACCGGGCGCGAGCAGGCAGCGGAAGCGGAAGCGCACCTCGATGCTCTGACCTGCCTCGATCAGCGGCAGCGCGTCGGCCGGCTGCGCACTGACCGCACCAGCGAGCTCGACGCCGGTCGTGGTCTTGAACAGCATGCCGAAACGCACCGCGCACGCGGCCTGCTGGAAATGCACGCGATAGACATAAACGAACGCGCCGCCGGGACGCAGCACGTTGACGTGCCGGCCGCCCGGCGTCTCGATGTGCGGATCGAGGATCTCGGCACCACGCGCGGCATAGTGGACCGTGCTCTGCGGAACCAGGCCCGGTTCGAACCATGCGGTCTCGGCGAGTTCCGCAGCGTGCGCCGTGGCATCGGTACGCGCCGCCGAGGCACCATCGAGCATTGATGCCGGGTGCGCCACGCCGGATGACGGGCCGTCGCGCCGCTCCGCACGCAGTTCCGCGCGCAGCGTCTCGGCACGTTCGGCCGGGGCATAGAGCAGCTTGTGGTAGCGCGCGATGACGTGCTTCGGCGTGCCGATCGCGAGGCATTCGCCGCGGTCGAGCAGGATCGCACGACTGCAGAGCTCGATGACCGTACCGGCCGAATGCGAGACGAACAGCACCGTCGCGCCGTCCTCGCGCAGACGCTGGATGCGCGCGTAGCACTTGCGCTGGAACGCCTCGTCGCCGACCGACAAGGCTTCATCGACGACCAGAATATCCGGCACGACGTGGATCGCCACGGCGAACGCGAGGCGCACGTACATGCCGCTCGAATAGCTCTTCACCGGCTGATCGATGAACTCGCCGATGTCGGCGAAGGCCGCGATCGCATCGAAGCGCGCCTCGACTTCGGCGCGCGTGAGACCAAGCACCGTGCCGTTGAGATAGACGTTCTCGCGGCCAGTGAATTCCGGGTTGAAACCCGCGCCGAGTTCGAGCAGCGCGGCGATGCGGCCGTGGACCTCGACCGTGCCGGCGCTCGGCGCGAGCGTGCCGCAGACGATCTGCAGCAAGGTCGACTTGCCCGATCCGTTGCGCCCGACGATGCCGACCGTCTCACCGCGGCGCACCTCGAAGCTCACGTCGTGCAGCGCATGGAACTCGCGATGCCAGGCACGCCGCCCGGGCAGGATCTGCTGCAGCAGGCGATGATGCGGCTTGTCATAGATCGCGAAGGCCTTGCCGAGGCCGGCGACGCGGATCGCCAGATCAGAGGACATCGCCGAACCCCGGGCGCGTGGCACGGAACCAGGCATACGTCGCGTAACAGAACGCGAGGCTGCCGAGCGCGTACAGGCCGAGTCCCGGCCAGTCCGGCCAGCGGCCCCACAACGCGACGGCACGCGCCTGATCGATGATGAAGCTCAGCGGGTTCAGCTCGAACGCCCAGCGGTAGGTATCCGGCAGGCTTTCGACCGGCACCACCGCCGAGGACAGGAACAGCATCGCCGTGGCCAGCACGCCGGTGATCTGGCCGATGTCGCGCAGGTATACGCCGAGTGCGCCGAACAGCCAGCCGATGCCCGCACAGAGCAGGGCCAGCGGCAGCAGCACGAGCGGGAACAGCACGAGCGTCGCCGGCGGCGCGCCGAAGCGCACGGCATGCAACAGGGCGAACACGGCGAGGTTCATCAGCGCATGGAACAGTGCCGAGAGCAGCATCGGCCACGGCAGGATCTCGAGCGGGAAGACCACGCGCTTGACGAAGCTCGGATTGCCGACCACGAGCTGCGGCGCGCGGATCAGGCACTCGCTGAAGAAGCCGTGCACGATCAGGCCGACGAACAGGATCATCGTGTAATCGGGCCCGCCGGCACCGGCCTGCGGCCAGCGGCTCTGGAACACCGAGCCGAACGCGAGCGTGTAGACCAGCAGCATCAGGAACGGCGTGAGCATCGACCAGACCAGGCCGAAGCTCGCACCGCGGTAGCGGCCGAGCACGTCGCGCCGGGCCAGCTCGAAGGTCAGCGAGCGGTGCCGGCCAAAGGCCGTGAACGGACCGGCGAGAAAGCCAGTTCTGGCGGCGGCGTCGCTCACGGCCGGCCCGCGCGCTCAGACCGCGGCGAGCGCGGCATCCAGCTCGGCGCGCAGGTCGGCGAGATCCTCGACGCCGACCGACAGGCGCACGAGGTTGTCGTGGATCCCGAGCCGTGCGCGGTTCTCGGCCGGCACTGAGGCGTGGGTCATGATCGCCGGATGATTGATCAGGCTCTCGACGCCGCCGAGCGACTCGGCCACAGCGAACAGCCGGCAGCGCTCCATGAACCGTCGTGCGCCGTCGAGTCCGCCCCGGACGTATACGCTAAGCATGCCGCCGAAGCCGGCCATCTGGCGCTTCGCGAGCGCGTGCTGCGGATGGCTCGCGAGACCCGGGTAAATCACGTGTTCGACCTTCGGATGTGATTCGAGCCACTCGGCCAGCGCCAGGGCGTTCGCGCAGTGCGCGCGCATGCGCAGGTGCAGGGTCTTCAGGCCACGCAGCGCGAGGAAGCTGTCGAACGGGCCCTGCACGCCGCCGACGGCGTTCTGCAGGAAGGTCATCTTCTCGGCGAGCTCGGCATCGTCGCCAACCACCAGCATGCCGCCGACGATATCGGAATGACCGTTCAAGTACTTGGTCGCCGAATGCATCACCAGATGCGCGCCGAGTTCCAGCGGGCGCTGCAGGATCGGCGAGGCGAAGGTGTTGTCGACCGCGACGCGGATGCCGCGCGACCGCGCGAAATCGGTGACGGCGGCGATGTCGACGATCTTCAGCAGCGGATTGGTCGGCGTCTCGATCCAGATCAGCCGTGTCGTGGGCTTGACCGCGGCTTCCAGCGCGGCGCGGTCGTTGAGATCGACGAAACTGAAGTCGAGCCCCGCCGAGCGGCGGCGCACGCGCTCGAACAGACGGTAGGTGCCGCCGTAAACATCGTCCATGCAGATGATGTGGCTGCCCGAGTCGAGCACGTCGAGCACGGTCGAGGTCGCGGCGAGCCCGGAAGCGAACGCATAGCCGCGCGTGCCGCCTTCGAGATCGGCGACGCAGCGCTCGTACGCGAAGCGCGTCGGATTGTGCGAACGCGAGTACTCGAAGCCCTGATGCACGCCGGGGCTCTTCTGCGCGTAGGTCGAAGTCGCATAGATCGGCGTCATCACGGCGCCGGTGGACGGATCGGGCTCCTGACCGGCATGGATGGCGCGGGTGCCGAGGCCGAACTTCTGATCTTTGGACATGCGGGGCTTCCGGGCTCGTGGCAGGCGGTGCATTACTGCACGCGCCGGCGCAGGTAGTTCAGGAGGTCGATGCGCGTGATGAGGCCGAGGAACTTCTCGTCGTCCATCACGATGGCGACGTGGCCGCGGTCGAACACCGGCATCAGCGCCTCGATCGGCGCCTTGACGTCGAGCAATTCGAGCTTGGTGATCATCGCGGTCGACACCGGATCGCGGAAGCGCGCCTCGTCGGCATGCACGTGCATCAGCACGTCGGACTCGTCAACGATGCCGACGATGCGGTCGCCGTCCATGACCGGCAGCTGCGAGATCTCGTACAGCTTCATGCGCTGATAGGCGACGGTCAGCGCGTCGCGCGGTCCGATCACGACCGTGTCATGCTGCGCATACGGACGCAGGATCAGATCGCGCAGATCACCGTAGTGCGGGCGCTCGAGGAAGCCGTTGTCGAGCATCCAGTAGTCGTTGAACATTTTCGACAGGTACTTGTTGCCCGTGTCGCAGACCAGCACGACCACGCGCTTGGGCACGGTCTGCTCGCGGCAATAGCGGAGCGCGGCGGCGAGCAGCGTGCCGGAGCTCGAGCCGGCGAGCACGCCCTCCTTCATCAGCAGCTCGCGCGCGGCGAGGAAGCTCTCCTTGTCCGCGATCGCATAGGCCTTCCGCACGTGCGAGAAATCGGCGATCGACGGCAGGAAATCCTCGCCGATGCCCTCGACCATCCACGAACCCGACTTGGTCGAGAGCACGCCCTCGTTGATGTACTGGGTGAGGATCGAACCGACCGGATCGGCGAGCACCAGTTCGACCTGTGGCGCGGCCTTCGCGAAATAGCGCGACAGTCCGGTCATCGTGCCGGATGAGCCGCAGCCGAACACGATCGCATCCATGCGCCCACCCATCTGCTCGAGGATTTCGGGACCGGTCGTTTCCTCGTGGGCGCGCGGGTTGTCCGGATTGCCGAACTGGTTGATGAAATACGCGCCGGGCGTGTCCACGGCGATCCGCGCGGCGAGGTCCTGGTAATACTCGGGATGACCCTTGCCGACGTCGGAGCGCGTCAGCACGACCTCGGCGCCCATCGCGCGCAGGTTGAAGATCTTCTCGCGGCTCATCTTGTCGGGGACGACGAGGATGAGCTTGTAGCCCTTCTGCTGGGCGACGAGGGCGAGACCGATGCCGGTGTTGCCGGCCGTGCCCTCGACGAGCGTCGCGCCGGGCTGCAGACGGCCGTCGCGCTCGGCGGCCTCGATCATGGCGAGACCGATGCGATCCTTGATCGAACCGCCCGGATTGGTGTTTTCGAGCTTTAGGAACAGCTCGCAGCACCCCGTATCGAGATGCTGCGCCTTGACCATCGGCGTGTGCCCGATCAGCTCGAGGACACTCTGCTGGACGTTCATGCGGACTCCCGGCCTGCAGGCCGGCGTGGGCGGCGGCAGGTGTTCGGATCAAGGGCGGCCGCGGGGCGGCCGGATCGGGGCGCGATGATAACCGAGGCACTCGCCGGGCCGCGACGAGGCGCTGGCGGCTGGCCTACGTTCGCCGTTCCATTGCCGGCGTGCGGACGGCGCGGGGGCCGATGCGCGGACCGGTCCGGTCCCGCCCCGGCCCGACGGTCGTGGTTGCCGCCGGACCGGCCCTTCACCGCAGGGCCGGGCACGCGCCGCAGGATGGCGCGACCGGCCGGGATCGCTCAGTGCTGGGTGCGCAGCTGTTCCCACATGACGATGAGCTTGTCCTTGGCGCGCAGCTTTTCCTTCTTCAGCGAGTGCAGCGTGGTGTCGTCCATCGGCAGTACGCCGAGGTCGGCGTCGCGCAGCTTGCTGTCGAGCTCTTGATGGCGCTGATAGAGCTGACGGAATTCCAGGTTACTCCGCATCAGCGCATCGACTTCGTCTTTCTGCTGGGCTTCGAACATCGGACAATCTCCTCGTTACGGACGTACAGACGCCTCCGCGCCGGGCGCGCCGACGCGAAAGGAAGCGGGACAGGGGGAATGAGCCGGGTGCCGGAACCGGGTCGAGGCAAGGCGCCACCAGACGGATGGCGAAACCGGTTCGAGGATCGCGAGAAGGAGGCTCATCAATCGATTCCGGGCGGCACCGCGGGCGTCGCGGGAGCCGGTTCGAGCAAGCTACTCCTTTGCCCGGGACCGCGCAACCCGATGTAAAAATCTTTCTAATCAAACACTTCTCTCGCCGACGAAGGCTGCCGCCACGTTCCGCGCCGCAGCCGGGGAGGACGCTGCGAAGAACGGCGATCCCCGGTACCGGCAGCGCGGGCCTGCCGCCCGCGCGCATGGATTTTTCGCCGGCTTAATGCCATAACTGCCGGCAACGACACAGGGGACTGGGCGTGTCCGCGGCCGCAGACCCGGGCGACCCGGCGACGGCCCGTCCCTACGGCAACCGCCGCAGGGCACACCAAGGGGCAATCATGGATATCGGCTACTTCCTCAAGCTGATGACCGAGAAGGGCGCGTCGGACATGTTCCTGACCACGGGCGCGCCGGTGAACATCAAGGTCGAGGGCAAGCTCTATCCGCTCGGCAACACCGGTCTGCCGAGCGGCATGGTCAAGAAGATCGCCTATTCGCTGATGGACGAGGGCCAGGTGCCGCAGTTCGAGCGCGATCTCGAACTGAACATGGCGATCGCCGTGAAGGATGCCGGCCGCTATCGCATCAACGTGTTCAAGCAGCGCGGCGAAGTCGGCATGGTGATCCGTGCGATCAAGAGCGACATCCCGACGATCGACCAGCTCAAGCTGCCGCAGATCTTCAAGGACGTGGTCATGGAACCGCGCGGCCTGATCCTCGTGGTCGGTGCGACCGGATCGGGCAAGTCGACCACGCTCGCGGCGATGATCGACCACCGCAACACCAACGTCTCCGGTCACATCCTCACCATCGAGGATCCGATCGAGTTCCTGCACCGGCACAAGAAGTCGATCATTAACCAGCGCGAGGTCGGCCTCGACACGCGCAGCTACCACGAGGCGCTGAAGAACGCGATGCGCGAGGCGCCGGATGTGATCCTGATCGGCGAGATCCGCGATACCACGACGATGGAAGCGGCGATCGCATTCTCGGAAACCGGCCACCTCTGTCTCGCCACGCTGCATTCGAACAACGCCGACCAGACCATCGAGCGCATCCTGAACTTCTTCCCGGAATCGGCCCACAAGAACATCCTGATGAACCTCGCCCTGAACCTGAAGGCGGTCATCAGCCAGCGCCTAGTGATCGGCAAGGACGGCCGGCGCCTGCCGGCGGTCGAGGTGCTGATCAACACGCCGCACATCCGCGACCTGATGCGTCGCGGCCAGGTGCACGAGATCAAGGAAGCCATGGACCGCAGCCTGCAGGACGGCATGCAGACCTTCGATCAGTCGCTCTACCGCCTCTACAAGGAAGGCAAGATCGAGCTCGAGGAGGCGCTGACCAAGGCCGACTCGCGCGATGGTCTCGCGCTGAAGATCCGTCTCGCCGAGGGCGGCGGCGACGGTGCCGACGCAACCAGCGACGGCGATCCGTTCAACATGAGCGGGTTCGGCTGAGACGGTTCAGCTTCAGCTCTGCGGCGCGTCCGGCTGGTTTTCCGGTGCAGCGCGCCGGAACGCCTCGAGGCGGCGGCAGGCCTCGTCGATCCGCGTGACGACCGGGAACGGCGTGAGGTCGAGCCCCCAGCGGCGCGCGTTGTAGACCTGCGGCACCAGCAGGATGTCGGCGAGGCCTGGCGTATCGCCCTCGCAGAACTCGCCGGTCGCCGGGCTGTCCGCGAGCAGCGCCTCCAGTGCGCGCAGGCCCTCACCGATCCAGTGCTGCGCCCAGCGTTCGCGCTCGATCGGCGGCACGCCGAATTCGCGTTCGAGATACTGCAGCACGCGCAGGTTGCCGAGCGGATGGATGTCGCAGGCGACGACCTGCGCGAGACCGCGCACGCGCGCACGATCGCGCGCGGTCGCCGGCATGAGCTTCAGCGCACCGTCGTAGGTTTCGTCGAGATATTCGATGATCGCGAGCGACTGACGGATGATGCGCTCGCCGTCGCGCAGCACCGGGACCAGCTCCTGCGGATTGAGCCCGCGGAACGCCACGGAATGCTGCTCGCCGCCGTTCTCGGTGAGATGCACCGGAATCGTCTCGTAGTCGAGACCCTTCAGGTTCAGCGCGATGCGCACTCGGTACGCCGCGCTGGAACGCCAGTAGCCGTAGAGCCTGAGGCCTTCGCTGCTCATGACGCACACTCCGCAGGTCGTCGCGCCGGTCGGGAGATGACGGCAAATCTATACCCGTGCAGGATGCGCAACAAGCGCATCGGCACTGCCCGCTGCGCCCTGCTCAGCGCGGATGCAGCGGCGCGATGCGCTGCTCGATCGCGCCGAACAGGCTGCGCCCCTCGGCATCAAACATCTCG
>Ga0208826_1001860_pt1 | contig 16706 bp, 12 predicted proteins | sample AD_UKC115_MetaG_FD_184451 | JGI IMG/M metagenome (GOLD analysis project Ga0208826, IMG submission 184451) | Active sludge microbial communities of municipal wastewater-treating anaerobic digesters from Hong Kong - AD_UKC115_MetaG (SPAdes)... | ecosystem: Engineered > Bioreactor > Anaerobic >...
ATCCGGATCACTTGAACCATACGTTGAACAGCCGGAGGATTTGGAAAAAGTGCATGCTTTCCTGTTAATTGTTCGAGATCATGCGATGGCGAAGGCAAAAGAGGTAGATCGAAAAATTGCAGCTGGAGAACCAGTCGGAGCGTTAGCCGGTGTTCCATATTCTGCTAAAGATGTCTATTGCACAAAAGGAATTCGAACAACCGCTGCATCCCGAATTCTTGAGGGATGGAAACCACCGTATAGCTCAACTGTCATCGAAAAGATGGATCAAGCTGATGCAGTACTATTTGGAAAAGTAAACCTGGATGAATTCACATTTGGCGGCACAACTGAAACGACCGCGTTTAAGCCAACCGTTCGGAATCCATGGGCGCTCGACAGAGTTCCTGGCGGTTCCTCTGGTGGATCTGCAGCAGCAGTATCAGCCTGTGAAGGCGCCATATCCTTAGGGACCGATACCGGCGGATCGATTCGAGAACCAGCCGCATTTACTGGAATTGTCGGTCTCAAACCGACATACGGACGCGTATCACGTTACGGCGTCATTCCATTTGCTTCATCGATGGACACGATGGGTCCATTAACAAGGACGGTTTCCGATTCGGCATTTGTGTTAAAAGAAATTGCAGGCTTTGATCCGCGCGATAATACTACCGTCAGAGTTCCTGTGGACGATTATCTGGCTGATCTTCAAAAAGGCATCAAAGGACTGAGAATCGGAATATCGCCGGATTACTTAAAGATTACCTATCTGGATGATCAGGGTAACTATGCCTCTGCGCCTGTAGATCCAGAAATTGAGGCGAGTGTCTGGAAAGCTGCCGATCTGTTTCGTGATCTGGGCGCAGAAATTATTGAAGATGTACCAATGTCCAATACGAAGTATTCTGTACCTGCATATTTTGTGATCAGCCGAATTGAAGCGTATTCCAACCTTCAACGATTTGATGGCTTGAAATACGGTCACACAACGCAGCAATCGGTGAAAGATATGTATGACCTTTATTATAAAAGCAGAGGGGAAGGTTTTGGGTATCAGGCAAAACTCCGTTTGCTGACTGGTATGTTTGCGAGTCAGGAAAAATTCTACGAAAAATATTATCGTCGGGCTCAACGGGCTCGTGCCTTGATGCGCAGAGACTTCGATGAGGCTTTTAATCCTCAAGGGAAATACCGGATCGATGCAATTTTGACACCATCCACACCTTCACCGGCATTTCGATTTGGAGACGCCGTTGCATCCGACTCATTATTGATTCAATTTGCAGACCAATTTACAACGCCGATGAATTTTGCCGGAACTCCAGGGATCAGCTTCCCCTGCGGATTAAGCTCAAGTGGATTGCCTATCGGATTGCAGATTACCGGATACGATTATTGTGAATCAAAAATATTGAGAGCTGCTTTTGCATATGAACAGGCAACACTGGATGCAGACTGGCGGAAAATAAAGCCTGTTGTTTTACGATGATGGGGGAATGATCATGACACAAGAATACATTGCAACAATCGGGCTCGAAACTCATATCCAATTGAATACCAATACAAAAGCTTTCTGCAGTTGTAAAGCTGACTCCTGGGGTGATGCTCCAAATACAAATATTTGTCCAATTTGCACGGGTCAACCGGGAGCTCTGCCCAGTACCAATCAAGCCATGGTAGAAAAAGCATTAATGCTTTGCCTTGCGATGAACTCTGATATCAACATGGATTCTTTTTTTGACCGAAAAAATTACTTGTATGCAGACCTTCCGGGTGGATATCAGGTGACCCAGAATGACCGCTCGATCGGACGCGGTGGTTATTTCGATTTTCTGATGGATGACGGCAGAGAAGTGCGCTGTCATATTCATAATTTGCATATGGAAGAAGATGCCGGGAAGACAAAGAATGAAGGCAATATCCGCTTAATTGATATGAATCGCTGCGGTGTCCCGCTGGTCGAGATGGTTACTATGCCGGATCTGCATTCGGCTGATGAAGCTGCCACCTATCTGACACGGCTGCGGCAGTTGCTGCGCTGGTTGGGCATTTCCGAAGCGAATATGGAAAAGGCACATTTACGCTGCGATGCCAACGTTTCCATTGCCCCGAAAGGATCAACCGAACTGGGGAAAAAATGCGAGATCAAGAATATAAATTCCATTGAAGCGGTGCGCATGGCAATCAATTATGAAATTGAACGCCAGATTCGCGAAATCAACGCTGGAAATAAAATCGAACAATGGACCATTGAATGGGACAATGATACGCAGGAATTACGGAAAATGCGCTCTAAAGAGACTGCTGCGGATTATCGTTATTTTCGCGAGCCCAACCTGATGCCAGTTCACATCAGTGAAGAATTCTTAGAATCTATTAAGAACAAAATGCCGGAATTGCCCATTCAAAGAAGGGAACGTTTCATCAGTGAAATGGGACTTCCTTCTTACGACGCAACGGTGCTGACTGCGGATCGTGATACTTCGGATTTCTTTGAAGCTGTTTGCAATATCTATGATGGTGACAACAAACGGGTGTCCAATTGGATGATGAATGAGGTCTTGAGAATTACGAATGAGACAGGCTGCGCAGTATCCGAATTAAAGATTACTGCTCAGGACTTAGCGGACATTATTCATATGGTGGACCAGAAAACGATTAACACAACAACGGGCAAAAATTTAGTCGACATGGTTCAAAGTTCTGGAAAACGTCCGCAACTGCTTGTTGAAGAACATGGACTTGGCCTTGTCAGCGATGATTCTGCAATTCGAGCGATGTGTACGAAGATTGTATCGGATAATCCGAAAGAAGCAGCTTCTTATCGAAACGGAAAAGAATCTTTGATCGGGTGGTTTGTCGGTCAGGTGATGCGCGAGATGAGAGGAAAAGCCGATCCGGAAAAAGCAAAAGCGATTTTATTAGAGTTGCTGAAAACGGATTAAGCAGCAGACACGAAGTGTCAACCGGATTTTTCAGGTGGGTGTCCTGCAATTGGAAACTTAGACTGTTTTTTAAATAAGGGGTGTAACGATATTGTTATCTTGTTTTCGAGCTTCTCGCGAAAACAAGATAACAATAAAAACTCTTCTTCATATTTCAAAATACGGATGGCTGACAGAGCAAGATTCTTTGTTTGTCAGTCCTTGAAGAACTCTTTTAAAAACAATTCCTGATATTCAGAAAAGATTTTTTCAGCAGAAAAGCGCTTCGCTCTTTCCATCAGTTTTTCTTTTGATGGCAGCGATTCCGGGTGATCGATTGCTGCAATAATTGCATTGACCATTCCATCCTGGTCGCCAGGAGAAATGAGTTGCCCATATGTGCCGTTATCGAGGATTTCTGCCGGTCCATAGGGGCAATTCATGGATATAACGGGTGTACCGCATGCCAGGGACTCCGCCAGTGTGATATTAAAACCTTCATATTTTGATGTACACACTAATATATCTGCGTTTGAAATATACGGATACGGGTTTGTTTTGATGCCGGGGAGTTTTACCTCATTTTGAATACCATAAACTTTAATTTGTTTTTCCAATGCCTCGCGTTCGGATCCTTCTCCTAAGATCAGTAAGCGTGCTTTTCGCTTTTTAATCAGAGTTTGAAACACATTCAGTAAAAATGAAAAATTCTTCTCCTGTTCCAATCTCCCAATCGCAATCAAAACCGGAATGGATTTTTCAGTCAACCAGAATTCATCAATTTTTTCTCCGGAAAGGATACGAATGCGATCCATATCGATTGGATTGTAAATACTTTGCACTTTATTGGGATTGATTTTTATCGCTTCAATGAGATTCTGAGCGGCGCCCTCTGAGACCACAACTGTTTTATCTGCAAGCGGATAAAGGAATCTCGCGAGGAACACAAGGATCCCTTCTTTCCCCCCTTTTTGAAGGTTATTCGTTGTAATTGAGCTATGTTCTGTAATTATAATTTTTGAGCGGGTTCCAGAAAAAAACTTAGCAATTATCGTAACAATATTCAGGTGGGTAAGATTGCTGATAAAAACGTCGGGTTTTGATTTCTTAAAATACTTAAGGAGCGGGAACAGAGATTGGCCGACGTGTTCTTTCTTCAGAGATATGAGGTTCACTCTTGGATCGATGTCAGTGAGAAAAGCGCCTGTTTTTTTTACTAAAACGAGATCTATGGAATAACCGGCGTTGATGAACCATGGCAGTAATGTCAGGATCATTTTCTCAGCGCCGCCTACCCGCATATCGTATGAAAAGAAAGCAATTTTTCTTTGCTTGATCATATTTTTCCGCTATATTTTTGGACGGGACGCAACGATATTTCTCCGGCGAGGTAACTTTTCCTTTGTCCTTTTCGATCTTCGACCAGAAGATTCCCCTGTGGATCCAGCCCGATCAGGGTGCAGATTTCCGGTTCCTGATTGATCGCCGAAAGTATGATTTGCTGATTTTTATATGCCAGAAATCGTTCCCAATTCAGCAAAAATTCGCGCTTAATGACGGTAGGACGCAGCATGATGATTTTTTCAATAATCTCATGAATATGCTGGTTTGCATCCAGGTTTACACATCCGGCTGTCTCCAATGAACCGGCAGGAAAATTCTGGTTTTCAATCGGAGGAATCGCCTCTTTGCGTAGGTTGATACCGATTCCTATAACCATTCCTTCCAAAACCGATCCATTCCAAGCGCTTTCACAGAGAATTCCACAGACCTTTTTTCCGTCAATAAGAATATCGTTCGGCCATTTCATGCAAGGTTCTAATTGATGATTTTGCTGCAACGATTCCGCAACTGCCAAACCCGCCAATGGAGAAAAGAGATGAAGAACCGAGCGTTCTGCTTCTGTGGGACGAATGATCAGCGACATGGCAATGCAACTGTTGGGATACGAAATCCATTTACGCTGCATCCGACCGCGGCCTGAAGTCTGTTCCGAAGCTGTGACAAGGCTCAAATCTGCAGCTCCTTCCAATGCCCATTCGAGCGCTGCCCGATTAGTTGAGTCAATTGTCTGATAGCTTCTGATTTCACCCATCGGTAAATCAGAAAATGATATAGAATTCCATTTTTCCGTCATGAACAACGAAAACCTCTATCTTACAGTCATCCGAAATTTGAAAAGGCTTTTTGAAAAAATGTAGACGATTTATGATAGTGACAATATAACGCGAAGCGCCAAATCATCACCATCATAAATCGTCCTTCTCATATTTCGTAATGTCCTTACTTTATTCATCCATTGTATTTTTAAAACAGTACTGCCATACGGTATCAATGCATGGCAGTGAATTTCCATAAAACCAAAAAAGAATGGTTATTTCTTCGGAGCTTCCATCCCTTTATGAAGATCGGTACGACCAATTCGATAAATTTTTGTACCGCAGACTGGGCAAGTTCCGAAAACTACAGCGCTGCCGCGTTTATTGAAAGACGGAGTAGCTCCAACGATCTCACGCTTCGCTTTACATTTTACACAATATCCTTCCATCATTTGCCTCCTATTTTTAAAGTTGATTTTTCCGTCATGTGGCTTTCATTCAATCTGAAAAGATTCTCCTCATATTCCACATGGCTTATTTCATAGTATATCAATAGTTTTTCAAATATGCTATATTCGTCAAGACATTCTTCGGTTGGAATACCTGTTTCTTGCTTTAAATCGTTGCTTTTTTTCCCTTTCTGACTGCCTGCTCTATGGTTGCACGTATCATAATCCTGTGATTTGGAAGGAGCGGTTACATAAAAAAAGGCATTTTTTACGAGGAATTCCTCGTAAAAAATGCCTTTAATATTCTGAACCTTAAAAAGAATTCTGAAAACTCTATTTCATTGATCAACTAATAATATGACAATAATCACTAAAAATATATTACTGTCATTTTCTGCGTCAAAGAGCGTCTTTCATCTCTATATTTCTGATCATTTCTGCGTTGAAATCTTCATAATTACGAAGCGCAATATCTGCGTTGATCATTTCATCAACCCTTTTTGTGGTTGCAATGCCGATGCATATCATTCCGGCGGCTTTTGCCGCTTGCATCCCTGCCAGCGAATCTTCGAATACTATACAATGATTCGGTTGTTTATTCAGTGATTGCGCTGCCAGCAAAAAAACGTCCGGAGCTGGTTTTGATGGCAGGTAATCCCCAGAAATAATATTTCCGAAGTATTGGGTTAAACCGAGCGTTTGCAGCTCAATAATGATCGTTTCCAGTTTGCTGGATGATGCAATTGCCATTGGAAAGCCGGAAAGGAAAAACTGAGACAAAATTTTTTCTACGCCTGGTATCGTATGAATGAATTCTTTTCTGTGAAAATTCACATTAACAAGTTTAAAATTTTCCTCGGAAATCGCTAATTTTTCTGATTTTGACAGCGAATCGCCAAATAAATCATCTAAAATGCTGGGAAACGTTGTTCCAAAATATTTCGATTTGTATTCTTCTTCCGAAATGACCCTCGGATAATGAAATTTCTCGAGAATTTTTTTAAATGCTTCATAGAAACCTTTTGCAGAATCTGTAATTGTTCCATCCAGATCCCATAGGATGGCAGGCTGATTCATGCTTCGGTTTCTCCTTCAGTACTATCATTATCGCGGTCACGCAGATGCGGAAACAAAAGAACTTCCCGAATAGTGCTGCTGTTGGTGAACAACATGGTCAATCGGTCGATGCCCATGCCAAATCCGCCGCAGGGAGGCATACCGTAACGCATTGCCTGTAAGTAATCTTCATCAATCGGATTGTTTTCATCGTCATCGGATGCATATGCTCTTCCCATTTCCAGGAAACGGAGTTCCTGGTCGATTGGATCATTCAATTCGGTGAAGGCGTTGCATAACTCCATCCCTGCAATGAAACCCTCAAATCGTTCGGTTGTGGTCGGATCATCCGGTTTTCTCTTTGCCAAAGGTGAAATTTCCCACGGATAATCATAAAGGAATGTCGGCTGAAGGAAAGTTGGTTCCAGGTATTCACTGACCAGAAAATCGATCAGCTTTCCGCGTGGCATTTCGGGTTTGAACTGCATTCCCTTTTCCTTCATAATCGAGGCGAGCGTATTGCGGTCAGGATAATTAGCGATATCAATGCCTGTTTTTTCAAGAATTCCTTCGCGCATATTGATGCGATTCCATGGTTTTGAAAGATCGAATTCGATTCCGTTGTAGGTTAATATTGTTGTGCCAAGCGTTTTCTCAGCGGCAAAACGAATCATCTTTTCGGTGAATTCCATCACCTTCAGATAATCAAAATACGCACAATAGAATTCAAGTTGTGTAAATTCAGGATTGTGTTTGTATGATACGCCTTCATTGCGAAAATCTCTTCCGATCTCATACACACGATCAAGTCCGCCTACCAACAACCGTTTCAGATATAGTTCGAATGAAATTCTCAGGAACAAGTCTTGATGAAGTTGGTTATGATGGGTGGTAAAAGGTTTCGCTGCAGCCCCACCGTAGATTGGCTGTAAAATCGGGGTTTCGACTTCAAGAAAGTCATTTTGATTCAGAAAGTCCCGTAAAGAATTGACTAATTTCGTGCGGGTGTAGAAGATTTTTTTTACATCCGGATTGACAACCAGATCTGCATAGCGTTGTCGATAGCGAATTTCTGGATCCGTAAGTCCTGTATAACGGACAGTCTGTCCGTCAACAATCTCTTCTTTTGCGGCAGGCAGTGCAGTGATTGCTTTGGCAAGCATACGGAAATCATCAACATGCAGGGAGACCTCTCCGGTTTTTGTCCGAATCATTGTTCCATGCGCTTCAATAAAATCCCCTAAATCAAAAAAATCTTTAAAGATTTGTAGTTTTTCACCTAATTCATTGACGCGAAGGAAAAGTTGGATCTTTCCAGTACTGTCTTCAATATGCGTAAACGCCAATTTGCCCATGATTCGGAGCGAACGCATTCTTCCAGCCAATGTAAACACACAAGGATCAGGGCATTCATGCTGCTCGGTCTTTAGAAATTCATCGCATGCTTTTTTGATGGTCGAATTGTTGTTGGCTCGTGTGGGGTAAGATTCAATCCCAAGTTCTTTCAGTTTGCGGATTTTTTCAATCCTGATCTTTTCAAGTTCGTTCAGTTCCATCCAATACCTTTTTCTTGTCTTGTTTTCTCAAAAATCAACGCGTTAATTATAGTGCAATCAAAGAAAACGGTATGACATAGAGCCAGTGAGTCTGCGTTTTGAATTATGGGGAGAATCACTTGATAGATTGGAACGATCGGTTGATTTTTCGAATTGCTGGATGGGGCAATCAGATCGATTCGAAATACGGGATGAATTATTGGTAATTTTGTTTTTTTTTTCACTTCATGCAAAAAAAGCCAAGTTTTTCTTTCTCTTTTCGAGAGATTTTATCGATTTTGATTAACTGGAAAATTGATCCATAGCAATTCAAAATTTAGGTTGGCTTTGTGAAGAATAACAGAACAAATTTTTTCTCTTTTTGATAAAGCCAATCTAAAATCCGAATTACCTTTTATTTCGGAAAACTTACCGTGTATTTTTTTTACTATTTTAGAAGTGAATCGGGTTTTAATTTAATGAATATTAATGATCTTAATATTGTAAGATCCGATGGGCGCTGATACTTGAACGATGTCACCTTTTTTATGTCCGATTACAGCTTTTCCTATGGGAGATTCGTTCGAAATTTTATTTTCTTCCGGGTTGGCTTCTGGCGCTCCTACAATGATGTAAGATTCGACAATATCGCTTCCCTCTTCAGAAATTTCAATTTTTGAACCTACTTCAATGATTTCGCTGCTTTCCGATGAATCGACAACACGTGCAACAGCAACCAGGTACTCCAATTCTTTGATTCTTCCTTCCGTGAACGATTGTTCATTTTTAGCGGCCTCATACTCAGCATTTTCGAGCAGATCATCACCACCGCCTTCAATCGCACTGCGGAGTCTTTCGGAAACTTCTGCACGTTTTACGTTACGTAAAAAGTCAAGCTCTGCTACGAGTTTTTCGTATCCTTCGCGTGTGAGAATTGTATTTGCCATCATAAACCTCTGAGCATTTCTCTGTTGCAAGAATTAATAAAAAATACCCTCCTTAAAAAAGGAGAGCAAAGATCGGATGTGTGAGCGTACTGGGGCTCGAACCCAGAACCAATAGCTTAAAAGGCTACTGCTCTACCATTGAGCTATACGCCCGTCTTTAAATTCAACGTGTACATTCTATCACGCAGGGAATGAAGTGTCAATGAAAATCGAAAAAAAACGATGACAAACTGGCTTTTGGGGTAAACGCTTTGAAAGTCAGTCCAATTCGTAGCAGCAATTTTTAAAATTTGAGAGAGATACTTTGTCGTTGTGATGGTTTTACGCAATTGGTACAAACAACAAGTTCATATTTTGTATTACTGATTTCGCAGAGAAAAACGGAAAACTTTTCATAAACTCCTGAAGGTTGAAGGAGAGGCAAAATCACGAAAATTAAAAATCAGAAAAATTCTAATAAAAAATTAACAGAAAATGTAATAAAACCGGCTTGACATTTAATCGTCAGACAATATAATTAAAGCATAAATTAAGGAATTCAGCACTTCGCAGCTAGTAGGGGGAAAAAAGCTCAAGTCATTTCCGTCTTCCGCGTATAGAAGTATAGGGAAGACACTAATTTACACGATAAAGCCTCTGATTATTTCAGAGGCTTTTATTTTAAAGCATTAACGATAAAAATGCCCTGCATAGAAAACCTTTTTTTGCTGATACAAAAAATTTTTTCGTCGGGCTTATGATCTTCCTCGCAATGACCGATTGTTATGCGAGTCGTACAGGAGCGATGACAATCATGGCAAGCGTAGCAAAGCAATTCTCTTTGTCAGGAGATCATCATAACAACCGAATTGGACGGTGGTGATGATGATCGTGATCTAAAATAATCCGAGTTCTTTTCCTGTTGAATGTAATAATTTTAAAGCCTGATAATTTCTCCAATTCCATGCACTTACAGAAAGGTAAATCGGATTTTCGACAGATAGTCCGTGATTTTTTAGACCCTGTGCGGATTTCCAGAAATTGAAAAAAGGAATATCATAATCTCTGGCAACCTGAGCTGTGATTTCATTGATTCTGTGTCCGCCTTCCACGTTATCGGCTTTCGAGGAGAGGATCGGCAAAATGCCGCGTGCAATCAAGTATTCAACAATCTCAGACAAATAATCATAATAAACATCCATCTCAAGAGAAGCAATCCAATTTGTTCCAAGATTGATAAACATGATGGATGGATTGTGAACCCGCAATTCACACGCAAGGGAATTTTCGCCTTTTTCACAAATTTTTGGATCTGCCCAGGCTGTTGTCAATACGGATGCGACACTCATACCATCATGAACGGCAAGACTTTCTATTGCAAAAGCCCCCTGATAATAATCAATCGCTTCCTGCAAATATCGATCTTCATCAGCCAGAAGACCTTCGTACCCCATATCATAAACACCCATAAAAACATTCGGATTTGACTGGCAGTCTCCAATTTTTGAGAAGATATGCGGATTGGTTCCAAATTCATTCACACCTTTTTGGAAGATTCTTTTCGCATTGTCGGTTAATTTTGGAATGACCGGCCAAATCTGCCACTGTTTTGCGAGCGGGCGGATATCAGGTGTTGCGGTGCCTGGTGTGGTGTTTTGTGTTGGTTTCGCAGTAGAAATCATACTTATTGTCGCGTGATTTGCAGCTGCAGTTGGAATGGATGGCGTTCTGGATGGAACTGCCGTATTGGTGATGATATGCGTCTGAGAAGGATATGGCGTTTGTTGCGCCTGTATTGTAGATTGAATTTCTGTAGATACGGCTGCTATTTCTGAAGCGATTTCGACAACCGACGTTGGATCGATCCGGCATGATGTCAGAAAAACGGATAACGTACAGGAGAGCGTAATAATCAGTAATCCTTTTCTTATCATAGAAATAATTTTACATGGAATTCTGTCGATCAACGATTCGAATTAAGAGGAGGATTCTATGTTCGAAATGTCGATGCAAATTTAGAATTGCTGCTCCAATTAAATCCAGCAATTCGAAATATGGAGATACCTTTTGCATAAAGGGAAAAAAATTATTGTTGAGTTGTTTTTTACACTCTGCAAAAAAATAACTCAACAACAAATACTATTTTCCATATTTAGGATCGCTAAGTTGGATCAGATATCGAACGACTTCGACAGGTGGTATGATTACCAGACAGGTTTATTTAAACGTGAGGAAATATGTTTTTAAAGGAACAAAATCGAAAAAAATGGGCCATCCCGATCACGATCGGTTATTTTTTAACATTCGTTTGTTTTGGTTTTGCAGGCAGTGCAGTCGGACCGCTGATTAACCGTCTATCAGAATCTACTTCGGCAAATATATCAGCTCTCAGTTATCTGTTTCTGTTTCGCAGTTTCGGTTTTATCGGATCTTCTTTATTATTGGCTCGCCTGTTTGACCGTTTCCCGGGCAACCGTCTGCTCAGCTTCGGATTGCTGTTTTTAGGTGCAATGCTGGCGTTGCTCGGCAGCACATCGGTGTTATGGCAGTTATTCCTGATCATGTTCATCCTTGGAATATCCGCGAATTTTGTCAATATGGGCGGAAACACGTTGATTCAATGGCTTCATAAAGACAATGCCGGACCATTCCTTAATCTGGTTCATGTTTTTTATTCGATCGGCTGCATTATTACACCTTTACTAATCGGTTCCTCTCTTAATTCCGGGCAACCTATAGGAAGGACGTTGTTGATACTTGGTTTCGTTGTACTGCCTGTTGCTCTTTTCCTTGTTTTCCTTCCCAGTCCGGAGATTCCTGTTCAGCGCACTGACAAAAACGTCGATCAAGCGCAGTCTCAAACTCATATTTGGCAAGTGACTTTACTGATCGGTTTATTTACGCTATTTATTGTCGGCGTAGAATGCACATACAATAGTTGGTTATCGACGTTTCTTTTTGCAGGCGGTATTATGAAAGAAGCAGATGCTGCATACTTTACATCCATTTTTTGGACAGGCAGTCTGGTCGGAAGAGTTCTCTCAGTTTTTGCATCGATGAAAGTTAAACCAGCGAAGCTGGTCAGTTCATCACTGATTCTTGTGCTGATAAGCAGTCTTGGATTTGTTTTTTTTAGAAAACAGCAAACGATCATTCTGATTGCAACACTCCTGACAGGATTTGCTGTAGGTCCATTATTTCCGAATACGCTTCTGTTATTGAAGGAGAAAGTCATTCTCTCAGGAAAAATGAGCGGTATAGTTTTTGCGTTTTCTGAAACTGGAAGCATGGTAATCCCTTGGACTATCGGTCAACTATTTGATCGCACAGGTTTAAATATTTTCCTGTATGGAATTTTTTCCCAATTGATTATTGCAATCATATTCCTGATCATCATTCAAAAAAGGTTCCCCGGATCACTTGAAAAAATGGGGAATGAAGCGCAGGTATAGATCCGGCAATTTGAAAAATTAGCGAACATTTCGGATCAATTGTGTCGATTTATTGTTGTGTAGTTTTTATGAGGTGCCCAAAAACAACTCGGCAACTAATGATTCTTCCTATATTTCATATCGCTGGAATCTGTTACTTAACCTTGATAAAATTCATCAATATAAGGCTTTTTTCACAATGGTCACTGGGTTTGAAATAGATTTTTTCAGAAATCGGGATTTCATGATCGTTCAAAAGCTGAATCCACAAAGGATCAGTAAAAGTCCGCACAGGCCGGGCAATCGTGATTTCAAAGCCTGATTCTCCATAGGCAGGGAACTGCCCGGATAGTCCTTCGCGAATTTCATTGTTTTCGAAACCGCCAATTTGAATACGAATGCCAATGATCGGATCACCGCGTGAATCGGTAATATTTCCACCCACTCCTGCCCATGTACAGCCTGCGTTTTCATAAATCAGATTGGCATCCATTGTATCTGGCTTGCCGATGATTTCAAACCACATATCCGGTGTTGCTGTGATAGTTGGAAGCGTTTCCGTTGCGGCTTTTAAAGTGCCGATGATTTTTGTTTCTTCTGCATTTAACTGAATTAACGGTGTGCTTGATGGGATTGTTTTTGTCGGAGTTTTTCTCTGAAGCAGTGGGGTCACAGTTGAAGTTACGGTCAGCGTAACTGTCTTTGTCGGTGTAAAGGTTGGTGTAACGGTTGGACTGGGTATGGTTGCGGTTGAAGTGGGTGTCTGACTGCTTGTTGGCGTGAAAAATTGGACGGCTGAAGTCTGTTCAAACCATTGCGTTTTTTCTACATCAGAAAATTTTGAATATGGATGATCCCTTTTTGAGACAAGCCAAACAAAAATAGCAGCTGTAATTAAGCTCAGAATGAGCAATAATAGAATCAGTTGCGACAGGCAGGATTTTGTCTTTCTTTTTTTTTTCAGTCTGATTTTACGTTCGTTCGCATCAGAATCATATCTGGTTTTTTCCATAAATTTTCCGCATTTACGAGAATGTTTCGTTACTCTTTCGAAACAATTATTCAGTTTGCAATTTTTCTTTCGAAGAAATGAAAAACAAAGAACAGATTACGGCAGCTTCATGATTCGAAATACGAGAAGACTTCTTGATTGTTGTATTGTTTTTGTGAGAAGCACAAGATCCAAATAACAACGATGTTTCTCGATTTGCTCACAATAACTTTTACAAATTTCTAATTACTGATAGCCGCATGATCATTTTGAAAATGCTTTTTATTATCAATTTGATGTGTATTTAAAAAATATGAATTTCAGCTTTTTCTCGTTGCTCTTGCAGCCAGGATGCCAGGAATTTGTGTTGAAGAATCTGCATCGATTGTTCATTGATTTTTCTATCCGAGCTGATCTCAGCAGCATACAGAATATGAAATCCATTGTTCGTTTCTATGATGTCTGTGTAGGTTCCAGGCTGAAGAGAAAACAGTGCATCCTCCAATTCAGGATAAACCAAAATTCCTTTTGCAATCCAATCCATGTCACCGCCTGTCAGCGGATCAAATTGTTTTGCCAAATCAATAAAAGGCAAACCCAAATCCAGTTTCTCTTTCGCTTTTTGTGCTGATTCAATATCTGCTGTTAAAATCTGATACGTATGGATTTGTTCGATATTTTGCAGATTTTCAGCAAATATTTTTTCCCGCATCCAGGCTGAGGCAATTTCCCTTTCCATAGCACGGAATAGCCCTTCATCTGAGTAATGATATTGATTTTGCCAGTTTTTCACAACGTTGCTGTCACCGGTCGCTGCAATTACGTCTTGAAGTCTCTGTTCAATTTCTTCATGAGATATTGAAAACCCCGATTCCCTTGCGGCAGAAAGAAAAATTGTTTCATCAATTAATTGATCAATCGCTTCTTTTTTAATGTCTTCCTCAGGCTTTTCTTTCAATCCGATTTCTTCATAAGCCTGCTGCAGATTCATAAAGGTTGAATCAAAATCCTCCTGCCAGATGTATATCTGGTTAACAATGCCGACAGAAGGAGGCGGTGTCGGAATCCATGTGGCTTGAGGAGTGTCTGTAATCACTGGCGTCATTGTCGCGGTTGGAGTCGATGACGGTTTGGATATGATTTTATTGACAACCGAACAGGAACTAAAGATAAACAGGGTTGTTAATCCAAAAAAAATTCGAAAGGCATGTTTCATAACTCTGTTATTATAATCAGTGTTGATTGTTTTTGGAGAAGGAAATATTGTTCTTGCTTTGGAAACTTTTGACGTGAAAATGAAAAATTTTGGAAGAATTATTCAGCAAAAGCAAGTGAAAATACAACTTTTCGCTCGAACTTGACTCTTTTCGAAAAAAGAATTGCTATTAATGGCTTTTTTAATCTTTGACAGAATGAAGTTTTTTGATACAATAGAAAAACTGAAATATGTATAGATCGATATACAAATTGACAACAATTCGAAATATGGGTAGGATTCTCAGTGGTTATGATGTTTTGCCCTCTTTATTCGTATCGTAAGTCAATATTTCGAATTACTGGTTTCATAAAATCATGGTGTTTTTTGTGCTACAATATGTAGACACAACTTTCGAAAGGAACTGAAATTAAGAGTAATTGAAATTCCGTCCGATTCGTCTGTGGGAATTGATATTGAAAAACTGGAATTCGCACTGAATAATTTTCAAATTAAAGCTGTCTATTTAAATTCCAATTGTAACAATCCAATGGGTTGTAGTATCCCACAGGAACGCAAACGGAAAATTGTCGAACTTACTTCACGATTTGATGTTCCTGTCATCGAAGATGATTCGACTGGCGAACTCTTTTTTGGAAAGAATCGTCCGGATATTCTGAAGGCATATGATAAAAAAGGATTGGTGATTTACTGTTCATCTTTTTCAAAAATTTTATCCCCGACATATCGTGTCGGATGGATTCTTCCGGGGAAATATATTGATCAGGTTACACGATTGAAACAGGCAATTAATGTCGGAACAGCCACGCTTCAGCAAATTACGATTGCAGAATATCTCAGCTCAGGAAATTATGAACGGCATCTGCGGAAAGTCCGAGAGATTTATCAGCATCGGGTAAAACAAATGCGTTCTGATATTTTTGAAACTTTTCCACCAGAAACTTTTGTCAGCAATCCACAGGGTGGATTCAATTTATGGATCCAGCTTCCGAAAACAGTTGATTCTTTTGATTTATATAATGAGTGTAAAAAACAGCATATTTCTCTGACTCCGGGGGCAATTTTTACGACCGACGGGAAATATGACAACTTTATCCGTTTAAGTGCTTCTTTTTACAACGATGATAAAAAGCATTTCATTAAAACCATGGGTGAATTGGTGGATCACTGCAGCCGGAAGGATGAAAATGGTAAAATCACGTTGGAAAAACTCATGAAATAATCATTTTGTAATTCGAAAATTGAATTGGACACTTGAATCATTCAATAAAATAGCTTTTTACTTTCCGAATTGTTAGTAATTATTTGATAACACGTTTAATAAAATCGACGAAATATTTTGGGTTGGTACTTTTTTGGGAAACCCAACGAAATCTAATAGCGTAAAAAAATATATGCTTTGAATTGTGCTCTTGATTATTAATTTAAACTGTATATTGATCAGCTTTTTCTCATCATATACAATCAAGCTAAATCATTGGTAAAATAGTATTTGATAAAATGAAATTTTCTGAATGCTACCTGTCTTATAAGATGTTATCCGACAATGATGTACAAATGAATTGTACGCTTTCCCTGTTTAATTTATTAAGTACGAATAGCCGTCCTGCAATACAAATCCTCAGAATCCTTTCAAAACAATAACTCGTTAAAGAGAAATCTTCTAAGTGTTCACAGCCATTCCTGCAGACAGGAATTTTTTCTGTATGGTTTGCTGACTGTTTGAAAATGCTTTGAATTTATTGGTTCATTTTTCAGGAATAAATAAAAAAAAAGGAGATTCTATGAAGAAATTGATGACGGGCAATGAAGCGCTTGCACGCGGGGCTTATGAAGCCGGTGTGAAAGCAGCAACCGGATATCCGGGTACACCCAGTTCGGAAATACTGGAGAACATTGTCCAATATAAAGAAATCTACGCGGAGTGGTCCACGAATGAAAAGACGGCCACAGAAGCAGCAATCGGGGCAACCTATGCCGGACGGCGGGCGATTACAACGATGAAACAGGTTGGCATGAACGTCGCTGCGGATGCCTTTTTCTTCGCAGTCTACACCGGAATGCGAGCCGGATTGATGATTATTGTCGCAGATGATC
>Ga0208826_1001861_pt1 | contig 16693 bp, 15 predicted proteins | sample AD_UKC115_MetaG_FD_184451 | JGI IMG/M metagenome (GOLD analysis project Ga0208826, IMG submission 184451) | Active sludge microbial communities of municipal wastewater-treating anaerobic digesters from Hong Kong - AD_UKC115_MetaG (SPAdes)... | ecosystem: Engineered > Bioreactor > Anaerobic >...
CTGACATATGACACACCCATGTATTACCTGATCGAGCCTATATATCATATATCTGTGAGTCATGGAATGAAAAATCACCGGTCCGTGAATTGACTTTCAGCTACAAAGAGAAGGGCTGTTTCGATTCATTTATTTCTTTTTACATTGATTATTCAAGAAGTTGTGATCGATATAAAAGACAGCACCAAGAATGGGGATCTCTATCCAGGTTCACTTGACCAGAACCTATCAGAAGAGATAAACCGGCTTGAAAACCTGCGTCAAACAATAACCCATGAAACCATCTGCAGAGAATCGTTTGCAGTGCTCATTGGTGTCATACTCGTAAATATCCTACTCATATGGCATTATCGGTCCACATACCTCTTTCTCTGGGTTGCCGCAAGTCTGTATTTTTATCTGTTTTATCCGATGTTGCCACTTGCTCTTTTCCCTGTCAGAATGATGCATCAGAAATTATCAGGACAGCCCCTAATTAAGAAAAAAGATACATCATTCTTACAATGGGCAAAAGAACTCAGAATTTTTTCTAATAAACGGGTGGGATATCAGCTCTTCCTGCGGTTTTTTCTGCTCAGTATGATTCCTATCACGTATGGCGTTTTTTGCATATACGGACTGTCCGTCATCTTTACCATCATTATCGCGTATACGAGTAATTTTTCAACAGATACCCTCATTCTTCTTTTAGTGCAGTGTCTTGGGATAATCATATTCTATGCAGAGATATTCATTTTCAGGGGAAGAATGCTGCACCGGACTCACCTCCGTTTGAAAAACCGTATGATAAGTCATCGAAGAATCATCGTCTTTACCATCCTTGGATCAATTCTTATTGCCATTACAACAATCCTCGTCATCCTTATGATCGTGGCTATGGTCATGCCTGCATTTACCCTGACAAAATACGTGAATATGATAGCCTTTTCATATGCCGGAAGAGATTATAGTGTACTCATGCTCCTTTTCTCGCAGTTTGTCATAATGCAGTATCTGCAAAGTTATTTGAGCAGAAAAATTGCCCTGACAATGATATCTGAATTCATAGACAAACTGAAAAAGATTCAGGGAGCAGACACCGAAGACAGGAGAGGAGAGGAAGAGACCAAAGCAGAAAGTCTTCTTCTGGAGAGCAGACTGTACGCGTATAACCGGAGACAGATGCTTGGCCTGTATCCCTCATACTCAATTGGAGTAAATATCCCGGTTCTGCTTTCCATAAAAGATCTGAAATCACTTCAGGAGATCTTTTTTGACTCATCCTGATACCACTAAAGAGAATTCAGGATTGATGTATTTTAAAATAGGTGGAAGGGACATGTATCTCGAAAACAACTCCCTTTCCAACGGTTCCAACCTCCTGAATGATACAATGGGTGATTGAAAGAATCTCCCTGACAAGAAAGAGACCATATCCGGTATGCGATCCAAAACCCCGGTTAAAAATCTGTTCCTTTATTGAATCCTCAATCCCTTTTCCATCATCAGCATAGGAGATATACAGCATATCCTGCTCTTCCCTGGCAGTAACCCTGACTTCACTTACCGTCCCGCCATGTCTCAGTGTGTTATCTACCAGGTTTGCAAACACCCTTCCAAGCATTGCATCTGCATAGATATCGTAATTAATGTTATCCTGAGTAAATCTGATTTCCTTTGGAAGGACTTGGATAATAGTCTCTTCAATGATAGCCGGCAGGGATTGCCAGACCGGGGAGGTGATTCCCAGGTTCTGATAATCCCTGGTGAAAAGAATCTGGCGGTATATGGTATCCAGTGCTGTATCAACCGGCTGAAGGTAGGATGAAGCAGCCTGATCGCTGATCTCATCCCTGATAAGATCAATTGCCCCGGTCAGGACGGTAAGCGTATTGAGGATGTCATGACGGGTTGTCTCGGAAAGAAGGTTTAATTTTTTATTCGCCTCGCGAAGCCCTTCTTCGTTCATCTTCTGTTCGGTTACATCTTCAAGGGTTTCAAGTGCACCCCAGACATCACCATTTGAATCACGAAGTAATGCTCCGGTAAAATAAAGCCAGATTCCATGCTCACCCAGATGGGAGAAAAATCCAATTGATGACCAGGCATCTTTCACAAGAGTTGATTGTTTTGCATTGCCTTTGTACCATAATACGAGATCATCAATCCTGCCGTCAAGTATCAGATCCGCGATACAGGGACGTGGTTCAGGATAAAATGCCCTCCAATGCTCATCTGTTCCGATAACCTCATTCGAGGGAATTCCACTGTAGACAGAGAGGGCCTGATTCCAATAGACTACCTTGTGATTTTTATCTATCACAAATTGCGGGATCGGTGATTCCTGTAAGATGGCATTGAGCATTGCCCTGCTCTCCCGAAGGGAGTGCTCTACCTGTTCATACAGTCTGGCAGCATGATGGATTGTACCAATACAGGCGTGACGACCTTTATACTCTCCAATCCGTAATGAGATGATTACCGATACTTTGGTTTTTTTATCTTTATGCAGAAACCGGATTTCAGATGATTCAATGATTACATCATATTCCTTTGAATTATGACATTTCCATATCAGTTCATCACGGTATTCAGGGGAGATATATTCATACATGGGGCTTCCCAGTATTTCATCACGGGAATATCCGATAATATTGGCAAATGTCGCATTACAAAAGACAATCAGATCATCCTGAACGATGAAAACTCCGTCTTCAATATGTTCCACCAAAAACCGGTATAACTCCTCGTTCTCACGGAGAGCCATTGATGTCTTTTTGATATCAGTAATATCCCGGATATTTCCCTCTACTCCGGCAAACGCACCATTTTTGTCATAATATACATGAGTATTGGTCGAGACCCATATGGGTGTTTTATCCCTTTTTAGCAGAGGGGTTTCATAATTATATACTGAACCTTTTTTTTGTAAAATCTCCATCAGTTTTTGCCGTTCATCAGGATTCTGATAAAAGGTGTCAGCAATATTTTTTCCGATGATTTCATCAAGAGAGTCATACCCGAACAGCCGAAGAGCACTCGGGCTTGCCATGATAAGATTTCCCTGTGCGTCACTCCGGTAAAAAACGTCCTGGGTATTTTCTATAACCGAACGGTATCGTTCTTCACTCTCTTTTAAATGTTCCCTACTCTCATTCAGTTCCAGAAACTGATGTTTTAGTTCATCCTCTGATGAGGCAATCTCCTCATATGCTGCATTTAACTCCTCCAGAGCGCGTTTGGCCTCAGTAACATCGGTAGCCACCTCAAGCCTGACATCACGTCCATCAGGCCATCTGATTACCCGATCAACGATTGAATAATACCGGTTAAATACTGAGTTATAATGTTCCCAGGAGTAAGGAAGAGGTTTTTGTGTAAATATGATTGAATTTGTACAAAATTCACAGGGTGTTTTCCTGTTTTGGAACTCTTCATAACAGATCCTCCCAATAACATCATGACCAAGAAAATTCTGAAAACTTTTATTCACATACAGAATTTCATAGGTTTTTGGATCACTGACATACACAACCTGATCAAGACTGTCAAAAATGGAGAGCAGTTGCTGGCGTTCCTGCTCCAGGATTTTTTCCGCATGCTTCTGCTTAATTGCATGATCCACCTTGGATTTCAGCTCGGCAAACTGAGCTTTTGGATCTCCTCCTTTCTGGAGGTAAAAATCTGCTCCATTATTGAGTGCTTCGATAACAACCTCTTCTCTGCCCCGTCCGGTAAAGATAATAAACGGAATATTTTCATCAAAAGCCCGGACTTCTTTGAGGAATTCAACACCGTTCATCCCAGGCATCTCATAATCAGAGATGATAGCATCGTACTCTTTTTCCCTTAATCTTTCCAGGCCGAGAGACGCCGATAAAGCCGTGTCAACCTTAAGGTCGCCGCTTCGTTCTAGAAACAGTTTACAGAGATCAAGCAGGAATTCCTCATCATCAACACAAAGTACCTGATACAAAGAATCGGATCCGGACATGAAGAACTCCCTCTATTATACCTAACAAATTCTAAATTATTAAAGGCTTGCCTGCGTTTGAACAGATATCCGGTGATCATTCATACATTTATAAATAAACAGAACCCATATATGAACCGATTCAATTTTAATACGATAATTTTCAGCAAAGGATATTCAGTTCTATGATACCGCCGATTCTTGTCAGACAGATTCGACCATGCGAAGAATGCATATTTTTCAATACCCTGGAAGAATTCTGTACCCTGCATGATGAGGCTTTGTACGGGGAAAGACTGGAGCGGTGGGAACGTGAAGATCCTACATTACCATGCCCGTATCATTTTACCCCTGATGAGATCATGGAACTTATTGAACAGAACCCAGGACTGGAGGACAAGCCACTTATGAACCAGAAAATCTGGATGGCCAGATAGTCAGGATCATTTTCTCTTTCCAATAAATAGAAATGGTCGTTTAAAGAATGAAAATGGATTGTTTTTATCCTCTATCGGATAGATCCCTTCACTTGCTGATCTGACATCCTCAATAGTATAAAATGCATGGGGGTTAAAGTCACGAATCAGGACCGCCAGATGAGGAATTTTTGCTCGTTTTACCACCATGAAGATGATAGTAACCTCACCATTCGCTCCCTGTGCGGTAATATTTGTCACTCCATAGCCGTACTGCCGTAATCGGGCGATAAATTCTTTTGTCGGGAGCGGAGTTATCAGACGAATGATCGCCATGCCCAGTTTCATCCGTTCTTCGAGTTCCATACCGATGTAGGTTCCGGCTGCAAATCCCGCACCATAAGCAATATAACAGATGGGATTGGTGATGTTAGCCATAACCTGTCCGATGGCAAGCAGCCAGATCGTAACTTCAAAAAATCCAAATATCGGAGCTATAAACTTAAAACCCCGTGAAATCATGATATATCGGATGGTACCGATGGAGACATCACATATACGGGCCAGAAATATGAGTACCGGGATCAATCCAAATGTAAAGAGATCAGATGAGAGAAACCCGACATCCATAGGATCAATTGAATAATCAGGTCCCGGTCTAATTATAGTTACTGGAAATGATTCCTGAATGGTGTCATACCATCTATGAATGGACACTAACCAGTCAAAGGAAGCATCATCGGTAGAACAATAAAAACGGACCAGATATAAAGAACACCGAAAAAAAAGACCACCATCAATACGGGTGTCTGGACCTCTAGAGACAATCCGGTATACTGATACGTAACCGGAGCAATACTCTAGCAATTATGTCTGGGACAATGCTTGTTGCAGTGGACGGATCTCCTGAAGGTTATAATGCTCTCATCTGGGTTTTAGAGCACATAAAAGAGGAAGGACGAGCCTGTGCACTGTATGTTATATCACCTGCCAAGTATGCGGCCATTGATGGAGCTGCCGGATATGAGGGCATATCAACCCTCCATGAAATTCGGGAAAAACTGGTGCAGGATGAGAAGGAGCAGGTCACTAACAGGATCAAAGAGCTGGCACATGACCGGAATGTGGATATTGAAATCATCGTACGGACCGGTGATCCGAGAAGTGAGATATTACAAACCGCGGAAGAAGTCGGGGCAGATCTGATCGCTGTCGGATCAACCGGAAAAGGACTGGGTGCCAGAATTCTGCTTGGAAGTGTCAGTACATATATTATGACCCATGCAAAAGTTACCACCGTTGTGGTCAGGTAAGTTTTTTAACTTCAGAATAATCTGAAGTTACCATCGCTCTTTTATCTCCGTTCGTATAGTATAATGCATGAAGAAATTTTCTGTACTTATGTTGCTCCTGCTTATCGGAGCTATGGTTACCGCCGGGTGCACTGCATTTGAGGGTACACAGCCGGCGAGTATCACCGATGACACGCTCTCCCGTTCAAAGGCTGCTTACGAAAGTGAGAGTTATGCCTACGCTCCGGCCCCTGCCCCCCAGGCTACACGGTCAGCCGGTGGATATGACGGCATATCGTCAGACAAAGCAGGTGTCTCACTCCCTGATCAGAAGATCATCAGGACTGCTGATATCAAGGTAGAGGTGATTAATGTTACAGAATCGGCAGAACGGGTAAAAGAGGTGGCAAAGCGGTACGATGGCCTGATACAGTCATCATCCGTCTATGCCGGAAGTCAGAACAGGTATTCAGGAACGGTTACGATACGGGTCCCAGCTGAACGTTTTGACAAAGCTCTTGCGGAGATAATTTCCATAGGAAAAGTTCTGTCAAGTTCAGTACAGGCTGATGATGTGACAGAAGAATATGTTGATCTTGCAGCGCAACGCGATTCCCTTTCAAATCAGTTAGCCCAGTACAACCGCCTGCTTACAAAAGGACAGAATGTCTCAGAAATCCTTGTAGTTCAAAAGGAGATCGAACGTGTTCAGGTGCAGCTTGACCGGATTGTGGGAAGAATGAAGTACCTGGACAGCAGAACCTCCTTTTCGACCATAACCGTCAGCTTATCAGAACCTGCACAGGTTGAGGCCCCGGGAGGGTATTCACTACCGGCAGTTATCAGTGACGGGATTGCCGGGTTTGTAGACACGGTGGTCTGGCTCTTTATTGCCATTCTGACACTCCTGCCCCTTATCATTCTGGGTGGTGCAGGATACTGGGTCTATCAGCGATGGAAGAACCGATCAGAGTAAACATTTCATACGGGTAACATGTGAGAAGCGATGTTGGAGAAGGGACAGGAGATACTGGTACTCAGGGATGTGCTCATTCCAGGCGGACGGGTGGCGGATATAACCATCTCAAACGGGCAGGTTATGCATGCCGGTGCAGCAGGAAAGGGTGATCTGGAGATCTCCTGCCGGGGAAAATTCGTTCTTCCGGCAGGGACCGACCTGCATGTCCATATGAGGGATGGGCCGCAAAAAGAGAAGGAGACCTGGGAGAGCGGGACAAAAAGTGCAATAGCCGGCGGGGTTACGGTTGTTGTGGATCAGCCAAATACCATCCCGCCTCTTACAACGTCTGACCTGATACGTGACCGGGTGATGTTAGCCGAGTCACAGGCATATACACGATTTGCGATAAACGGCGGGGTTACCAGTGATGCAGATCTTATTGGAATGTGGAGGGCGGGGATTTTTGCCTTTGGTGAGACATTTGCCGGCCCTTCAAGTTATGGTGAGGCTGTATCTTCCTCTGTTCTCCGGTATACCATGGAGCAGGTTGCCGGATGGGATGGGCTCATGACTATCCATGCCGAACAGGTGACAGAAGGGCCGGACAGGACACTAGCCGATCATGATCATCTTCGTCCGGTCAGTGGTGAAGTTCGGGCAATTCAGGATGTGCTGACTATGAATACCCATGGTTGTAACCTGCATTTCTGTCACCTCTCTTCGGCTGATGCCATCCGGGCCATTCCTGGCGGGGGAGCATCCCGTGAGGTTACCCCCCATCATCTCTTTCTCAGTTATGAGTTATTTGACCCGGAAGATGCACAGGGAAAGGTAAATCCTCCGCTCCGTTCTGAAAAAGTCCGGCAGGAGTTATTCTCCTGCTGGGATCAGATTGACATCATCGGATCTGATCATGCACCTCACACGAGAGCAGAGAAAGGAAAGGAGTTTGAGCTCGCTCCTTCAGGTATACCCGGAGTTGAGACGATGATTCCTCTGCTCATGGGCCGGGTTCTTGAGAAGAAGGTAAGCCTTGCAGATGTCATAGCGAAGACCTCAATCAGACCTTCTGATATTCTTGGGATCACAAAAGCGGGGTTCTCACCCGGAGATCGGGCGGACTTTGCAATATATCCAGATACCCTGACCCGCATATCAGCGGACAATCTTCATAGTGCTGCGGGATGGTCACCGTATGAAGGAATGACGGCAGTATTTCCAGAAAAGACAATCCTTGGTGGAACTGTGGTATTTGATTCCGGAGAGTTTTTCAAGCCTGATTTGTCTGAAGATTACTCGGGCATCAGACTCTGGATTCAAGGAAGAGGTTATAGCCTCTAAATGCCAATATATATGGAGTGCCTCTCCTCGTTTCCATAGGTCCCCGGGTGATACGATGAGGTCTCATAGGGTGATCCACGGGACAACCCGGAAACGGTACATTTTATGGCACCGCCTGGCTGAGGGCGTTTAATAGGTGAAGTACGGCAAAAGCCACTTGTGATCCATATTTGTTAGTGCCAGGCGACAAATTCTTCCTATGTCTTATGGATCTATTTCCTGACTTTTTCTATACGTGTAATAATTGATATAAGATACCGTGTATCGTTCCTTTCATTACTGTTCATACTGTTCAGGGAAAAAACTGAACAGTACATAGCGTATCGTTCAGAATTCAGATGACATGATTGAACGATAAAGAGTACCCAAAAAAATTATTGTAACAAATATGAGCGTTCATTAAAATTTAGCGATTATTTGCGCATGAAAATTTTTTGTTCTACTGTTCAGATCGTTCATTACAAAAATTGAACAGTAACATAAACTTAAAAAATCTCGGACTTATCGAGAAGAAAGGATCAGGTCCCCGGATAATGTATATGGCAACACGGTAGAGTATAATTTATAATTGCTTTATTTTTATAATCTTATATTCCTCAATTCATCATCAGATACAGTATCCATCACAAACGCAGGTTTTCTTATACCTCTAAACCCATTCGAAACAAGCATACCTGATCATTACCTATTGTCTGAATAGGAGATTTCCCATCATGACCGATAAAAACCGTGAAGAACTGCTTGGAAAAGTCATCAAATTAAAAGATATCATTGCATATCAGGACCGGACGATTGCGAGCCGCATGGTGGTCGTATCAAAAGCAGGATCGATAACCCTCTTCTCTTTTGATGCTGGTGAAGAAATCTCGGAGCATACCGCTCCATATGACGCGGTTCTCACCGTTCTTGATGGTGAATGTGAAGTAACTCTAAGCGATGAAAATTTCCGGTTGAAAGAAGGTGAGACAATAATATTCCCGGCACATGCCCCTCATGCAGTCCGGGCAGTGACCAGATTTAAAATGATGCTGACTATGATTCGGGAATAGTGCCTAATACATTAGCCGATACATTATCCTGAATAATCCCCCATACAGAAAAGAACACATACATGGAAAAAGAAGAGGTTAATGCCTATTACTGCGTGGCATGCGGATATGTAAGCCCGGTTTACCAGAAAAACTGTCCGTCATGTGGGATTGCCGAGAAGTTCTTAACAGAGAAGCAGTATGCTGAACTGATGATACGATATCTCCATCACCCTCTTCGGAAATACCGGATTTTTTCATTAAAAACAATAAAGAAGCTGAAGTGGAAGGAGGCAATCCCCGAACTTGAGGAGCGGGCCAGGATTGAACGAGATCAGGATATCAAGGCAGAAGTGAAACGGACACTTGAATCACTCAAAATATTCCTGAATCGCTCAGCTTCAGGAATTATTCCTGATGCACATCGGGATACCACCATGTATACGCAGCTTGGGGAGACAACGTGTAAAATTATCCCTATTCGTCCCGTTCTTCGAAGAAAGGGGCATCATCATCTTCGTCCGGGTAGAAGAATCTGAAGAGAATAAAGAATATCATTTTTTAGAAATTGGGTGATTTCAAAATTATAAAAATTGTTAGATCTCACCCATTGCAAGTGAAATACCCTTCCGGATATCGCAACCCCTTCTTCAACCGCTCCATTCTTTTTCATGGTCGCTTCACGATTATACAATACTTCTGCATTATAGGGATCGCACATAATTGCAAAGTTATAGGAAAACTAATGCAATACAGGGGTGATTCTACATAGAATAGGAAAAATGTTTAAAATTAGCCAATCAAAACTGAAGAGCGGGTCTGCCGTTCAACAATGCCATGCATACAGATTTCACCAACTCTGATATATCCCACTGCTGATCATTTCAAAATGAATATATAGATGGGTCTTCTATTGGGTTTAATCATCCAGCATATCAATTCCATCCTTGACCGATGTCCGCATATCATCGGATGGTTGAAGATAAAAGGGAAGTATAATGGCAGAAATTATTCTAAAGGAGGATGAAAAGCACGAATTGAAGAAATTATGGTATGCAGTCAGCACTAACGAATCGGTGGAGTTTTTGGGCACTTCACAGGAATCAGGGCTGAAATCATCCGAAGTAATTGACCGGTTGAAAAAATACGGCAAAAATATTCTTCAGGAAGAGAAGGAAAAATCTACAGTTATCAGGTTTTTAGAGCAGTACAAATCCTATATGCAGACAGTGCTGGTCATTGCAGCGTTTGTAAGTCTGTACATTCAGGAGTACCACACATTTCTCCTTCTGCTCATCCTCACTGTTTTCAATGCCTCTTTGGGTTATCGTCAGGAAGCAAAAGCTGCCGCAAGTGTTGCTGCATTAAATAAGATGATGAAGACCGTTGCAAAAGTGAGACGGGATGGAGAGATCACGCAGGTTGAAGCAGAGGAGATTGTCCCGGGAGATATTGTTATAGTCGATGCCGGGGACCGGGTTCCAGCCGATGGACGGATAATTCTGGCAGCAAACCTGCAGATTGAAGAATCAGCCCTGACCGGTGAGAGTACTCCGGTAGAGAAAACCTCTGATATTATAGAGAAACCCGACCTGCCTCTGGGAGACCGTATCAACATAGCCTATATGAACACCAATGTGACAAGAGGCCATAGTGAGATCCTGGTCACTGATACCGGGATGAACTCTGAAGTTGGTCATATTGCAACGATGCTTCAGGAAGAAAAAGCAGAGAAGACACCTCTTACCGTTCAGATAGATCGGGTTACCCTCTTTATCATCGGAATGGCAGTACTTGCATTTCTCAGTATTGTCATTCTTGGTCTAACGCAGGGTGAATCATTTGATAACTCTTTAATATCGGTGTTTCGCTTGCAATTGGCTCCATTCCTGATGCGTTACCTGCTGTTGTCATCAGTATCCTCGCCATGGGCACCGTTGCAATGGCAAATAAAAATGCAATCATCAAGAGTCTTCCTGCTGTAGAGACCCTTGGATCCACATCGGCTATCAATTCCGATAAAACCGGGACGCTGACCATGAACCAGATGACGGTCAGGGTTATCTCAACCGTTCAGCACCGGTACCAGGTCTCAGGTGAAGGATACAGTTTTGAAGGAATAATTAAACGAACGGAAGGGGATGCAGACGAGAATCTGGATCATGTGCTCTTTCCCTGTGCTCTATGCATTGACACGGATATCAGGGACGGGCAGGTCATAGGAGATCCAACCGAAGGGGCATTGTATGCTCTTGCAGAAAAAGGAGGAATACAGGTCCAGGAGTTTCGGAAGAATTATCCCAGAATTGCAAGTATCCCTTTTGATTCAGACTATAAATTCATAGCAACATTCCATGAGATGAAAGATGCAGATGGCCGAGCAATCATACGGGCCTATGTCAAAGGTGCTCCGGATGTTATCCTCTCCCGATCCTCCTTCGGTCTTTTGGCTGATGGATCTTCGAAAAAACTCACCGAAGAAGATCGGACTAAAATTCTGGGTGAGAATGAACGAATCGCACAGGAAGGTCTTCGTGTTCTCGCTTTTGCCAGAAAAGACTTTGATCCTGCAACCTTTGATTCAAAAGCAGATCTCATGCCCCTGATGCAGGATTTGACGATCAGTTCATTTGTCGGAGAAGTGGATCCTCCCAGGGCTGAAGCGAAAGAGGCTATTGCAAAGGCAACCGCTGCTGGTATCCGGGTTCGGATGATCACCGGTGACCATGCCGTGACTGCTGCCGCAATCGGACGTGAACTCGGCATTGAAGGACGTGCCATCACCGGTGCTGAATTTGCTGCGATGAGTGATGAGGAGGCTCTCGAGCAGATCGATGATATCGGTGTTATTGCAAGAGTTGCTCCGGAGCACAAGGTCAGACTTGTACAGGTTCTGAAAAGAGCAGGGAATATCGTAGCGATGACTGGGGACGGAGTCAATGATGCCCCGGCTTTAAAAGCAGCGGATATCGGCATTGCCATGGGGGTTACCGGGACTGATGTAGCAAAAGGGGCTGCCCGGATGATCCTGACCGATGATAACTTTGCAACCATTGTGGCTGCTATTGAAGAAGGGAGGAAAATTTACGATAACCTGCAGAAATTTTTACGGATCCAGATCGCGAACCTGTTCATGTTTATCCTTGCCTTCCTTGGATCGTCAGTATTTGCAATAGCCGGAACTGCTCTTTTTACCCCTGGACAGGTCCTCTGGATTCATATGCTCACGGTAGCTCCGATTGGGGCTGCACTGGGAATGGATATTGCATCACCCGGTATTATGGCCCGGAAACCGAGACGGTCTGATGAACCGATCATTTCACTCAGGATGTATGTCAGGTTATTTGTTATCGGAGCAGGTATGGCTGCTGCAACGCTCATCATGTACCAGATTGGTCAGATAGTGTATGAATCTCCGGGCATTGGTCAGACCATGGGGCTCGTATCGCTCTCACTCATGAATATTTTTGTTGCTCTCAACCTTCGTTTCCCCCATGATACGGCATTTCATATAGCCACCTTCTCTAATGTCAGGCTTTTATATGCATACCTTTGGGTAATCATCGGGACCATACTGATAACGGAAACCAGGCTCTTTCAGACAATATTCCATACCGTCGGACTGACTGCAGATCAATGGCTGCTGTGTCTTATTCCTGGAGTTGTGTTATTCTTCACCGGGGAGATCTTTAAGAAACCCACATGAACCGCTTCGCGGTTCACACCCGAAACCATGAAAATCTCATCGGTTGACCGATCATAGTGGGTAGTAAGACTGGTTAATTTCTGAAACGTTGATCTCGGTTAAGAAAGTAGTCCTTTTTCGTACACCAGAATGCGACATAGATCGCGAATGGGAAATTGGTGTAACGAATTTACTACCCACAGGGTAATTTATGTCTAAAAAACGGAATAAGGTTTGTGGAATTGATGTTCACAAAAGGTTTCTTGTTGCCTCTATCCTGGACAATGAAGGCAATTGTGAAACTAAACGTTTTGAACAGGATTTGGACGAATTAATTTCGCTCAAAAATTGGATTCTTGATTCGGGTTGTGAATCGGTGGCTATGGAATCTACTGCTGAATACTGGCGTCCCGCTTATGGTATTCTTAATCCAGAGATCAATATCACCATTGGAAATGCTTACCATATGAAGGGCATCCCGGGTAAAAAGACAGATCTGTTAGATTCTCAATGGATCGCCGAATTGGAATTAAATAATCTTATCACGCCGTCACGAGTTTTTACGGGTGATCTTTACGAACTTCGGACATTGACCCGAGCCCGAAATAAGATGGTTAATAATAGTACAGTTTTTAAAAACAAAATCCTCCACCAGTTAGATGTTTGCAGTATTCGTTTATGTACTGTTTTAAAAGATGTATTTGGTAAAAGTGGATATGCTCTTTTAAAAGGGATTGTTGAAAGAAAAACTCAGGATGAGATCATAAAAGCATTACCCGCCAAAACAAGAAAGATTGCACCTGTCTTTTTTGAGCAGATTCCAGAGTATATACCTGATTCAGCTATATTCCTCATAGATTCGATGTTAAAAATATATGACAACCTTCAGGTTGAAATTAAAAGGATCGAGGAAAGAATCAAATTTTACCTCAAGGATAAAGAGAATGAATTACGTATTCTGATGTCAGTTCCAGGGATTGGAATAGTAATTGGATCTAATTTGTTGGCAGAAATAGGTGATATCCGTGATTTTCCTACCGCTGATAAACTGGCCAAATGGGCAGGACTTACCCCATCTGTTTACCAGTCTGCAAATACCAATTACACTGGACCTATCACGAAACAGGGTTCCAAATATCTTCGATGGGCTCTTATTGAAGCAGCACACTCTGCGATTAGAAGACCAGGGAAATTGAATGACTATTTCAACGGTCTCTTACCCAGAAAGGGTTACAAAAAAGCAATTGTTGCTGTTGCTCGTAAGATTTTACGGATTGTTTGGCATCTTCTCATCAATAATGAAATATTTGAAGATGGAATTCCTAGAGTGAAAACTGTTAAGATTCCCAAGTTTCCAGAAAAAAATTGAGAGAGTTGGAATCGCAAAGATTATTCAGCTTTTGTCCAGGGGAGCTGAGATAATTGTTCAAGAGGAAGGTAAGGAGATTATGCGAATTAATGGTTCAAGTCAACCTACTTGATCCCGATTTTCATGGGAAATTCCTGAAATCATCACAAAAATCCGAATGCTGATAATATAACGAAATATATCTTATCCTTATTTTTTTACGTGATAAGACATGCATTACAGCACATGAGGCTGTTACACAAATGATTATTATGAGTAGAATGAGACCTGTTCACACTCTTATGTCTATAATTCATAGCGATATTTTTCCCTGATTGTATCACAAAAATTGATTCATGCAACAACCTCAAAAGACATGACTACCAAATACTCACGTATGACAGTTCCCATTTCCTCACCAGTAGCAAAAGGTGAGACAGATATCTTCATCGAACCCTCCATGGCAAACCGTCATGGTCTTATCGCCGGATCGACCGGAACCGGCAAGACCGTTACTCTCAGGGTGCTGGTAGAACAATTTAGCTCCATGGGGATCCCGGTTTTATTACCAGATATCAAAGGTGACCTCTCCGGAATCTGCAGACCGGGTGGTGGGAACAAAAAGATTGAGGAACGTGCTGCATTATTGGGTCTGAAAGACTTCTCATATGAAGGATATCCGGTCAGATTCTGGGACCTGTATGGAAAGGAGGGGCATCCGGTCCGGACTACAATATCAGAGATGGGCCCTCTGCTCCTATCCCGGATTCTGGGCCTGAACGACACCCAGGCAGGTATTTTATCAATGCTCTTTCGGTACGCCGATGATCAACAATTACTCCTCATTGACATTGCCGATCTTATCTCGCTCATCACCTTTGCCCTCGAAAATACCGCTGAAATAAAAGGAAAATACGGAAACATGACTCCTGCATCGCTCGGGGCCATCCAACGGGCAATTCTTACCCTCGAAGAGCAGGGGGGAGATCTCTTCTTTGGTGAACCGTCCCTCATGCTTGAGGACATTATGGAAGTCAGGGACGGAAAGGGGACTATAAACATTCTCTCTGCTGCAGCTCTGATGAAGGCACCAAAGATCTATTCAACCTTTTTACTCTGGCTGCTCTCCGAAATCTATGATTCCCTGCCTGAAGTGGGCGATATGGAAAAACCTAAATTCCTTCTCTTCTTTGATGAAGCACACCTGCTCTTTTCTGATACGCCAAAAGCACTTGAAGAGAAGATCGTCCAGATTGTCCGACTTATCAGGTCAAAGGGCGTGGGAGTATACTTTATTACTCAGAATCCTGGCGACATACCGGAAGATGTTCTTGGTCAGCTGGGAAACCGTGTTCAGCATGCACTTCGGGCGACGACACCCGGAGAGATGCGGGCAGTGAAAACCGCTGCAAAATCGTTCAGACAGAACCCGAAGATTGACACTGAAAAAGTAATTGGTGAATTGGGAATAGGGGAGGCCCTGATATCTGTTCTTGACAGGGCAGGAGTCCCGACCCCTGTTGACCGGGCCTTTGTCTATCCACCCCATAGCAGTCTTTCTCCTCTTCCGGTAGCAGATATTCAGGCAGAGATTCGGTCATCGCCATTGTTTGGCAAGTATGAAATGATGATAAACCGACATTCTGCAGCGGAAGAGTTAACAAAACGGCAGATAGAGAGTGAGGCTCAAAAACCTCTGCCACCGGTACGAACCCAGGCAAAACCGAAAACCACTACACCGTCTCCCACTCGAAGAAAAAATACAAAAGATGTCGGGGATGTTGTAAGCACCATTGCCGTCAGGACTGCCACTCATATCGGAACACAGATAGGAAAAGAGATTGTCAGGGGGATGCTTGGATCCTGGCTGAAGAAGAAATAATTTACACCCCTGGAAAAACCTGCATAACCCGGTCATGAACCTGATCCAGCCACTTTTTTCGCTGCATATTATCGCTGGTAACCACTACCCGGAAGATATCCCGATAAAAATTGGTAACACCACACAGACCAAACACACAGTCCTTCCATATTTGTTCCAGCGGATCACCAAATACTTCATTTTCCCGGTGTTCCGGAGTATTCGCTGTATTGAATACAATTGCCGCTCGTGCTTGCAGAAGACCAACCGGAACGCCCTCTCCATTATCTCCTTCGAGGAACCGGTATGCAACACCAGGCCTGATAACCCGATCAATCCACCCTTTCATTATGGCAGGGGGCATTCCCCACCAGTTCGGATGGACCACAATGATACCATCCGCCCTTGCAATCTCATCACAATGAATGAAAACTTCATGAGAAAGAGGACCGTCACGCGGGATCTCATCTGATGTAAGGACAGGATCAAAACCTTCCTGATACAGATCATGAAACAAGACCGTATGACCCGCAGTTAAGAGAGCACGGTTTGCAACGTCTGCTATGGCGTGATTGAAACTATGAGGGTTTGGATGTGCCAGAATGAGGAAGATATTCACATACATTCTCGCACCGGGATAGTTAATCATTTTTCGGTCTTTGATTGAATTTCGTAAGGGTTCCGAATCCTTTTCAGGATACAGGTAGACATTTTTGTATGACAGTAAAACCATTCGCACTCTGTGTCAGGCTGATATTATTTGATCAGCACGGTCATATCCTGGTCCTGAGACGATCTCCCCAGTCAAA
>Ga0208826_1001862_pt1 | contig 16693 bp, 15 predicted proteins | sample AD_UKC115_MetaG_FD_184451 | JGI IMG/M metagenome (GOLD analysis project Ga0208826, IMG submission 184451) | Active sludge microbial communities of municipal wastewater-treating anaerobic digesters from Hong Kong - AD_UKC115_MetaG (SPAdes)... | ecosystem: Engineered > Bioreactor > Anaerobic >...
TTCCGATCTTTACGGCGGCGATCGACCGCGAACTGAACGATCATGGTTACATCCTGCCCGGTCTCGGCGACGCCGGTGACCGCATCTTCGGCACCAAGTAGCGCGTTTCTTGCTTTCGTCACCCGGTCCAGTTTGCCCAAGCAACCACAACACAACCAATAACAGGAGCCCCGCATGAACACCCGTCGACAGTTAGCCCTCTCCGCCGCAGCCGTTGCTGCGCTCGCCACGCTCGCCATGCCGGGCCTGACCTTCGCACAGGCCAAGCTCAAAGTTGCCGCGATCTACACCGTGCCGTTCGAGCAGCAATGGGTCAGCCGCATCCACAAGGCGCTCAAGGCAGCCGAGGCGCGCGGCGACATCGAATACAAGGCAACCGAGAACGTCGCCAACGCCGACTACGAACGCGTCATGCGCGAATACGTCGCGGCCGGCAATACGTTGATCGTCGGCGAGGCGTTCGCCGTCGAGGCAGCGGCACGCAAAGTCGCCAAGGACTCGCCCAAGGTCTCGTTCCTGATGGGCTCGTCGGGCAAGCCGCAGGCGCCCAACTTCAGCGTATTCGACAACTACATCCAGGAGCCGGCCTATCTGTCGGGCATGGTGGCCGGCGGCATGACCAAGTCGAACAAGATCGGCATGGTTGGTGGCTTTCCGATCCCCGAAGTCAATCGCCTGATGCATGCCTTCATGGCCGGCGCCAAGGAGACCAACCCGAAGATCGAGTTCACCGTCAGCTTCATCAACAGCTGGTTCGATCCGCCCAAGGCGAAAGAAGCCACGTTTGCAATGATCGACAAGGGCGCCGATGTGCTCTACGCCGAGCGCTTTGGCGTCAGCGACGCCGCCAAGGAGAAAGGCAAGCTCGCCATCGGCAACGTGATCAACACGCAGGACAAGTATCCTGACACCGTCGTCGCGTCGGCCCTCTGGAACATGGAGCCCACGATCGACGAGGCGCTCAAGAAGGTCAAGGCCGGCAAATTCACCGCCGAGGACTACGGCAAGTTCTCGATGATGAAGTACAAGGGCTCGGAATTGGCGCCGCTTGGCACCTTCGCCACGAAAGTGCCCGCAGACATCGTCGCCAAGGTCAAGGCCAAGGAGGCCGACATCCTCTCAGGCAAGTTCACGGTCAAGGTGGACGATACGCAACCGAAGTCGACGGCGAAGTAAGGTTCTCTCCCGGCCACCAACCCCTCTGTCGGCTGCGCCGACATCTCCCCTGCGCTGCAGGGGCGACTAATATTGCAAGCCTCCCCTACAGCGTAGGGGAGGTGGCGCAAAGCGCCGGAGGGGTTGCCGCCTTCACCCCCTTCTCCAAACCGCCGCCGTGACCACCGGCCAACCCGTCCTTAAGCTCCGCCATATCAGCAAACGCTTCGGTTCGCTGCTGGCGAACGATGACATTTCGCTCACTCTCGGAGCGGGCGAAGTGCTGGCGTTGCTCGGTGAAAACGGTGCCGGCAAGTCGACGCTGATGTCGATCCTGTTCGGCCACTACGTCGCCGACGGCGGCGACATCGAGGTGTTCGGCCAGCCGCTGCCGCCCGGCAATCCGCGCGTCGCGCTGGCGGCGGGCATCGGCATGGTTCACCAGCACTTCACGCTCGCCGACAACCTGAGCGTGCTCGACAACATCGTGCTCGGCAGCGAGCCATGGTGGCAGCCCTTCACGCGACGACGCGAGGCCCGGCAACGGCTGCTTGATGTGGCCCAGCGCTTTGGCCTGCCGGTGGACCCGGATGCGCGCGTTGGCACGCTCTCAGTCGGGGAGCGGCAGCGCGTCGAAATTCTCAAGGCGCTGTATCGCGGCGCCCGCATTCTGATCCTCGATGAACCGACGGCCGTGTTGACGCCGCAGGAGAGCGAATCGCTGTTCGCGACCCTCGCGCAGATGGTCGAGCAGGGGCTGTCGATCATCTTCATCAGTCACAAACTCGGCGAAGTGCTGCGCGTGTCCAACCGCGTTGCGGTCCTGCGCGCGGGCAAACTGGTCGCCGAGGCGGCGACGGCGGACGTCACGCAATCGCAGCTTGCACAGTGGATGGTCGGCCATGGAGTCGAGGCCGCCACACGGCGCCCGGCGACCGCGCGCGGCGCCGTCGTGTGTGCGCTCGAACGCGTGAGCACGCCGCGGCGTGGGCGCGAGTATCTGCACGAGGTTTCGCTGGCGCTGCATGCGGGCGAGATCGTCGCCATCGCCGGCGTGTCCGGCAACGGCCAGGCGGCGCTGGCCAACTTGCTGTGCGGCACCATCGAGGCAGAAACAGGGAACATCGTCCTGAACGGTGAAGCGCTGCCCGCACGACCCGAACAGCTGGTACGACTGGGTGTCGCACGAGTCCCGGAGGACCGGCATGCCGTCGGCGTCGTTGGAGACCTGCCGGTGTGGGAGAACGCCCTGTCGGAGCGACTGTCATCGCCCGCGTTTTCGCGCGGCGGATGGATACGCGGTGCCCACGCACGCGAGCACGCGAGCACCATCGTCTCCCGCTTCGACGTGCGCGGCGGCGGTCTCAGCACTGCCGCACGTTCACTCTCCGGCGGCAACATGCAGAAGCTGATTCTGGGACGCGCGCTGACGCCGCCCGCCGGTGCATCACTGGCGCGACTGATCGTGGCGCACCAGCCGACCTGGGGCCTCGACATTAGTGCCGTCGCCTTCGTGCAGGACCAGCTGATCGCCGCGCGCGACGCGGGCGCTGCGGTGCTGCTGATTTCCGACGACCTCGACGAAGTGATGGCGCTCGGCGACCGCATCGCAGTGATGCATGCCGGCGAGCTCACCGACGCACGCGCCGCCGATGACTGGACGCGCGAGTCGATTGGGCTGGCGATGGCGGGGGCGAAGCATGCGGCCTGAGCAATTCCGTGCGCCCTGTAGGAGCGGCTCCGCCGCGACCAACATAGTCGCCAAGCACCCAGGGTCGCGGCAAAGCTGCTCCAACACCGGCTCGAATCAATCATGCGGCTAGAAAAGCGCAATGAAACCTCCGCCGTCGCGCTGGTCGCAGCGCCGTTCGCGGCCGTCGCCTTCACGCTGCTCATCGCCGCGCTGCTGGTGCTCTGGGCTGGCGCCCCCGTTGGCAAGACGTATTCGCTGCTGCTGCAGGGCGGGTTCGGTTCAGTGTTCGCATGGAGCGAAACACTCACGCGCGCGACACCACTGATCCTGACCGGGTTGGCCGCGACGGTGGCGTTCAAGGCGCGCCTGTTCAACATTGGCGCCGAAGGGCAGTTGTATGCCGGCGCGCTTGCGGCGATTGCCGTTGGTGGCCTGCATGGCGGCAGCGGCCTCGAATGGTCGCCGTGGATCCTGTTTCCGTTAATGCTGCTCGCCGCAGCGCTGGCAGGCGCCGCATTGCTGCTCGGCCCCGCGCTGATGAAGCAGAAGCTCGGCGTCGACGAAGTGGTCACGACGCTGCTGTTCAACTTCATCGTGCTGCTGTTCGTCGGCGCGATGCTCGACGGCCCGATGAAGGACCCTGCCGCGATGGGTTGGCCGCAGAGCGTGGCGCTCAACGGCGATCTTGAACTGGGCAAGCTGATCGAGGGCACGCGCGTGCATAGCGGGCTTCTGTACGCGACCGCGCTCGCGGCCGCGATGTGGGCGCTGTTCCGCTTCACCACGCTGGGTTTCCGCATCCGTGCCGTCGGCGCCAACGCCCGTGCAGCAGCGTTCGCGGGCATCCCCGTCACGCGCACGATAGTGATGGTCGCGCTGCTCTCGGGCGGGCTCGCGGGACTGGCAGGCGCCATCGAGGTCGCAGGTCGCACAGGCTACGTCACGCTCGACATGTCGCCCGGCTATGGCTACAGCGGCATCGTGATCGCCATGCTGGCGGGCCTGCACCCGGTCGGCGTGCTGCTGGCGAGCGTTTTCGTCGCCGGCGTGCTGGTGGGCGCCGACAGCATGAGCCGCGCGATCGGCGTACCCACCTACATAGCCGACGTGATCGTCGCCACTTCGCTGCTGTCGGTGCTGGTCGCAACGCTGCTCACGCAATACCGGGTACGCTGGAAATGATGGATCTGCTCAACTCCATCATCGACATTCTTGGCAATGCCTCGTTCTGGGTGGCGGTGCTGCGCATCGCGACGCCACTGATCTTTGGCACGCTGGGCGTGTTGCTGTGCGAGCGCGCTGGCGTGCTCAACCTAGGCATCGAGGGCATCATGGTTGCCGGGGCCTTTGCGGGCTGGCTCACCGTGTACGCTGGCGGGTCGCTGTGGCTGGGCGTGCTGGTTGCGGCGCTGACTGGCGCGGCGTTCGGCCTGCTGCATGCCTGGCTGACGGTGGGGTTGGCGTTGTCGCAGCATGTGGCGGGGCTGGGCATCACCATGCTCGCGACGGCGCTGTCGTACTACGGCTATCGCGTGAGCTTCCCGAAGGTCAACACACCGCCCACGGTGACGCCGTTCGCGCCGATGGACTGGTTGCCGATCCCGGTGTTCGATGCGCAAACACCACCGACGCTGCTAGCGCTGGCGCTGGTGCCTCTGATGGCCTGGCTGCTCTATCGCACGCCCATCGGCCTGGCCGTGCGCATGGTCGGCGAGAACCCGCAGGCGGCTGAGGGCCAGGGCGTCTCGGTCGCGGCTGTGCGTACGGGCGCGATCGTCGCGGGCTCGGCCTTGATGGGCGTCGCAGGTTCCTTCCTGACACTCTCCGCATTCAATGCGTTCTTCTTCAACATGATCAACGGCCGCGGCTGGATCTGCGTCGCACTGGTCGTATTCGCGGCATGGCAGCCCGGCAAGGCGCTGGTCGGTGCGCTGCTGTTTGCGTTCTTCGATGCGCTGCAGCTGCGGCTGCAACAGTCTGGCGACGCGGTGCTGCCGTATCAGTTCTACCTGATGCTGCCCTACGTGCTGTCGATCGTCGCGCTAATCCTCGTCGCACGACGGGCGACGTATCCGCAGGCGCTCATGAAACCGTATCGCAAGGGTGAGCGTTGATGAGTGGCGGGCTGCCTTTGACGCCCGATGCGACGAACACACTGTCGTCCCCGCGGCGGCGGGGACCCAGACCGGCGCGCACGTCACGGCGCTCCCAATGCAGCAACCGGTGGCGACCACGGACTGGATTCCCGCCTTCGCGGGAATGACAGCATGGCAAAGCCACACGCAGCGACGATGCACAATATCCGCTCCACGCGCCAGCAACTGACGGACTCCAACGCATGCTCGACCTGCTAATCACCAATACCAACCTGCCCGACGGTCGCACCGGCATGTCCATCGCCGTACGCGACGGCAAGATCGTCGAAGTCGCGCCCCGCATCGACGCCCAGGCGAAACAGACCATCGATGCCGGCGGCATGCTGCTCTCACCGCACTTCGTCGACCCGCACTTTCACATGGACGCAACGCTGAGCTACGGCCTGCCACGGGTCAATGCGAGCGGCACGCTGCTCGAGGGCATCGCGCTGTGGGGCGAGCTGAAGCCAACGCTGACGGCCGACGCCATCATCGAGCGCGCCCTGACCTATTGCGACTGGGCGGTCGCCAAGGGCTTGCTGGCTATCCGTTCGCACGTGGACACCAGCGACCCGAGCCTGCTCGCCGTCGAAGCCTTGCTCGAGGTCAAGCGCCGCGTGGCGCCCTACCTCGATCTGCAACTCGTCGCGTTTCCGCAGGACGGCGTGCTGCGCACCATGGGTGGCGTCGACAACCTGAAACGCGCGCTCGACCTGGGCGTTGATGTGGTCGGTGGGATTCCGCACTTCGAGCGCACCATGGCTGACGGCGCCGCGAGCGTGAAGCTGCTCTGTGAGATCGCAGCGGAGCGCGGCAAGCTGGTGGACATGCACTGCGACGAAAGCGACGACCCGCTGTCGCGCCACATCGAGACACTGGCGTTCGAGACCCAGCGCCTGGGCCTGCACGGCCGCGTCACCGGGTCGCACTGCACGTCGATGCATTCGATGGACAACTACTACGTCAGCAAGCTGCTACCGCTGATCGCCGAAAGTCAGGTGAGCGTCGTCGCCAATCCGCTCATTAACATCACGCTGCAGGGCCGCCACGACACATACCCCAAGCGCCGCGGCATGACTCGCGTGCCCGAGCTGCTGGCCGCAGGCGTCAACGTCGCCTTCGGCCACGACTGTGTGATGGACCCGTGGTACAGCCTCGGCTCCGGCGACATGCTGGAGGTCGCGCACATGGGTCTGCACGTCGCGCAGATGACCAGCCAGAGCACGATGCGGCAGTGCTTCGAGGCGGTTACAGACAACGCTGCGAAAGTGATGCACCTGCAAGGCTACGGTCTGGACGTCGGCTGTGACGCGAGTTTTTTGCTGCTGCAGGCGCGTGATCCGATTGAGGCTATCCGGTTGCGGGCTACGCGGTTGAAGGTGTTTCGGGGGGGGAAGTTAGTAGCGGAATCGGCGCCTGCTGTGGCCGCACTTTCAATCGTCGGCAGACCGCAACTCGTCAGCTGGAAACTATAGCTATCACCTACACCCGCTATGGCGCAACCGTTACCAGTGAGTCAAAGTTGGCAATCATGGAACCAAAGACCTACGACCTGAAGCAGGCAGCCGCGCGGCTGTCTTGCATTGTGCGTGACGCGCAGGCTGGCGAGACCTGCCTCATCACGCGACACGGCGTACCGTTAGCGGCACTGGTGTCTGTCGAGCATTGGCAAGCGCAAAAGCCAAAGGCTTCATCCAACGCAGGCATTCTTGCCTTGCGCGGCACGGGTTGCGGGTTGTGGAACACCAGTCATGCACTTGCCGTGACAAAGTTGCGCGATGAATGGGACAACTGAAGGGTTCGTGATCGTTCGTCCGTTCAGAACTAGATCGATGCTGTCCACGTTAGTCGTGTCCTGTGCGCAGAAACAAACTGACTCTGGTTTCATTACCTGTCTAGTGCCCCAGTAGATCGCATGCCATACGTACCATTCGGTAGCGGTTCGCTTGAGTATTCGCCGGCACCGCGTCGATTTGAAGAAGTATTTGACGAACTACGCCGAACTTGGCGTAGGTTAGATCGTGTGCAACTAGTTAGGTCACTGATTATGCGGCTGCATCAGAAAGAGTCTGTCGACGCGATCACCTTCTCGCTTGACGTACGAGCACGGGGACATATGGACTTCGTGCCCAGGTCGCTCCTGCTTTGGGTGCTAGCAGACACGCACGTTTATCGCGGCGCACTGAAAACGGCGGACGAAGCAACGGTTCAGCGCATGCTGAACTTGACCTGGGAACTCTCGGCGGCGCGAGGCGCATTGCGACCGTTTGAAGACAGTCCATTCCTCGCGCTGCGGAATATCGCCGTACAACAATTCTCGCAACAAGAGCTGCTACTAACATCAACCGTAGGGCGAAATTGGATAATTTTTGGCGGCCTCGCTTCCAATCACCGTGTTCGCAAATTGATCGAAGACGTAGTGGGAGTATCTGTAGAGGATGCGATGGCGTTCGTCTTTTTGCTTTCATCTGCGTGCATTCAACCTAGCGGTACGTCGCTCGGCCCAGTGATCTTTCAGTACGCACGTAACGCCTTCAATGTCAAAACGCAGCTTCGTGACACGCTATGTGCACATGACGGTTCGGCGCTTCGCAGTTCGATTCGAGTGGCATACACACAGGAAGAGGTCTTCGCTCCCTCTCCTTTCATCCGTTATCCTCTGATTCAATTGTCTGCTGACGTGTGCATCGTCGATCCTATTTGCGCCGCCAAGACGGCCGAGCACTTCCCTGCGCAGATCGTCGCAGAGTTCGGTAGCCAAGAACACAAAAAGGCATTGACAGAGCTGTACGAGGCATACGCCAATCAACGCGTTTCGGAAGTATTTCCGCACGACTCTATCGTCGGCGAGAAGTTGAGGGGCGTAGTTCAAGGTAAGGTCTGTGATCAGTTCATTCGTCTCTCCCCGACGAAGGTCCTTCTGGTCGAAGTAAAGTCAGGCGCTCTCGCCGACCACAAGTCAGTCTCGATGTCCAGTGATCGCCTATTCAGCACTCTCGAAGGCATACTCAAGGAGGGTTTTGAGCAGTTGCTTGCCACGCAGCGCCATTTGCTTGCCCTACGCGCAATTCAACCGTCCGATCAAGTCGTCATGCTTTTGGTGGCCCGCGAAAACTTGCGACTTCCGTCCGGTGCCTTGCTTAGAGGCATGATGCCCAAGCTTGAGACGCATATCGTTGGTGTTGCGGACGATAGGACGTGGGATGATCTGTTTGTTTGCTGCCTGGATGAGTTTGATGAGCTCCTAGACCTTCACGCGACCGACGCCGTACGCCTCGTCGACTTTTTCTCTGATGATTCGGTAACTGATGCCAACCCCATACGGTCAAAGACGGGGCTTGGTGGACGTTTGCGTAGTGCGAAACGTGCGCATGTCGCGCCACATCTGAATGTCGCCTACAACGCCGCCGCGACACACTGCGGATTGCTGTTGAACGAGATGAAAGAAACTCATCATACTGGCAGCAAAGTGCAGTAAACGCGGTGGTAGCGGCCTGACACTTTGCTGTCTGCATCTGTGACCAAGTGTCGGTGCCAACGATCAAAGGTCGTCACGTGGTTTGCTGTAGGTCTAAACTAACTCCTCAATCGATAGGAGCGTATTCATGACCGCCCGCCCAGACACCCACCCCTTCAATTCCGACCAATCCACTGCACTGCTCCGTCGTGCGAGCAAGCAGTGGGATGCGGACATCGTTCCGCAACTGATCGAGTATGTGAAGCTGCCGGCGAAGTCGCCTTCGTTTGAGGCGGAGTGGAAGCGTGCGGGGCAGATTCAGCGGGCGATTGAGCAGGCGCAGAAGTTTGTGGCGGCGCAGCCGGTGAAGAACATGACGCTGGAGGTGATCACGCTCGAAGGGCGCACGCCGGTGCTGTTCTTTGACATTCCGGGCACCGGGGCCAAGGCGACGGGCAAAACGGTGCTGCTCTATGGCCACCTCGACAAACAACCGGAGATGACCGGCTGGCGTGATGACTCGGGGCCGTGGACGCCACTGCTTGAGGATGGCAAGCTCTATGGCCGCGGCAGTGCGGACGATGGCTACGCCGTGTTCGCGGCGATGGCAGCGGTGCTGGCGCTGGACGCCGAGAACATCTCGCGCCCACGATGCGTGGGCCTGATCGAGACCTGTGAAGAATCCGGCTCCTACGATCTGCCGCCCTACCTCGACGCGCTGGCGGCGCGCATGGGCGATGTCGGCCTCGTTGTCGCGCTTGACTCGGGCGCCGGCAGCTATGACGAACTGTGGGCGACGACCTCGCTGCGTGGCCTGGTCAACGGCACGATGACCGTGCGCATGCTGACCGAAGGCGTGCACTCGGGCGACGCCGGCGGCGCCGTGCCGTCCACCTTCCGCATTGCGCGGCAGTTGCTCGACCGCATCGACGATTCGGCGACCGGCATGACCAAATCGCCCGTGTTCAGCGCGCCGATCCCCGAGGAGCGCGTGACGCAGGCTAAGCAGGCGGCAGATATTCTGGGTGAGGTAGTGTGGAAGCGCTTCCCGTGGCAAAGCTGCGGCGGCGCGCATGAGTTCACGTTGCCGACGACCAAAGATCCCGTCGAGTTGATCCTCAACCGCACCTGGCGCTCTGCGCTCTCGATCACTGGCGCCGACGGACTGCCTTCGACCAAGAGCGCGGGCAACGTGCTGCGCCCCTACACCGCGCTGAAGCTCTCGCTGCGCATCCCTCCAACAGTGGACGGCGCTGAAGCAGCAGCGGAGGTGAAGCGGCTGGTGGAGAAGAACACGCCGTACAACGCGGTGGTCGATTTCTCGGCCGATAGCGCCGCGACCGGCTGGAACGCACCGGCCTTTGCGCCGTGGTTGACCGTGGCGCTCGACGCGGCGTCGATGCACTACTTTGGCAAGCCGGCCGCCTACATGGGCGAAGGCGGCACCATCCCGTTCATGGGCATGCTCGGCGCCAAGTTCCCCGATGCGCAGATGCTCGTCACCGGCGTGCTCGGCCCGAAGTCGAACGCGCACGGGCCGAATGAGTTCTTGCATATTGAGTACGCCAAGAAGGTGACGGCGGCGACGGCACTGGTGATTTCGGCGCTGTAGTCAGCAACGTCGTGCTGCCAGTTCGTAGCAAGTCGTAGCCGCGATGGAGCGCAGCGGAATCGAGGCACTTTCTGTCGAGCTACGGGTGCCCTCGATTTCACTTCGTTGCATCGAGGCTACGGGTCGGTCACACGTCGGTGCCGACCTAAAGATCTGATCGAGCTGACGCGCCACCGCCATGACCCTGCAAGCCCTCTACTGCGACGCCTGTGGCAGCCGCGATTTGGTGCGTGTTGACGATGAACGTTATCGTTGCTCGCATTGCGGCGCGTCGGTACTCGTTGCCACTGAACAACGCACTTCTCCGGTTGCCCATGCAGCGCCACCTTCCCTTCGCGGTCCGCTGTTTGGCGTGGCGGGGTTGCTGCTGGCGGCGGTCTTCGCTGTCGTTCTCTGGCAGGTCAGCGTCAGTCCGAGAGCACCACGCAACGAGGTGATCGACGCGTCCACCGTTGAACTCTCGCCCGCCACGCCGGTGCAGGCATTACAGGGCGAGAAGGCGCGCGACAAGCTGCTGGTGCTGGCGACCAACCGTGGCACGCGTACGGTCGTCGCGCCGCACGTTGCCGCGAACTTTTTCGACAGCACCACCAAGCTGGAGAGCCGTAGTGCTTACGCCCAGACCAGCGTGCTGCGGCCCGGCGAATCGGCGGCGGTGCTGATTGAGGTGCCGCCGATGATCGCCGGTCGGCCGGGCAAGGCGCAGCGATATGAGATCGCGCTTGCGTCACCGCTGCGAGCGGTTGCGACGACGGACGGACCAGTGCTGAAGTTCAGCGACGCACGCCTGGTGGAACGTGACATGCACTTCAAACTGGCAGCTCGTGTTCAGGCACCGTCGGTTCGGTCGCCGATGCAAAGCTGCCGTGCCAGCATCGTGCTGTTTGACCGATACGACGGCATCGTGGCGCTGGGCGATGGCCGCTGCAACGCGCGTGACGTGGCGCCGGGCGAAAGCACGTTGATCGACGCGAGCTTTGTACGCCTCGGCACGCTACCCGTGGCGCGCTGGACGTATCACATTGACTATGAGCTGGCCCAGCCCGCGCCATCGCCCGCACTGGCAGTCGCACCGGCGAACCGGCAGCAAATGGTCGCCGGCACTGCCGAACCACTAAGCGCACAAGCGCGTCAGGATGCACCGGCCCTGCTGCCGCCCAGTACAGCAACGAGCAAATAGCAGCCTGTTTCGCGTTGCGCTCGAACTGCTGGACCGTTAGCTGCAATTACCAGTCAACTGTGTAGACGCGCGCCAGATCAGTCCACAGCACGCGACCGGTCGCGCCTTCGCCCGTCAGCACCCAAAGGCTGGTCGCGGGTGTGCTGCCGCGGCTTAACGGCTGTGCTTTGCCCTCCGCGAGGGCATGCCGATACAGCACTACGGGCGCGCCAAACTGCCGACTCTCCGGCGCGAAGTAGTAAAGCGCGGAAGCATCAGCGCGCATCGGTGACAGCTCGTCAATCGCGTCAATCGGCAGGGTGGTGAGCTGGCCGGAGCGGATGTCGTAGTGTTTGACCGACACGCGGTTGCTTCTGACATTGCGCTCAACGAGGTAGAGTCCCGCGAACGTCGACGAACCTGCTTGCGTCGGGGTTGCCGCGTACGGCACCAAGGCGCGAATCTGCGCGGCGCTGTCGGCCGCGACGACCACGTCGGTGCTCTGACGGCTGGCAAGATCAAAGCGCACAACCGCGCTGCTCTGGCGCAACGGTGACGGCGAAGTGAGCAGCCAGACGCCGTTGGCGTCGGCGTGCAACGTATTGGCGACGAAAGGCAGCGTTGCCAGCTCGCTCACCTGCCCGCTGCCAGTATCAATGCGCAGCAATTTGCGTTCGTTGTTGTGGTTAAACGTAAACACGGTGCCGGCGTGAATTGCCATCGCGAGCGCGCCCTTGTCGCTCAACAGCTTTGTCTGCCGCGTCTGCCTGCTGGTCTGCATGATGCGCAGTCCGTTCAACCAGTAAAGCTGTGCGCCGTCGTCTACCACCGGGCCCAGATGGTTGGGCAACATCCCGGCCGAGCTACGGAACAGTGCATCGGTCGCACCGGTCGCAGTATTCAACGTCAGCAACCCACTGCTGCCCTCCTGCACGCCGCGCAGAAATGGCGCGACCAGCAAGGTCACGCCGCCACGGCCTGCGCTCACTACGCGGGGATAGTCCGTGCGGTAGAGCACAGTGCTACCGGGCCAGGCGTTTGTGGGTGGTGCCGAACCGGTACTTTGTGCCACGGCGAGCGCAAGCGGCGCCCCGAAGAGTGCGCCCAATAGCAACCGCCTCAGCGCAAGCGGCATGATCACGCGGCCCCCTCGTCCGGCGGTCGCGCGTGCACCGGAGCAGCGGCAGTAGTGGTACGTCCACCTGGCGGCGCCGGCGCCGCAGGCGGACTGCCCCTTCCCAGTCGCCACAAAGGGCGAATGGCTGCGGCGATCACACCCGCCATCAGTAACAGCAACACGGCAACAGCGACCAGCGCGCCACACAAGCCGTACACCCACGGGTCGGTCTGGTGCGATGCCGTCATGCGCAACACAAACAGCAGCGCGGCGAGAGCCCCACAGCCTGCGGCAACCACCCAGCGCAGCAACGGGGAAAGCGAGAGCGGGCGCCACCAGTGAATGATCGCCATCGTAAGCGCCGCCAGCAAACCGACACCCAGCGTGATCGCTCCGCTGAGCAGCGAGATGACAATTGCGTCCAGCCAGTTCAGCGGCGTTGCGATCGCCGTGGTAACCGTGTTGATGGCGTTGTTGAGTGTCGATTCCGTCATGTCGCGAGCCCGTACCGCGAGGTTGGCTAGTGCAGGACGCGCCAGAGCACCCGGGCGATGTTGATGGTCAGGCGGCTCACCGGCATGTCCTTGTCGTCCGACACCACGCGGTCGCCGTCGACAATGTACTCCTGCCCGTCGTCGTGACGGCCAATGCGATAGCGCGGCCAGAAGACGAGCACCGCAAGCGCAATCGACACCAGCACCAACGGCAGCGCGAGCGCGAAGCCCTTTTGCCGCTGGAAGCGCTGCAGATCCGCCTCGACAAACACCTCGTTGCGCGAAGCGGCAGCGACATCGCGATACACCACGCGGACGTCTTGGCCCGGCACCGCCTGTTCCCACTGCTCCGCCGAAAGGTATTCGGTAATCCTGGCCGTCGAGGGCGACGTCGCGAACAGTGCGGGCATGCTCACCAGCAGTGCCTTCTTGTCGTCGTGCGCGCTCTTGCCTTCGCGGGCGACCACGGTGGCTTGCACGTGTACACCGTCGCGCAACACGCGACTCGTTGACGACGCGTCGAACACCAACATGCCAAGCAACAGCAGCGCGAGCGGTACGCACAGCCAGAACAGCCGCCCGGCCAGACTGCGCCGGGCGAAGCGCCCGCCTTCGGCGTGTGCGCGTGCCGCGAGCACGACGCCACGCAAGTCCTGCCACGCCCGCTCCTGCGTGGTCGAGGCGACCGCGATCGCTTGCCAAACCAGTTTGCCGTCTGCGCCCTTGCGGGTGGTCACCCATGCCTCCTCGCCCACGGCTTCCAGCGATGTAGCGGCTTCGCCTGCCGCGAGCGCATCGTACGCAGCGGCGATGCGCGCATAGTCACCCGTCGCTGCCCCAACGGCGTTCTCGCTCGGTGCGACGTCTTTTGGGTGCTGGCGCCACTCGGCGACCGTGCCGTCCGGCGCAATGGTCGTCAGCAAGCTGCCACGCGAAGGGTGCAACCAGCCCCAGACAATCGTGCCGGCAGGCAGCTGCTCGATGGCGTCGGTGTTGAGACGACTCATGGTTGTTTGTCCGGCTGACGCGGGGCGCTGCGCCCCGGCGATGGATCGGTACCGGCAGCGGCGTCGCCCGCGATAGCCGATTTGCCAACGCGCCAGAGTGATCGCACGCCCGCGACGAGCAGGCCGATCACCAACATCAAAAGCGTTACCAGCGTGACACAGATGGCGCCCAGCCACGCACCCCACTGCGCAAGCTCGCCGTAGGCCGGCCCGTTGACAACGACCAGCCAGCCACCGCACACCGCGCACGTCACCGCACCCAGCGTCCACCGTTGCAGCGGCGTCACTGGCAAACGTGACAGCTTGCTGAGCAGCCACAGCACAAACACTGCGGCAAGCCCCGCGGCAAACGCCAGCCCAGCGTAACGTACGGACAGCACAAGCAGATTGAGCAGCAGCATCGACGGCGCTCAGGGTTTGCGTTCGCCGGACGATGGCGCGGTGAACAGGTAGAGGGCATCGTACTCGAGCAACCAGTTTCCGTTCACCAGGCGAAACGCGCCGCCGCCGCCACGACTGCGCGCGAGGCCGGTGTCTTTGGTCAACACCTCGACTGGCATGGTCGCGCCCGGCAGGCCGGTGAGGCGCAGACGGTAATCAAAGCGGTCCACGCACCCCACCTGCCACGAGCAGTTCCACGGTGTCGTGCGTGTCGACTTCAACACCTGAATGGACGCCGTGCCGTCGCGCACCGCGTCACCTTCACGTCGCAAGTCGCCCTGCGTTGCCGACATCGGCGTCACACCCGCTGCGTCAGCGCGCCGTGACCAGCGGACGGCGAACTTCCGCGCTCGCCCCTCCAGATCGCAGTACCAGAGCTTGCCGTCGGCGTTGATGCGGACATAGTAAGAAGTCAGCATCGGCCGCTCGACCTGAATGCCGACCATATCGGCCGTCGCCGACGCGAATCGCTCCATCATCGCGAGGTAGCGTTCCTCGACTCGGCGGGCAACGGTTTCGGCAGACGTCTGCGCCCAGCGTCGCCGGGCATCAACGATGGGCGCCGGCAGCGATTTCAGATCGTCGGATTCAACGTCCGCTTCGCGCACGCCGTGCGTCTTCGCCAGCCGCGAAAGCTCGGCAGTGCGCTCGCTGCGAACCTGCGCCTCCGCCTCGGCAGCGTGCGTTTCGCGGCCAGGGTAGGCGTGCTTGCGGCACTGTGGCGTCTGCTCGGTGCGCAGCGTCGCCACGTCGACAAAATAGAAATAGTTGCTGTCGTCGATCAACAGCTCGCCACGGTCGGTGAAGTACATGTCCGGTTGCGTGGGGTCGTAACCCGCGCGCAACCGCCGCTCACGCAACGTATTGCCGTTCGCGTCCAGCACGCGCAACTGCCAGGTAACCGGCGCGCCAGGCGCCGCAATCCGCTCAAACAACACCACGCTCTGCCGATCGGGCGCGATGGCGTAGCGGGCGATGCGGCCGTGGTCAGTGGGGGCCACACGAGTCGCGATGGTCACGCCCGCAAGGGACTTGGGGAACACCGGATTGTCGGCCGCGAACGCAGCACTGACAGCTGCCACGAGCGCCATCAACCACCCCGCCCGCGCCACCAGGGCTCTGGTCATGGTGTCACGTTGAACTTGTGCTCGCCGACGACGCGCGAACCATCGAGCAGCTGCATGGTGTAGCCACCTGCCGGCCAGTCGCGTGGCAGCGTGACAAACGACGTCAGGCGGTTGAACACAGCCGAATCTTTGGCAATGGTGTTGTCGCCGCGCATCACCTCCTGCCCTGCCTGCGTGCGCAGCAGCCATGTCACTCGGGTGCCGCGTGGCACGTAGCCCGAGGTCTGTGCCTCAAAATGCAGCGTGCGCTGTTTGCTGCTGAAGGCCGTCAACTTGCGCTCCGTCGGGTTGCCCTTGCTGTCGTCGGCATAGAGAAACCAGCGCTCGACGGTCTGCTTCGACCACTCCGGCGACACGATGTACTCGCGGCTGCCGATGGGCTTGTCGTTCATCAGCACCTCAACGGCATAGCGGCCAAGCGGCCAGTCGCGCGGCAGCGAAAGCTGCGCCGTGATGGTGTTGGCGATCAGCGAGTTGCCCAGTTCGCCAGTCTTGAAGATTTCCACATTGTTGCCGGACGCGGTCTCGACACCGACAAACCGGGCCTGAAAGCGATTCTTGCCAACCTCCAGCTTGCGCAGCTTGATGGCAAAGTGCTGCTTGCGATCCTGCGTCGTGAACTGCGGCACCGTCGCGCCCGGCTTGCCGGCGTCGTCGCGCATCAGACTGACCGATTCGATGCGGTCATCGGCAAACGCCGACATCGGCGCCAGCGCTGCGATCGTGACCGCTACCGATACTGTCACCGCAACAATGACAGCAGACCAAGGCTTCACCCAACGGTTCATGACTTCCCCTCCAACCCTAAAGAGCACGCGTTTCGATAGCAGTGTTTTAGGTGAGCTCGCTGACCGGTTGCGTTTTTTACCTATCAAGTCGCCGGGCGAGCAAGCCTTCGGACAAGCCCTCGCGACGGGGAAAGCATAGCTACGCTGACGCGCTGACTATTCGCAGTTCACCATCCAGCTCACACCAAAGCGATCAACCAGCATGCCAAAGCGCTTGGCCCAGAACGTGGCAGCGAACGGCATCGTCACCTGCCCGCCTTCGCCCAAGGCCTTGAACACGGCCTCCCCCCTGGCAACGTCACTGTATGCCACCGACAACGAAAACCCACAGAAGCCCGTCGGCCCCGGCATATTCGGCGGACGGTCGCAGGCCATCATCTTCTGGCCGTCGAACGTGTAGGTGGCGTGCATGATCTTGTCGTGCCACTCGGTGTCAAACTCGCCCGCCATCGGCGAATCGCCAAAACGCATCATGAAGCTGACTTCGCCGCCAAGCACCGACTGATAG
>Ga0208826_1001866_pt1 | contig 16674 bp, 13 predicted proteins | sample AD_UKC115_MetaG_FD_184451 | JGI IMG/M metagenome (GOLD analysis project Ga0208826, IMG submission 184451) | Active sludge microbial communities of municipal wastewater-treating anaerobic digesters from Hong Kong - AD_UKC115_MetaG (SPAdes)... | ecosystem: Engineered > Bioreactor > Anaerobic >...
GCGCTCGGGCATCGCCTTCGACATGCTGTTCGGACCGGCCTACAAGGGCATCGCCCTGGCCGCCAGCACGGCTGTGGCCCTGGCCAGCGAGCACGGCCGCGACCTGCCCTTCGCCTTCGACCGCAAGGAGGCCAAGGACCACGGCGAGGGCGGCCTGCTGATCGGTGCCCCGCTGGCCGGCCGCGTCCTGATCGTCGATGACGTGATCACCGCCGGCACCGCCATTCGCGCCTCGCTGGCGCTGATCCGCGCGCACGGTGCCACGCCCGCCGGCGTGCTGATTGCGCTGGACCGCGAGGAGCGCGGCCAGGGCACGCTGTCGGCGGCACAGGAAGTCACGGCGGAATTCGGCATCCCGGTCGTCGCCATCGCCCGCCTCGGCGACCTGCTCGCCTACACCGCCGAACACCCGCAGCTGGCCGCCGAGCGCCCGCGCCTGGAGGCCTATCGGGCACGCTACGGGGTGTGACGGGCGCCGCAGGACGCCAGCCCGGGTTCCGCCGCGGCCGTCGGGCGCGCTCTATACTGCGCCGACTGTCCGGAGGTCGATATGCGTCCGATGTCGCGTCTTACCCACCCCCTCGCCGTCGCCGTGCTGCTCGGCCTCGGTCTGACCGCCCAGGCCGCCGAGCAGGATCCCCGCCACCGTTTCAAGTGGCGCGACGAGCAGGGCAATCTGCACATCGAGGACTCCATTCCGCCGGAAGCGGCGCGTCTGGGTTACGACATCGTCAATGCCCAGGGCCTGCTGGTGCGCCACGTGGAGCGGCAGAAGACTGCCGAGGAACTCGCTGCTGCGAAGGCCGAAAAGGAGAAGGCGGAGGCGGACAAGAAGGCCGCTGCCGAGCAGGCCAGCCGCGACGCTCAGATGCTCGCGGCCTATCCGAACGAAGACGAGCTGAAGAAGGCGCATGAGGCGCAGATGGCCCTGGTCAAACAGAACATCGACACCGCGACAGCCGGCATGCGCAGCCAGGAAAAGAGTCTTTCGGACATGCTGGCCCACGCCGCCGAGATCGAGCGCGACAACAAGCCCGTGCCCGCCACCGTGCAGAACCAGATCGCCACGCTGAAGGCGGGCATTGCCGAGCAGAAGCGCATTCTGGAGAAGCGCGAGCAGGAGCGACTGGAAATGCAGCGTCAGTTCGAGCAGGAGCTGACGCACTACCGCAAGATCAAGGCGCGGCAGGACGAGTTGCGCGCCGGCGGCACCCGTTAGCGACCCGCCCGGGAGGCGGGCGGCCGCGGCCCCGGGAAGCGCGCCCGCGGTTCAGAACGGCAACTGGAGGTTGGGGTCCAGCGCGAGCAGCTGACTGCGGTAGGCCGCCTGGATGCGCAGCAGCGCGGCATCGCTGTCGGCATCGAAGCGCAGCACCAGCACCGGCGTGGTGTTGGAGGCGCGCACCAGGCCCCAGCCGTCCGGCCAGTCGGCCCGCACGCCGTCGATGGTGGTGACCCGGGCGCCCTCGAAACTCGCGCGCTCGCGGAAGCGCTCGATGAAGCGGTAGTGCTCGCCCTCGGCCATGGCGATCTTCAGCTCGGGCGTGGACACACCCTTGGGCAACTCGGCGAAGATCTCGTCCGGAGTGCGGCCGTCGAGGTCGCCGGCCAGGATCTCCAGCAGGCGCGCAGCGGCGTAGATGCCGTCGTCGAAGCCGTACCAGCGCTCGCGGAAGAAGAAGTGGCCGCTCATCTCGCCGGCCAGTTCGGCGTCGGTTTCCTTCATCTTGGCCTTGATCAGGGAGTGCCCGGTCTTCCACATGATCGGGCTGCCGCCATGCTTGAGGATCACCGGCTGCAGGTGGCCGGTGCACTTCACGTCGTAGATGATCGACGCACCCGGATTGCGCGCGAGCACATCCATGGCGAACAGCATGAGGGTCCGATCGGGGTAGATGATGTCGCCCTGGCGGGTGACCACCCCGAGGCGGTCGCCGTCGCCGTCGAAGGCCAGGCCAAGGTCGGCGCCCATCTGCCTGACCGTGAGGATCAGGTCCTGGAGGTTGTGCGGGTCGGATGGGTCGGGATGGTGATTGGGGAAGGTGCCATCCACGTCGCAGTACAGCGGCAGGACCTCGGCACCGATGCCCTGCAGCACGGCCGGGGCCACGGCGCCGGGAATGCCGTTGCCACAGTCCACCACGACCTTCAGGCGTCGGTCGATCTGGATGTCGCCGGTGACCCGCTCGATGTAGTCGCGGGTCACATCGATGAGCTGCAGTCCGCCCTGGCCACTGCTGAGGCGGTCTTCGGCAATGCGCGCATACAGGGCCTGGATGGCGCTCTCGGCCAGCGTCTCCCCACCAATGACGATCTTGAAGCCGTTGTAGTCGGGCGGATTGTGGCTGCCGGTAACGGCAACACCCGAGCCGGTGTTGAGGTGGTAGGTGGCGAAGTAGACCAGCGGCGTGGGCACCTGGCCGATGTCGATGACATCGCAGCCCGCCTCGCGCAGGCCCTCGATCAGCGCACCGGCCATTTCCGGTCCGGACAGGCGTCCGTCGCGGCCGACCACGACCTCGCGCAGGCCGCGCTCGATCACCTCGCTGCCGACGGCGCGCCCGATCTGCCGCGCGACTTCGGCGCTGAGCTGGGTGCCGACCACGCCGCGAATGTCGTAGGCGCGGAAGATGCTGCGATCCAACACCACGGGTCCCGAGGCCGCAGGCCGCGGTGCCGGGCGCGCCGGGGCGGGTGCAGCAGCGGCGGGGGCCGCGCCGGGTGGGCGGCGGGTGGAACGCGGAGGAGTGCTGCTGGGGGGCATCTGCTGCTTCAGGGTTTCGGCGAAGGTGGTGTTGTCGACGGCCTGCGGGCGGCGCCGCAGCCGGGCCAGGCCGGCTTCCACGCCGACATGGCGCAGCCACAGCATGAGGGCGCCGAAGCCGAGGCCGATCAGCGCCAGCACGCCGTAGAGGTAGGGGTTGCGCGGTCCGACGAGGTAAACATTGGGCGGCAGACTGACCACGCGGAACAGGCTGTCGGGCACATCTTCGGCGATCTCGGCCAGGTCGCCAGTACGGCCCTCGCCGACGGCATCCAGAGTCAGGCCAGCGCCGTCGCCCTGGCGCAACTCCAGGCGGCCGTCCCACGGTGCCTGGGCGCGGAAGGCCTGCAGCAGGGCGTCCATCGGCAGCTCGACCCAGGCGAAGGCCAGCACGCGTTCGTCTGCCCGCAGCGGCGCTGCGACGGTGAGGGCGCGCAGGCCCTTGCCCACGGCCAGCGATTGCAGCGGCGCGCTGCCGGAAGCCTGCACCTTGAGCAACTGCGAGGCCTTGGCGTAGCCGAACTTGCGCATGTCGGCGCCGAGGATCTCCGGCAGGCCAGGCTGCAGCAGCTGCACGTCCAGGGCATCGGGCAGCGCCAGGCGCAGGGCGGCCAGGGCGGCCTCGCGCGCGGCCGCGTCCTCGCCGCCCAGCAGCGGCTGCAGCACCGCTTCGGAGGCGACGGCGTCCACCACGCGCGCCTTCTCGCGCGTCAGCACCGCTGCCAAGGCCTTGGTCGCGCTTTCCCGTGTCCGCGCCAGGGTCGCGTCGGCGGCATCCGCGCGCACGGCCTGTGAAGCCTGCCACGCAAAGAAGGCGCCGCCGAGCAGCAGCAGCGTGGCGCCAGCGAGCGGCAGCAGCACGCGCAGGTCCGGCCGGTAGGCCGGCAGCGGCAGGCGACTGCGCCATCCGCCCGGGGAGCTGCCTTCCGTGCTATCGGTCATGCCAGGTTCCCTTGCGTGGTCGTGTGCGCCCGCCTCGCGGGCGCATCGTGGAAGGCCTTGTTGCCTCAGCGCTGCCCGGTCGAGCCGAAGCCGCCGCTGCCGCGTTCGCTGGCGGCAAACTCCTCCACGACATGGAAGGCGGCCCGCGCCACGGGCAGGACGACGAGCTGGGCGATGCGATCGCCGACGGCAATGGTAAAGGCCGTGTCGGAGCGGTTCCAGCAGGAAATCATCAGCGGTCCCTGATAGTCGGCGTCGATCAGGCCGACCAGGTTGCCCAGCACCAGGCCGTGCCGGTGCCCCAGGCCCGAGCGCGGCAGGATCACCGCGCAGTACCCCGGGTCGGCAATGTGGATGGCCAGGCCGGTGGGCACCAGGGTCGACGCACCCGGGGCCAGCTCGAGGGGGCCTTCGAGGGCGGCACGCAGGTCCATGCCGGCGGCGCCCGGCGTGGCGTATTGCGGCAGGGGAATCTCGCGCCCCAGGCGCGGATCGAGGACCTTGAGTTGCACGCCGATCATGCCGCCCCCGGGCGCGCCGCGCGGTAGCGGGCGGCAACGCGCGCCACCAGCTGCCGCGCCAGCTCGCGCTTGGCCGCGCGCGGCAACTCCTCGCTGCCGGCGGCGTCGATCAGGGTGAGGCTGTTGTCCTCGACCTCGAAGCCCGTGCCGCCGCCGACCCGGTTGGCGGCGATCAGATCCAGTTTCTTGCGCCGGAGCTTTTCGCGCGCGTACTCGTCGACGTGCTGCGTCTCCGCGGCGAAGCCCACCAGGAAGGGGCGCCGTGGCGCGGCCGCGACGTCGGCAAGGATGTCGGGATTCTGGGTCAGCGCCAGGCTCAGGCCCGCATCGCCCGACTTCTTGATCTTGTGCGGCGCCACCTCGGCCGGACGGAAGTCGCCCACCGCGGCGGCGGCGATGTAGATGTCGCTCCTCGCCGCCTCGGCCAGGACGGCGGCATGCATTTCGCGCGCGCTGCGCACGTCCACTCGCTGCACCCGCGGTGGCGTGGGCAGGTGGACGGGACCCGCGACCAGCACCACCTCGGCGCCCTGCTCCGCCGCGGCCTCGGCCACGGCGAAGCCCATGCGGCCTGAGCTGCGGTTGCCGAGGAAGCGCACCGGATCGATGTCCTCGTAGGTCGGACCGGCGCTGACCAGCACGCGGGTGCCGGCCAGCATTCGCGGTCCGTGCAGCGCCGCCAGTTCCGCTACCAGACGGGTCGGTTCCAGCAGGCGTCCGGACCCCGTGTCGCCGCAGGCCTGGCTGCCCTCGTCCGGTCCCAGCACCGCCGCGCCGCGCTGGCGCAGAAGGGCGAGATTGTCCTGCACGGCCGGGTGGGCCCACATCTGCTGGTTCATGGCCGGGGCCAGGGCCAACGGCGCGGCGCTGGCGAGGCACACGGTGGCCAGCAGATCGTCGCCCAGGCCGTGGGCGAGGCGCGCGATGAGGCTGGCCGAGGCCGGCGCGATGAGGATGCGCTGGGCCCAGCGCGCCAGCTCGATGTGTCCCATGGCTGCTTCGGCCGCCTCGTCCCACAGGCTGCTGCGTACCGGCTGGCCGGACAGGGCCTGGAAAGTGAGCGGCGTGACGAAGCGCGCCGCGGACTCGGTCATCACCACGCGCACCTCGGCACCGGCCTCGCGCAGGCGACGCACCAGGTCGGCGGCCTTGTAGGCCGCGATGCCGCCGGACACGCCCAGAAGCACGCGCAGCGACGCGAGGGAGGGTTCCATGTCGGAAAATTCCTACAGCGGAATGCCCGCCAAGCTTACCGGAAAGCGCGCGGCCCACCCGTCGCCGCAGCGCGACGGCGGTCGCAGGATCATGCCGTCACAACCCGTCCGGGCGCGGCTGAGGACCGACCTGCCATGACCATCAAGGACTGGCCGCTGGACGAGCGGCCGCGCGAGAAGCTGCTGGCCCGCGGCCCCGCCGCCCTGTCCGATGCCGAGCTGCTGGCCGTGTGCCTGGGCAGCGGCACGCGCGGCCACAGCGCGGTCGATCTCGGGCGCACTCTGCTCGCGCGCAGCGGCGGCCTGCGCGCCCTGCTCGGCGGCGAGGCGCCGCGCGTTGCCGGCCTGGGCGCCGCCAAGGGCGCACGCCTGCAGGCCGCGCTGGAGCTGGCGCGGCGCTGTCTGGCCGAGGACCTCAAGCGCGAGACCAGCCTGCGCGATCCGGGCGACAGCGCGGCTTTCCTGCGCGCCCAGCTCGGCCACTACCCCTACGAGGTGTTCGCCTGCGTCTTCCTCGACAACCGCCACCGCGTGATCGCCTTCGAGGAACTGTTCCGCGGCACCATCGACGGCGCGGCCGTGCCGCCGCGCGAGGTGGTGCGCGCCTGCCTGCGCCACAACGCAGCGGCGGTGATCCTGGCGCACAACCACCCCTCGGGCGTGGCCGAGCCGAGTGAGGCCGACCGCGCCCTCACGGCCGAATTGCGTCAGGCGCTGGGCCTGGTGGGGGTGCGCGTGCTCGACCACCTGGTGATCGGCAGCGGCAGCGCCGTGTCACTGGCGCAGCGAGGGCTCATGTAGCGGCGGCGCGAAGCGTGCGCGGGACCACGTCCGCGGCGTGACCCGGCGCGCAGCGCCGCGTCGGGCGGCGCCGACGCGCTTCCGCAAGGGCGAGGGGCACTCCTATACTCGGCCCGACCCAGGGAGGGCCGGGTGCCAACGTGATCCTGCCGTTTCCGCACGAATTTCCCGTTGATGCCGTCGAGCAGCGCGTGGCGGAGCCAGCGCAGGCTCGCGCCCTGGTCGCGGCGCGCTCGCCGCAAGTGGAGGCCGTGCTGGCGCGGCGTCGCGCCGCGCTGGAGGCCCTCGCGCCGGCCGGCGCCGGCGCCTTGCTCGACTGCGCCGCCGATGCCGTGCGCCTGGCCTATGCCCGCCTGGCGCTGCGACACGGCAGCTGGGGCGAGGACTTCCACGCCTACCACAACGAGGGCCATATCCTCGAGATCTTCGACCGGCGCATCGAGCGTCTGATGGGCGCCGTCGGTGCCGCCGCGCTGGGATGGCGCGACTGGTTGCTGCTGGGTCTGTTCGCCGCCTGCCACGACCTGCGCCAGCGCGAGGTCGCGGAATGGCACTCGGGCGTTGGCGCCAACGAGCGCGCCAGCATCGAGGAAGGCTTTCGCATCCTCGACCTTGCCGGCTTCTCCCGCGAGCGCGATGCCGACCTGTATCTCGGGCTGGACCTCACCATCGCCGGATCCACCTTCGACGCGCGTCCGGCCAGCCGCGACTGGGAGTACAACTCGGCCGACGCGGTGCAGACGGGGGGCGCCTTGGCGGCCAAGCTGACGACCAAGCTGGACAAGCACGTGCCGCACTGGCAGGCAGATGTGGCGCTGACCCACGCGCAGCAGCTCGCCCTGGTGGCCGCGGACCTCGACACCGCCAATGTCGCCGAGCCGTTCGGCCAGTTTGTCGAGACGGGCCTGCGCCTGTGCCTGGAGCGCGAGATGCGACTGCACCGGTCGCCCGAGGATCCGGCCTCCGCCCTGCCCGTGCTGGGCTTCCTGACCGACGGCCAGGAGCGCTTCTTCTTCGACCTGCACCGTTTCAATTCCGAACTCGGACGCGCTGCCTTCGCCGCCGCCAAGGAGGCCAATGCCGCGCCGCTGAAGGCGGTGACCACGGCCCTGCGCGCCCGCGTCGCCCTGGGCGGCACGCCGCGCAGCGGCAGCCAGGTCATCGTTGCCCTGCGCAACCTGACCCAGGAAATGGCCGCACGCCAGGAGTGAAGTACCCGCCACGCACAGCATGCCGTGGCGAAGGCGAGAATGCGGTGCGTCCCTGCACCCTGGCGCGACGTGCGCATCCCGCACGCCGGACCCGGCCGTTCCAGCCATCGGGCCCTGCACGGGCCACCGGCGCAGTGTCGGAGCCTGGCATTGCCGGCGCATGACAGGCCGCCGGCGAGGCTCCTGCACGGCGCAGTTATGCACAAAGTGGACGCCCGCAGGGATGACCCGGGGAAATCCCCGGGAAATCGCCACCGGCATGACGCAACGTACGGATTTCACGAACTTTTTCTGCACGCCGGGACAGATGGGGGCGGCACGCCTGGCGAGCAGCGGCCGGACCGCCGCGGGATTGCCCACAGACTTATCCACAAGGCCGGGAGCCATCGGCGACGTCTTTTGCGGTCAATCGCTTAGCTGAGGAGCTTGATGCAACCCGCAGATTCACGCGGCAATTGATTGGCGGAACGCCGTTTGCTGCGGTGCACGAGCGGCTATCGCCGCGCTGGACGCTTGGGCCTGCGGCAGTGCACGACTACAATCGCCGTCCACTTCGAGCGACCCCTCTCGTGAAAGAACTACTGCGCGACCTCGTGCAGCGGGCCGTGGCCGCGCTGCGCTCCCAGGGCAGCCTGCCCGATTCCGCCGATGCCGCCTTCGTGGTCGAGCGCACGCGCGCCCGCGAGCACGGCGATTTCGCCAGCAACGTCGCCATGGCCCTGGCCAAGGCGGCGCGGCGCAATCCGCGCGAGCTCGCGCAGGCGCTCGTCGCGGCGCTGCCCACGCACGCGGCCGTGGCGCGGGTGGAAATCGCCGGCCCGGGCTTCATCAATTTCTTTCTCAGCGCCGAGGCCTACCGCGACGAGGTACGGGCCATCCACGCCCAGGGAGGTTGTTACGGCCGCCAGGCGCGGCATGGCCGCAAGGTGCAGATCGAGTTCGTCTCTGCCAACCCGACCGGACCGCTGCATGTCGGCCACGGCCGCGGCGCCGCCGTGGGCGACTGCCTGGCGCGCCTGCTCGACGCCACCGGCTGGGAGGTGTCGCGCGAGTTCTACTACAACGACGCCGGCCAGCAGATCGCCAATCTGGCGCTGTCGGTGCAGGCGCGCGTCAAGGGCATCGAACCCGACCAGGACGGCTGGCCCGCCGACGGTTACCGCGGCGACTACATCAAGGACGTGGCGCGGGACTACCTCGCCGGCGCCACCGTGCACGCCGACGGACACGACGTCACCGCCGCACGCCATCCCGACGACCTCGACGCCATCCGACGCTTCGCCGTGGCCTGGCTGCGGCGCGAGCAGGACCTCGACCTCAAGGCGTTCGGCGTGGTGTTCGACGTGTACTACCTCGAGTCCTCGCTCTACACGGAAGGCAAGGTCGAGGAAACGGTCAAGGCGCTCATCGCCGCCGGCCACACCTACGAGCAGGACGGCGCCCTGTGGCTGAAGACCACCGACTTCGGCGACGACAAGGACCGCGTCATGCGCAAGTCCGAGGGCGGCTACACCTACTTCCTGCCCGACGTGGCCTACCACGTGACCAAGTGGCGGCGCGGCTTCGGCCGCGTCATCAACGAGCAGGGTGCCGACCACCACAGCACGGTGACGCGCGTGCGCGCCGGCCTGCAGGCGCTGGACATGGGCATTCCCAAGGGCTGGCCCGAGTACGTGCTGCACCAGATGGTGACGGTGATGCGCGGCGGCGAGGAGGTGAAGCTGTCCAAGCGTGCCGGCAGCTATGTCACCCTGCGCGACCTCATCGACGAGGTCGGCCGCGACGCGACGCGCTGGTTCCTGACGGCGCGCAAGGCCGACTCGCAGCTCACCTTCGACATCGACCTCGCGCGCCAGCAGAGCAACGACAACCCCGTCTACTACGTGCAGTACGCCCACGCGCGCGTGGCCAGCGTGTTCCGTCAGGCGGACGAGCGCGGCCTCGCCGTGGACGTCGCCGCGGGCCTGCGCCAACTGGAGCGCCTCGACCACGAGCACGAGCAGACGCTGATGCTGGCGCTGTCGCGCTATCCGGAGATGGTCGACGCGGCCGCAGCCAACCTCGAACCGCACCTGGTGGCAGGCTATCTCGGCGAACTGGCGGCAGCCTTCCACGCCTGGTACAACGCCTGCCCCTTCCTGGTCGAGGACACGACGCTGCGCGATGCGCGCCTGGCGCTGGCCAGTGCCACGCGCACGGTGCTGGCCAACGGTCTCGACCTCATGGGCGTGTCCGCACCGGAGAGCATGTGATGGCGGCGAAGCGCAAGCAGGCCACACGCAGCAGCAGCGGCGGCTCCACGGCCTGGCCGGCCTGGGTCTGGCTCGGCCTGGGCGTTCTGCTGGGTCTGGGTCTGTCGGCCGTGGTGCTGATGAAGGACTGGGCGCCGCTGCTACGCAGGAAGAATCTGCCGCAGCCCAATCCCGAGGCCACCGCGCCGCGCGAAAGCGAGCCCGCCGTCGCCGACCAGCCGAAGAAGGCGCCGCCGAGGAAGAGCTACGACTTCTACTCGGTGCTGCCGGAAATGGAGGTCGTCATCCCCGACGCCGAACTCTCGGCCAAGGCGCGCGCCGAGCAGCAGCGCCAGCAGGCCGCGGCCAGCGCCACGCCAGCGGCGGGCACACCACCCGCACCCGGCGCGCCGGCGGAAGCCGCCACGCCGCCCGCCGGACTGCGCTATCTGCTGCAGGCCGGCTCCTATCCCGATGCCCGCGGCGCGGAAGAGATGAAGGCCCGTCTGGCCCTGCTCGGCTTCGTCGCCAAGGTGCAGCCGGTCACCATCAACGGCAAGACCTGGCATCGCGTGCGCGTCGGCCCCTACGCCAGCGCCAGCGACGTGGAGACGGCCAAGAGGGCGCTGAGCGACAGCGGCGTCAGCGCCATCGCCCTGAAGGAGTCGGGCGCAGAGTGAGGACGCGCGGCGGGAGCCGCGCGCCAGCCTATTCCAGCCCGTCCTTGAAAATGTAGTCTGAAGTGAACTTGTAGATCTTTCCCTCGGACTCGTGCACGGCGTAGAGGTTGCCCTGCTCGTCCTCGCCGAAGCTCACCACCGTGCCGTAGCCCGCGGCGAGCGTGGTGAATACCGACGACGTCCAGGTGCTGCCGCCCAGCGTGGCGATGAACACGCTGCTGGAGCAGGAATCGGCATAGGTATAGGCCCCCTGGAACTGCTGGATCGGGCCGCGGAAACGGAAACCGCCGGTAATGGCGCAGCGGCCGCCGCTGTGGTTGTACTCGAGCACCGGGGCGGTCGTCGACGTACTCGCCGGGCAGCCGGTGGCCCCGCCCGGATAGGCGTGGGTACCCTCGCACAGGTTCCAGCCGTAGTTGATGGCGCTGTCCGCCACGGGCCGGTAGTCCACCTCCTCGTAGGCACCCTGGCCGACATCGCCAATCCACAGATCGCCGTTGGCGCGGTCGAAGCTGAAGCGGAAGGGATTGCGCAGGCCGTAGAGGAAGATCTCGCCGCAATCGCTGGCGCTGCCCTTGAAGGGGTTGCCGGCTGGAATGCTGTACTGCGCCGGCTGACCGGGCGTGGCGCCGCACATATCGGCCGTGGCGGACGCCGTGGCATTGCGCACGTCCAGGCGCAGCATCTTGCCCAGCAGGTAGTAGCTCTTGCCGCTGACGGTCTTGCGTCCGGTGGTCTGCGCGAAGCCGTTGGGATCGCCACCGCTGCCGCCGTCGCCCATGCCGTAGTAGAGGTAGCCGTCGCCACCGAAATGGATGTCGCCGCCGTTGTGGTTGGAGTACAGGTCGGGGATGCGGATCACGTCGACGCTGCTCACCACGCTGGCCACGTTGGCTGCGGGGTCCGCCACTGTGTAGCGGCGCACCACCTGGTCGGGCAGGGCGCCGAGCTTGGGATCGCTGCCCGGCGCGGTGAAGGCGAGGTAGAAATCCGCATAGCCCGGCTGGCCGGGATCGCGGCCGAAATTGGGATCGAAGGCCATGCCGAGCAGACCCTGTTCGCCCGAGTCGGGCGAGGGAACCGAGACGGCCACGCTGAGATAGTTGGCCGCGAGCACACTGCCGCTGCGGTCAAGCACGCGCACGGCGCCGCCCTGCTGCGGCACGAACAGCCGTCCGCTGCCGTCGCGCGGCGCACGCACGGCGATGGGATAGGTCAGGGTGCCCACCGAGTACGGCGTGAGGGCCAGGTCCGGCGGCAGGGCCGCCACCGTCGTCGCGACGGTGAGCAGGCACAGGCCCCATCCCGCAGATGCCAGAACGCGCATGATCTTTTCTCCGCTGCCGATGACGCGGCGTGTTCTAGCACGATCGCCGCGCCGCTGCTGTGACCTGGCCCGCTCAGGCCGGGCGCGCGCCGCGCTTGAGGCGGATCAGGGCGGAGATGTCCTCCTCGCCGTGGCCCAGCGCCATGAGCTTGGCGTAGTCGTGCAGCGACTTGTCCACGATGCTGTGGTCGGTGCCGCTGGCGCGGGCGAGTTGCTGCACGATGCCCAGGTCCTTGTGCAGCAGCCCGAGCTTGAAACCCAGATTGAACTCGTTGCGCAGCAGGGTCGGCCCGCGCTTGTCGAGGAACCAGTTGCCCGCAGCACCGGCACCGAGGGTGGGTAGCAGCACCTCGGGATCCAGGCCCAGCGCCTCGCCCAGGGCCAGGCCTTCGCACACGGCCTGGGCGATGCCGGCGATCAGCACCTGGTTCACCGCCTTGGTCGCCTGGCCGGCGCCCACCGGCCCGAGGTGGCTCAGGCGCACGGCGTAGGTTTCCAGCACCGGACGCACGCGGTCGAGTGCCGTGGACTCGCCGCCGGCCATGACCGAGAGCTTGCCGTTGCGCGCACCCTCCACGCCACCGGAGACCGGCGCGTCGACGAAGTCTCCCCCCGCGCCGCGCATCAGCGCAGCCGCCTGCCGCGCCGTCTGCGGCGACACAGTGGAGTGGTCGATCACCACCGTGCCAGGCCGCGCCGCGGCGGCGATCTCGCGCGTGACGGCCAGCACGTCGGCGTCGGCGGTGACGCACAGCGCGATGACCTCGCAATCCGGCGCCAACTCGGCCGGCGTGCCGGCGCGCACACCGGCGTGCTCCGCAGCGAAGCGTTGCGCCTTGTCCGCGCTGCGGTTCCCCACCGCGCGCAGCATCCCAGCGCGATGCAGATGTTCCGCCATGGGCCAGCCCATGGCACCCAGACCGATGAATCCGACGTTCATGCCTTCGTTTCTCGCCAAGGTTGCAGTAAGAGTCGGTCGCGCGTCATTCGGCGAGGTAGGTGTAGCCGGTCAACCCGGCCTCCAGCGCCTGTTCAAACTGCTGCGCCGTGGCTGCATCCAGCCCGGCCGCTGCGATCTTGTCGCGGTAGGCGGCGCGCAGCGCGGCCAGTCCGTAACCGACATAGTCGAGCATCACATCGCAGGTATCGCCGCGCTTGAACTGCTCCAGCGTGGCGGCACCATCGGCGCCGAGGCGTACGGTGGCGGCATCGGTGTCGCCGAACAGGTTATGGATGTCCCCCAGGGTCTCCTGGTAGGCGCCGACCATGAAGATGCCCAGGCGATAGCTCTCGCCCTCGCGCAGGGCGTGCAGCGGCAGGCTCACGTCGAGGCCGTCCTGCTCCACGTACTGGTCGATGCGACCGTCCGAGTCGCAGGTGAGGTCGGCGATCACGCCGCGGCGCGTCGGCGCCTCGGTCAGGCGCGTCAGCGGCACGATGGGGAATACCTGGTCGATGGCCCACACATCGGGAATGGACTCGAACAGGGAGAAATTGACGAAGTACTTGTCCACCAGTTTCAGATCGAGCTCGTCGATCACCTGGCGGTGCGCGCGCTCGTCGGGCTTCAGGCGCCGGCGCACGGCGTTGGCGATGGCGTAGTAGAGGTCGTCCAGACGCGCGCGGTCGGCCAGCGCGAGCTGGCCCAGCGCGTACAGGGTCTGGCCTTCGCTCCAGTGGTGCTGCGCCTCGTGGTACAGCTCCACCGCCGGCCGCGCGTCGAGTTCCCCGTGCAGTTCGCGCAGGTGGCGCAGCACCGCCGGCTCCTCGGCGCGGGCGGGCGGGATGGCGCCGGCCGGGGCGGCCTCCACTTCGCTCACGTTCACCACCAGCACGGCGTGGTGCGCGGTCATGGCGCGGCCGGCCTCGGTGATCACGTGGGGCGCCGGCAGGCCGAACTCGAACGCCGCCTCGGCCAGCGGCTGCACGATGGTCGCGGCGTATTGCTCCAGGCCGTAGTTGATCGAGCAGAAGGAGCGCGAGCGCGTGCCTTCGTAGTCGACGCCGAGGCCGCCGCCCACATCCATGTAGCGGATGGGCAGGCCCATCTTCGACAGCTCGACGAAGTAGCGCGTGGCCTCGCGCATGCCCCCGGCGATGTCGCGCACGTTGCTCAGCTGCGAGCCCATGTGGAAGTGCAACAGCTTGAGGGTGTGCTCCAGGCCGGCCGCCTTGAGCTGCTCCACCAGATCGAGCACCTGGCGCGGCGACAGGCCGAACTTCGCCTTGTCGCCGCCGGTGTTCTGCCACTTGCCGGCGCCAATGGTCGCCAGGCGCATGCGCACGCCGAGCAGCGGCTCCACGCCGAGCGCGCGCGCCTCGGCGATGACCGTATCGAGTTCGGAGGGCTTCTCCACCACGATGAAGATGTCCAGGCCCAGGCGCCGGCCGATCAGCGCCAGGCGAATGTACTCGCGGTCCTTGTAGCCATTGCAGATGACGATGCTGCCCGGGCGCGCCAGCGCCAGCACGGCCATGAGTTCGGGCTTGGAGCCCGCCTCCAGGCCGAAGCCGGGCGCGGCCTGCGCGGCCAGCTCCCCGGCCACGCCGCGCTGCTGGTTGGTCTTGATGGGGAATACCGCGGTGTAGCCGCCGGCGTAGTCCCAATCGGCCATGACCTTGGCGAAAGCCTGCTGCAGGCGTGCACGGCGGTGGTGCAGGATGTCGGCGAAGCGCAGCAGCAGGGGCAGGCGCGCGCCCTGCCCCTGTGCGGTGGCGATCAGTGCGTCCAGCGCCACGCGAGGACCGTCGGCGCCGCGCGGCTGCGCACACAGGCGGCCGGCCTCGTCGACGTCGAAATAGCCTTCGCTCCAGTGCGGAACGGCATAGCGCTGGCGGGCCTCGGCCACGTTCCAGGTCGTCATCGTCCAGTCTCCTCGACAACGTTACGTGGGACGTCGCAGCGGCGGGCCTTGACGGATGTCGCCCGACGGCCGGAAGCCACATGCGCCGCGGGGCCGTCGGGAGCGCGCCATTGTAGCGGCCCGCCATGGTGCTGTGCTGGCGCGCGTTCGGGGCGTGGCGGCAAGGCAGCGCGCCGGGAACGGACCCGCTACAATCCGCGCCCCGCTTCGCAGCCGCCTTGCCGAGAGACCGCGCGCCATGTCCGAGACCACCTGGTTCACCGAGCAGCACGAGCATTCTGGCTCGTCCATCGGCTTCCGCGTGAAGGCGCTGCTGCACTCGGAGCAGACACCGTTCCAGAAGATCGACATCTACGACTCCACCCACTGGGGCAAGGTGATGGTCATCGACGGCTGCCTGATGGTGACCACGCGCGACAATTTCCTCTACCACGAGATGATGTCGCACCCGGCGCTGTTCACGCACGCACGTGCCAAGCGGGTGGTCATCATCGGTGGCGGCGACTGCGGCACCCTGCGCGAGGTACTGCGCCACGACGAAGTGGAAAGGGCCGTGCAGGTGGAGATCGACGAGCGCGTGACGCGCCTGGCCGAGCAGTACTTTCCCGAGCTGTGCGAGGCCAATGCCGATCCGCGCGCCGAACTGCTGTTCATCGACGGCATCAAGTACATGGCCGAGCTGGAGCCGGAGTCGGTGGACGTGGTGATCGTGGACTCGACCGACCCGGTCGGCCCGGCCGAAGGGCTCTTCAACGCGGCCTTCTACGGTTCGTGCTTCAAGGCGCTGCGCCACGCCGGCATCCTGGTGCAGCAGTCCGAGTCGCCGCTGGCGCACCTGGAGCTGATCCAGTCCATGCGCACGCACATGAAGACCGCCGGCTTCCAGGCGGTGAAGACGCTGTCCTTCCCGCAGCCGTGCTATCCCACCGGCTGGTGGAGCTGCACCATGGCGCGCAAGGGCGCCGACCTTGCCGGTTTCCGCGAACGCGGTGCCGCCAGCAAGGGTTTCGCCACGCGCTACTACAACGTCGACATGCACAAGGCCGCGCTGGCCTTGCCGGAGTTCATGCGCGACGCGCTGGGCGAATGAGCGCCCGGCTGATGCCGCGGTCGCTCTTAAGGCCCCGATTGGGTCACTGTGTCTGCGAAGCGCCTATGGGTCCTGCATAGATTAGTGCGCGCTCACCTCGAACCGAAACTGCTGCGATCTCCGCAGCGATGTCGGTCATTGGCTCACCAAAATCGTGCCGAAATTCCCATCCGCTGTTGAGCATTCGTGGGTCTTTAAAGACCTCGCAGACGTCGTCTCGCCTCTTGTATGTGTCGCAGCGAAACTGACGATCGCCCAAGCTAATCTCGACATGGTCGATCGGTCCGTCATCCAGTGAGGCCGCCCAGCCTTCCAAGTATATTTTGCCATCAGACTGAAGCTGCTTTCGATCGAGCCAGCCCCATGGCCCGCGTCGAAAGCCCTGAAGCGCGGTCAGTGAACGTGCGGGATCCCTGGCGACGACATAGAGGTCCTGCTCATGGGCCAGCGCTTTTGGCAGGCGCGTGTGCGTATGCCCCACGCCCAGAACGTCTCTCAACACACCAGCAACAAATTTCTCGCTGGCGTAAGTTGTGCCGTAAATGGTTCGATCGAGTTGCGCGTTCTCACTTTCAGGGTGAAAGAGAACGCCTAATTCTGGAATCACGGCCCCTGGCGCAGCCTGGCTTTCATCTCGAACACTAAAGCAGAGAATACCTCGTGGACTCAGTAGTGAGATGAGGCGAGCCAACCAAGCTCGGAACAATTCCTCTGGCAGGTGTGAAAACAGCGATGCTACCCAGATGAAATCGAATGTTCTTCCGGGATCAAATTCTCTTGGGTCAATATTCGAAATGACTCCGTTAACACCGAACTGCTGCGCCACAAAATTTACTGCCTCTGGAGCGGTTTGCGTAACCCCACGGATGTCGTAGGTTAGCGCATCACCCGCCGAGGTAGTCCCGATGTCGCACCGCCCGCTTGGCTTGTTCGATCAGGAAGCGCGCCACCGCAAGCTGGAATCGCTGGGTGATCCGCTGGTGGTGCTGAACCGGATCGTGTTGTGGGAGATGTTCCGCGAGCGGTTGG
>Ga0208826_1001868_pt1 | contig 16663 bp, 13 predicted proteins | sample AD_UKC115_MetaG_FD_184451 | JGI IMG/M metagenome (GOLD analysis project Ga0208826, IMG submission 184451) | Active sludge microbial communities of municipal wastewater-treating anaerobic digesters from Hong Kong - AD_UKC115_MetaG (SPAdes)... | ecosystem: Engineered > Bioreactor > Anaerobic >...
GCTCGGAGTCAAACCAGACGAGCTCTTCTCTGGCTTCTTCACCTACTACCATCTGAGTGGCTATAATATCTCCCTTAGCATTTACTCTGACATCCATAAAACTTCGCGTCTTGTCAGGCAGAGCTCTGATAAACTGGCCATCAAGGCCAAAGATAACGACCTGGCGCGATAGACTATCGCAGACAGCGAGACTTAGCTGGGGTGTAAGGCAAAAGCTCCGCGGGCTCTGAAATTCACCTGGCCCCTGACCTCGCCTGCCAATAGCTCTGATGAAATTGCCCTGTGGGTCATAAACCTTGATCTGAACGGCTTTATCATCAAGCACATAGATATTTCCAGTTTGATCCGCTTCAACAGCTCTTGGATTAAGCAGCATGGCCTCCTCATTGCCTGTTTTCCCGAGCACCAGTTCCTCTTTTAGCGACAGAGTCGAAGGCACGCCCCGCAGCGGCACCGGCTTTTTCGGATTATAAACGACGGTAACACCATCCTCTTCTTTGATCTCAATCTTTTCCTCCCGGCTGCAAGCCGAAACCAAGAAAAAAGCCAGAAGAAGACAAACTAAGAGCAATCCCGAAACCCATGATTTTTTCATCTCCGCCTCCTTAACGTGAACTATATAAATTATTCTATTTTTGTCCTTATCAGATCACCCCGCTCAATTCTTCTTACTTAATGCTTCTCGCTATCAGCGCCTCGCCTGCATTACATGACATGCATTACATAAGATAGTCGACCGGCGGCGATTTCCTTAAATCAAGCCAGCTCCTCTGATTTTTTCTCTCAATTTCTATTTTCATTATTTATTATTATCTTTTGTTGCTCCAGTGTTATTCCAGTTACGCCGGCCTGGACCAATCACAATACGTGATGATGCATTAAAACGCTCAAATAAATGAATGGATATATTGATGGATGGCCTCGCTGGGCTAAAAAGCTGCAATTAACATTGGTCCCCATGCGCCATATAGCCACTCCGGCACCTCCCGCCATTATCTTTGTGCTCCCTATTTAACCACCAATTCGGAATATATGACCTCAAAGAATTTCTGTCAACGATAAATTTCCCGGCAGAAGCGGCCTTCAGGAAGTCAAACACAATTGCCAGGCGATGGTCTTTGCTTTAAGATAAACACATCATGGCAAAAACATGCGGTGCCCAGAGTATGACCGGCAGGATGACCCGGGTGGTATTAAAAAGACCAGCCGAGGCTTTTGTGAGCCCGGAGAAAATCAAGCGGGAATGGAGGCGGCTCGGATTTCTCGCCCCGCCTGACCTCGAAAAGGCGAGTCAGGAATTCAGTCAGCTGGAAGAAATCCTCCGCCAGGAAGGAGTGGAAATACTGTATTTGACAGCTGATGAAAGAACCACCCTGGACTCAATTTACACCCATGATCCGGTGATTGTAACCGAGGCCGGAGCCATCATTCTTCAGATGGGTAAGAAAGAAAGAACCGGTGAGCCAGAAGCCCTGGAGGAGGCGCTTCGCAGCTGGGGCCTGCCCATTCTCGGCCGGCTGACCGGCGATGCTACAGCTGAAGGCGGCGACCTTCTCTGGCTGGATGAAAAAACACTAATCGCCGGCCGCAGTTTCAGAACCAATCAGGAAGGAATCTCGCAGCTTCGAGAAATTTTGTGGCCACTTAGAGTTGAAGTCATTGCCTATGATCTTCCCTACTGGCAAGGACCGGGCGAAGTCCTTCATCTGATGAGTTTTATCAGCTTGCTGGATACGAACCTGGCTGTTGTTTATAGGCGGCTTCTGCCTGTTGCTTTCTATGAACTGCTTCTAACCAGGGGCTTCGAGCTCATTGATATTCCTGAAGAAGAGTTCGCCACGCAGGGCTGTAACGTCCTGGCTATCGCGCCACGGCGGGTCGTCCTGCTTAAAGGCAATCCTGTCACCGCCGATCGCCTGCGCCAGGCTGGCTGCTTTGTTTATGAACTTTCCGGACAGGAAATCGCCTTCAAGGGCTCAGGTGGTCCCACCTGCCTGACCCGCCCCCTCTGCCGGGCGTAGCAATTCTCAGAATTTCGTAGCTTTATGGAATTCTTTTTAGACATTCCTATCGATGTTGTCTGGACATCTTTTTTATCGGTGAGATGAATAAATTTTGCTTGAATTTTATTTTTCTCTTTTATATTCTGTTTTCTTAATAATTTTTAAAGACTTACCAGATGGTAAAGTTTTAAGCGAAAAGGGACCGATGGCCATGGGATATGATTCCTCTTTTGAATCATGCCAGGATTTTTACCATAATCTTTTTAACATCGATTCTCCTTATGATCACCAGAAAGAGGTATGGAAAAGACTTTTAGAAGGCAATTTCCCATTACTCTTAAGAGCCCCTACAGGATCAGGAAAAACAGAGGCGGTTCTAGCGCCGTTTCTCTCTCAATTTTTAAACAATGATTTCACTATTGCACCGAGACTCATTTATGTTCTGCCGATGAGAGTCCTTGCCAATAGCATTGCTGAAAGAATACAAAAGTATGCACGTAATATTTCTCCAAATATTTCAGTCAAAATACACCACGGTGATATACCCAGTGCTCCTTTTTTCATCGATGATATCGTGGTCACTACTCTGGATCAATTTCTCTACGGGTTTGCCAGGGTAAGTAAACAGGTAGGCCATCATATAGATATGCCAGCCGGTTCAATCGTTTCTTCTCTCGTCGTTTTTGATGAAGCTCACCTTTACAGAGATGAATTTACATTTTCTATAATGCGCGCATTGCTTGAGATATTACATGTTAGTAGGGTGCCTTTTGTCGTTATGACAGCCACCATGCCTCAAAGTCTTGAGAGAAGTCTATTTGAAAGAATTAAACTTCCGTTAAATCAGAAGCTAACTATGCCCATACCAAATACCAGCCAGTTGTCTATTAAAATGAATGATTTGCCCCTATACCAAGAGGGAAGAGTCAATATCGATGAGGATTTGCTCGGTCAAATTAGCCAAAAAAAGACACTGATCGTTGCCAATCAGGTAAAGAGAGCAAAAAAGGTTTATGAAGAGCTTCAATCTCGCCTCTCACTTAGTGATGAGCAGATTGTATTATTGCATTCACGTTTTAAAAGGGAAGACAGAGACAGGCACGAAAAGACAGCCGTATCGCTTATTCCACACAAGGAAGACAGCCATATAGTTGTACCCGATGGTGCTGGTATAGTCGTCTCTACCCAGGTTTTGGAAGCAGGAATCGATTTCTCTGCTGAACTCCTGCTTACTGAGTTAGCTCCGGCTGACTCCTTAATTCAAAGGGCTGGAAGATGCGCAAGATATAATGGCCAGAAAGGGGAGATGATTATTTTCCCACTGGATAAAGAAAATCGAGCCTATCTACCATATGATGAAAACAATTTACAAAGAACACTTCAGTGGTTGGTTAATCATCCCTCCTTTGACATTAGAGATTTCCAGCAAACATGTTTATTTGTTGACGAAACTCTCGATTATCGGGCCAATGATTTTGAAGCAGCAGACACGTTAATCGATCTCTATGAATGTGTTCTTTACGCCGATTCTGAGCCAGATAATATTCAGCTGAGAAAGAGCAAACCCGTCACGTTAATCGTTGCTGACATACAAGAAGGAAGTGAAGAAAAAGTCAGAAAGGAAATCGAGCAACAGCTAACTGCTTCCCCCCATATTTTAAAAGATAATGCCATTAATATTGATATAAATCTAGCCTGGGGGCTTTTTCGAGATCCGAACATAAATATCAGATGGGAAATTAGATGGGCCTATGATGAAAAGGAGAAAAAACATAAGCTTGTATTAATCGACCTCCTGAAGAATAGAGAAAAAAAAGACACAGAAGACTCGAGGATAGGCCCATTCAGGACATATATCCTGAGTAGCAGAAACTATGAAAAAAATAAGGGGATAGAACCTGATGTTACCGCCATTATTTAGCGCGCCTAACGAGCCTTATGCGATTCATATATCAAAATGCCTGGAAACGTTTGAGATAGTCTTCCCCCATTTTGAAAAGTGTGCGAAGCGTATTTTGGATGTTTCCTTAGATAATGCAGCGTTCAAGAGCGCTCTCATTCAAATGATCAGATTCCACGATCTGGGTAAATTAACCCAAAAATGGCAGGATGCCTTGAACTCCAATAATAAGCTTCCTTCTCATGCAACACTGGGAGCTGCTTTTCTATATAAAACTTTGCCAGCAGGCTTAAAAGAGCCTTTAAGTTTCGCTGTAGCGATTCATCACACTGACCGAGGACTTCTCGGAGATAACATAGAAAAACCAGATGCCCAGGCGATCCTGGAAAATATCGTGGATAATACAGGGCGTATAATCTGGCATAAGGCGGTCTGCGAACTATTTGCGGACAACTCTCCAGAGAAAAAAGAAATAGAACAGCTAGACGTGTATTCATTGAAGAGTATGGCCAGGGGACTAAGAATCTGGGCAAGGGGATGTGCTTTATTAGAACAGCATCGCCGAAGACTTCAGGCTGCTTTGGCACACCATATATTGAAACTTTGTGACATATCGGCTGCTCTTCAAAGAAAAGAATACGAAAGACAGAGTGATCAGGATTATTTTGGCGGATGGCTAATGGTTGAAAATATAAGAGATTATGTTCAAAAATTAAGAAATAAACAGGTTGCGGGATGAGTAGACCATGCTAAGCCTATTTACGCCAGCCACAGGATATCCTGATCTCGAGGCTAAAATCGCCTTTGGCCTGGCCAGAGTCGCCATAGAAGCAGATTTAAATCCATCCATTATTCCTTATAAAGGGCTATATGAAATTAGGCTCGACTGTAATGGGCGTCCACCAAAAGAATTAAATGAAGCTTTTCTAATGCTAATCGAAAGATTATTGTCCTCTCAAAGATTTTTTGATCTAGGCGTCAAGGCAAAGGATAAACAAAAATACCCGGCGAATTCGGATACTTCAGAACGACTTAAGTCTTGCCAGATTGATTTAACCAAACTTTTCTGCAAAAGAGATATCTCCGAGTTCCTCATCAAAAAGGACATATTTTGTGGACACGAAGATTTCAATAAGTTTGGGGGGAGGACAGGCTTAATTCTGTTATCATCTTTTCATGCTGGGAAACCCTATTCCCGGGATAAAAGAGAAGACACTTTTAATCTTAAGTTATGTGAGGTATGCGGTTACTTAGCAGTTTTAGGTTTATTTTCCTTTAGCTTTAATATCCAGATGGGAAATAAGAAAAATCGAAAAAATATTAAACATGTAATAGTGTTACCTGTCCCTCGAAAGGAACTTGGCCCTGACCACTTGCTTAAATTGTTTGGTCTACAAAAAACGCTACATAACTATTGGCTCTCAGACGTGCAACCTTTAAGAACTTTCACCCTGGCTTTGTTAGCGAAAAATCCTTCTATCAGTGATTTCATCAATGGCCAGGAAATTTATTTTCACATAACCTTGACTTCCAAAGATAATAGGGGCGACACAGTAATTGAGCAAATAGATTCTGTTAATTTGTATCCCCTTATCAGTTTCATATCAAGCTCACCATTCAATTCTGCTTCTATATTAAAGCTATTAGGAAATAGTAAAGCGCAGCCAAAAATCGATTCTTTAATTGAAATTGTTGAGGTCATCGAAAATACGAAAATAAATAGCTTGGCAAGGTTTCCTCGACTTTATACTCTGGACACTTCAACTAAAGAGTTTACCAATCTTTTGTTTCCTGACACAGCAAAATATCTTTTAAAGGAGGTAGCAATGATTAACCAGGAAATTATAGAGAATCCAGCCATCAGCAGTTTGGCTAAAACTCTTAGATATTTTATAAGAGAAAAAAAGTATGGATATGCCGATGATATCAGAAATGCCAGGCCAAATACACATGACTTCGAAGAGACGATAGCCAAAATGTTGAGAGAAGGAGAACTCAGAAGACTGAATCAAGAACAAGATAAAAAGGCAGGCAAAAAGGTAGACAACTGGATACATCTTCCAAAAGAAAGTGAAATAAAAGAAATTTTCAGGCTTGCTAACAAAGATTTTGAGTCAACAAAGTTAGCTCTTGTAATTTTAGCTTTTTCTTTCCCTCAAAAGGGTGAAGAGCAAGAAAAAGATTAAATAGAATCAATAGAAGGAGGCGTTTAATGATTAAATTTTTAGCTCTGGCCATCAAGACCCAACTAAATGTCCACGATTTAAACAATGAAGCAGTTGCCGGTAATGTTACAGATATAAGGATAATTGACTTCGTTGATGAGAATGGAATGAGGCAAGAAGCGCCTGGTGTTTCAGGCAGGATGCTAAAGCACTGGCATTATGAGGGCATGAAAAACTTGATAGTCAACAGCATCTACAGTCAAGTTCCCCTATGTGACGGTTGTAAAGTGGGAGAGCCAATCAGACCAGGTAAAATTGAAGCTGGTAAACTTGGGCAGGTAGCAAAACCTGAAATAGAGGCCGTTAAGGATTGCGCTGTTTGCGATATCCACGGCTATCTGATTGCTCAAGGTGCACGAGCAGAAGAAACAGAGGAAGAAACAGAAATAGAAGAATCAAAGCCAAAGAAGAAATCTAAACGGGATATTGGAATATCTTCCAGAAGGAGTTCGAGAGCTATGTTCTCGTGGCTCATTCCCGTCCTTGAAGCGGAGAATGCTCAGAAACAGGTCATCCACACCAGAGTCTCACAGCAACAATCCATGGCTGAAGGTGAATCGTCTTCTCAGATGATTTTCAATAAATCTTATGCCTCTGGCATCTATGGATTTGTTTCTGGCCTTGATATAGAAAGAATCGGAATGGCCGACTCAAATCTAGGAAGCGAAACCGCTTGGGTTATCGACGACAACAGTCGGAAAGAGCGGATAAGGGTAGCTATCGAAGCTTATCGCTACCTTATTTCCGGTCAAATGGGAGCTTCTCTCTCTCATGCTGTACCGCACATGAACCCCTTAGAAATACTGGCTATCTATTCAGAAAGTGGGCCTTTACCTTTTCCAGTCTCACCAATCTATTCTGATTACTTGATCAAAACAGTCGGTCTGATGCCAGCCGGGGCTAAACTCCTCTACTGGGGCAAAGGTGAGCCAGAAGGGTTGATAAAAAAGAACACCATTGACGAAATATTTAACGAGTTGTTAGCCCTAATTTGAACTTGCTAAAATGAAGGCTTTAGTCTTTACTATAAGATTGAACTCGCTTTTCTCCGTCAGGATACCATTTACCTGGCAATCAGCTCTCAGCTATCCTATTCTCCCTCCGTCATCGATTATCGGGCTAATGGCTAACGCACTCCAGCGCTATGCAAATGATAATCATCCCCTGAAATATCTCGATTTAATTGAAGACGAGCTAGTCTGGGCTGGTTCAAGATTGCTGACACCATGTGCTGTCAAAAGCTACACGACCTCAGCCCTGGTAAAGTGGGTTGATATTCTTGGGGGCAAATTTACCAATGCCCTGGGCAGGCAATTTTGCTTTGTGAAAAGCCAGCAAATTGTGGCAATTTTAAAAAATGAAAGCACTCTTGATACGATAAGCAGTGCTTTAAGGTCCAGTCCTTTAACCGCCGGCGATAGTGAGTCCCTATTATCGCCAGATGGTCAAATAGAAAAGAAAAGTGTGCTTAAAGTTAGCGGGCTAACAGAGATCGAGACTTCTTTCCCCGCACCATTTGATAAAAATACCAGGGTATTGGGTGGCGATGGCATTGCCTATCTAATGCATTCCCATTGCCGGAAGGAAGGCAACAACCTGCCACTTAATAATTATCTTATTCCTATAAGAGAAGAACAGGGGATTTTGAAAGCTTCAAATTTAAAGATAGATTGCTCTGGGAGAGAAGTCCTGGAAATCCAGGATGTCGGCTATATCCTGGTTAAATAAACTTGAAATTTGGGTTGCAGAGTTGCAGGTAAAGACGCTATTAGTAAAATTTACTTTAGATACACCGACCGGTGTTAGCCCGAGTAAAATGCGTGGCGCAGTCGCTGCACAATTTGAGCAATACATTCTTTTACATCATCATTTCGGACAACTCCTCTTATATAGATATCCAATGATCCAATACAAATTTCTCGGGCCCAGTCCAACCATAGTTGGTATAAACGAGGGAGCTGATCTTCTGCACAAAATCCATTATGATCTGGACAGGTTAACGATAAGAAGAGAAGAGATAAAAATAATAGGGAAAAATTTAATTTTTCGTTCTGATGACTACAGACTTAGTAGCCAACCCATTTCTTACTCCTTCCTAACCCCCTGGCTGGCGCTCAATGAAAAAAATTATGAGCAATATATGAAGTTCGGAACCTGGTCGGAAAGGAAAGAACTTCTGGAAAATATTCTCATCGGTAATATTCTCTCTGTATCTAAAAGCCTCGGTTATACAGTTGCTGAACCCATAAAAGTGGAAATCGGCAAAATGCATGAAGTCAAAACCAGGTTAAAAGACGTGCCAATGATAGGTTTTCTGGGAACATTTTCCGTCAATTTTGAAATCCCTGATTACTGGGGCATTGGCAAATCTGTATCCAGAGGATTTGGAACCTTGATAAAATGCAACTCGTTGTAAATACTTACGGCTCTTATCTCCAGAAAAGTGGAGATTGTTTTAAAGTCAAAACTGACGATAAAGTCTTTGAGATTTCGTGCCAGAAAGTTTCTTCTATTCTTATCTCAACGGCTGCTTATATCACCACTGATGCCATCAAGATGGCGATGGAAAACAACATAGACATCGTTTTCGTCGATGAATACGGAACACCTTATGGCCGTGTCTGGCATCCGAAGCTTGGCAGCACGACCCTGATCAGAAGAAGACAATTTGAGATCGCTGAGACCAGAGAAGGCTTTAATCTGGCTCTGGAATGGATAAAAAATAAATTCAGAAATCAGATTGATTTCCTTAAGCGTCTGCGATCCACCAGACCTCACAAGTCAGCCGAGATCACATCCTACATAGATAAGCTCGGACAGATCGCTAATAGCCTGGATAACCTTTCCGGTTCACTTGATGAGTGTCGGGCGAGTATTATGGGCATAGAGGGAGCGGGGGGTAGGACCTATTTCGAAGCTCTGAGTTTTATTGTACCGGAGAGATTTAAATTTGATGGACGGAGCAGAAATCCTGCCCGTGATGAATTTAATGCCTTGCTGAACTACTCTTACGGGATTTTATATTCCCTGATTGAAAAGGCCTGCATCATTGCTGGCCTCGATCCTTATGCCGGTTTTATTCATACCGACCATTATAATAAGAAATCTTTAGTTTTCGACTTAATCGAGAATTATCGTATCTGGGCAGATGAGGTGGTTGTTAATTTGTTTGCGTCGCGAAAGGTCAATGCCGAACATTTTGATAGATTGCCCAATGGTTTCATCCTGAATAAAGAAGGAAAAGCCGTTTTACTCACAGAATTTAACTCCTTTATGGACGAATCTATAAGATACAGAGGAAGGAATATTAAAAGAAGCAATATCATCCAGTTTGATTGCCATCGGCTGGCCAATCAGCTTATAGGGAAAAGCGAAAATGAAAGGGAATGAAAAGCTTGTCTGGGTCATTTACGACATAGTTGAGAACAAAACCAGGTCAAAAATCGCCCAGGCATGTAAAAATAAAGGCCTTTACCGTGTTCAAAAATCTGCCTTCCTGGGGACTTTAAATCGCAATCAGCTTGATGAACTTAAAACAATCTTTAAGGACTTGATCAACAAGGACAAGGATTCAGTTTATATCTTCCCGATGTGTGAGGATGATTTTCGGGGAGTCATCTTACTGGGACAAGCCTTTGATGAAGAATTGGTTTCCGATGAAGTCAAAAGCTTTTTGGTCTGAACCGGTGAGCTAGAAATGCCAGAAAAAGTTAGTTCTCAAACGATTACTGGTTCCCAACAACCTACTGCGTTCGACGACGAAAGAACCCCGATGATCACCACTTCAGAGCTTATTGAATATCTATATTGTCCGAGATTTACCTATTTCCTAAATTGTCTGAAGATCCCGCAACACGAGGAGTTGAGATATAAGGTCCTTAAAGGACGAGAGCTACATGAGAAAAAGGAAAAAACGAATGTTGATTACATACGTAAAAGACTTGGCTGTATCAAAAAGGAAGTTGCTGTATATCTGGCTTCCAGAGAACTCAGAATAAGAGGAATTGTCGATGAAGTACTTTTTTTAAGCGATGGCACACTGGCTCCATTTGATTACAAACTAACAGAATATGATGATTTTATTTTTAGAACTCATCGCATTCAATCGACCGTCTATGCCATGCTGATAATGGAGAATTACCAGAAACCAGTTAAGCGCGGTTTCATCTGTTATGCCCGAAGCAAAAATCTTGTGAAGGAATTAGTTTATAAGGATGAGGATTTTAACACGACCAAAGCTGTGATAGAGGAAATCTTTGCTATAATATTATACGGCTTCTACCCCAAAAAGACACGCTGGCCAAACAGATGCATAGACTGTTGCTACAGGAATATTTGTGTTTAAATTACCCGGTAAGATAAGTATAATGCAAGTAAAGCTAAAAAATAATTCCACCGCGGATGGAATCAAATTGAAACCACTAGTGAGCAAAATTTATAAGTGACAAGAGGGGTGCATTGGGTATTTTATTTATTATCAAGAGGTTAGCTCCAGCAGAGGCATGCAAATCCGGCATAAAATTGGCAAAAAATGCACTCTATTTGGGCAGAACATGAGGAAAAAGATGCTGAGTGAGTCGGATGTAAGATACGGAATTTTAAATATTTATCAGAAAAATGATGTATAAGTGGTGGTTCCAGAAAAACAAGGATTGAAACTGAGCCCCCGTATCGAGACGATCATTGTCTCATCAAGTATAAGTGGTGGTTCCAGAAAAACAAGGATTGAAACTCAACCTGGACCTCAAACTTTATTACGGCCACTTTGTATAAGTGGTGGTTCCAGAAAAACAAGGATTGAAACTCAGCCGAATATTCAACTTCTGCCAAACCAATACCGGGTATAAGTGGTGGTTCCAGAAAAACAAGGATTGAAACAAATATCCTTACCGAAATAAGCGGACGGTCTGGCGGTATAAGTGGTGGTTCCAGAAAAACAAGGATTGAAACTATGGAACTGGGTGGATAGATTTCCTGATATAATGAGTATAAGTGGTGGTTCCAGAAAAACAAGGATTGAAACCCGCACTGGAATCAATCCTGGCAACAATTGGAGTGGTATAAGTGGTGGTTCCAGAAAAACAAGGATTGAAACATATGGACTTCTAAGGGTAAGGCCGTTCCGTTTAGGTATAAGTGGTGGTTCCAGAAAAACAAGGATTGAAACAGGGAAAGTTCTTACTAAGCTCGGGCTCAAAAATCAAGTATAAGTGGTGGTTCCAGAAAAACAAGGATTGAAACCAGAGACTTCAGACAAAATATGGCTTGATAGGAGAAGTATAAGTGGTGGTTCCAGAAAAACAAGGATTGAAACATACTCAAACGCCACCTGCTTGAGAGCGGCCAGCTTGAGTATAAGTGGTGGTTCCAGAAAAACAAGGATTGAAACTTGAAGCCTTACTCGATAAATCAGTAAAGGAGGGTGTATAAGTGGTGGTTCCAGAAAAACAAGGATTGAAACTTTTACAGCATCGTTTTTTTCTTGATAGGCATGGCTGGTATAAGTGGTGGTTCCAGAAAAACAAGGATTGAAACTCGCTGACTACGCTCTCATCGGTGAGGCGTGGCGGCAGTATAAGTGGTGGTTCCAGAAAAACAAGGATTGAAACGCGGTGACCCGATGGCGTCGGCGATGCCGGGTCACGTGTATAAGTGGTGGTTCCAGAAAAACAAGGATTGAAACTCAGAAAATACATTACTCAAATCGGTCTCTATCTGGTATAAGTGGTGGTTCCAGAAAAACAAGGATTGAAACTTGAGTAGTTCGCTGTTAGTCATTTTTGTTAGTCCTCGTATAAGTGGTGGTTCCAGAAAAACAAGGATTGAAACAAAAGCCGCCGGTTGTCAGGCGTGTCATTTAAGGGTATAAGTGGTGGTTCCAGAAAAACAAGGATTGAAACAGCGTATAATAGAATCGATAAAAACGCTCCTCATCGTATAAGTGGTGGTTCCAGAAAAACAAGGATTGAAACATCATCGTCGTCGGGCTCAAACTGATAAAAGCCCAGGGTATAAGTGGTGGTTCCAGAAAAACAAGGATTGAAACTACGAGTCTTATAATGAGGTCTGCGACTGCGGGGTGTATAAGTGGTGGTTCCAGAAAAACAAGGATTGAAACTCGGTGAGGCCGATAAGGTCTCAAAACTTGAGTCGAGTATAAGTGGTGGTTCCAGAAAAACAAGGATTGAAACTCACTGCCATTCGTGATGACGGGCTTGAGTTCGTGGTATAAGTGGTGGTTCCAGAAAAACAAGGATTGAAACTTGAAGCCTTACTCGATAAATCAGTAAAGGAGGGTGTATAAGTGGTGGTTCCAGAAAAACAAGGATTGAAACTGACCGCTCAGGTGTCAATTGTCGAGGTGGTTAACGGTATAAGTGGTGGTTCCAGAAAAACAAGGATTGAAACGACAGCCCATCGATGTTTCCCGTGAAAATTTCGGCACCCGTATAAGTGGTGGTTCCAGAAAAACAAGGATTGAAACATCTTTCAAGGATAGCTTCTATCATCCAAGATTCAAGTATAAGTGGTGGTTCCAGAAAAACAAGGATTGAAACTAATCGACTGGCTCAGAGGTAAACTGACCTGAGCGGTGTATAAGTGGTGGTTCCAGAAAAACAAGGATTGAAACTAGAATATGATATAATTAAAAGTATATAATGAAAAGTATAAGTGGTGGTTCCAGAAAAACAAGGATTGAAACCCAATTGTATTATAGCGAAGCACAATATCATTGTTTAGGTATAAGTGGTGGTTCCAGAAAAACAAGGATTGAAACGTGGAAAGAATAGAAAAAATAGAAAGTATAGAAAGGTATAAGTGGTGGTTCCAGAAAAACAAGGATTGAAACTCAGACGGGATTGAGGATTTAATGAAAGCGTTTTTTGTATAAGTGGTGGTTCCAGAAAAACAAGGATTGAAACACTGCTAATCATCATGATTAATCAAGCCAGTTATAGGTATAAGTGGTGGTTCCAGAAAAACAAGGATTGAAACAATCCTCGTTGTCTGGTAATAAAGATTTTACCGAGTATAAGTGGTGGTTCCAGAAAAACAAGGATTGAAACTTTGCTAATTCCAAAGCATCCCGTAATTGCTTTTCGGTGTATAAGTGGTGGTTCCAGAAAAACAAGGATTGAAACAGTATAAAAAAAGAGCCGGAAAAAATCCGGCTCTTAAGTATAAGTGGTGGTTCCAGAAAAACAAGGATTGAAACTATTAAACCAGAAATGAGAAAAGAATTAAACTCTTTAGTATAAGTGGTGGTTCCAGAAAAACAAGGATTGAAACCAAACAACCAGTATGGCTGATTGTTTTTTTGACTGGTATAAGTGGTGGTTCCAGAAAAACAAGGATTGAAACCGTTCTAATTCGTCCATTTTTTCTTTCTCCTTTTCAGTATAAGTGGTGGTTCCAGAAAAACAAGGATTGAAACTCACCAAGATACGGAAAATCTAATGAATTTTATTCCGTATAAGTGGTGGTTCCAGAAAAACAAGGATTGAAACACCATCATTTTCTGCTTTTCGGTCTTAGCCTTGACTAGTATAAGTGGTGGTTCCAGAAAAACAAGGATTGAAACTTTCAGTTACAATTTTTCCCTTGCCGCCATCAATAGTATAAGTGGTGGTTCCAGAAAAACAAGGATTGAAACTTTTCGGCGCCGGCCATTTGTGCCTGAATATGAAGAGGTATAAGTGGTGGTTCCAGAAAAACAAGGATTGAAACTTTGTCCTCGAACTTGCTGCTGCCCCGATAGAAAAAGTATAAGTGGTGGTTCCAGAAAAACAAGGATTGAAACCCTCTACCATCGCCTCAGGCATTCTAACTTACCAAGTATAAGTGGTGGTTCCAGAAAAACAAGGATTGAAACCCAAAACGAAAGCAAAGATGAAAGCAAACCGAAAGGTATAAGTGGTGGTTCCAGAAAAACAAGGATTGAAACCAGAGGTTGACCTTCCCGTCAGACAATGTGCTTTTCTTGTATAAGTGGTGGTTCCAGAAAAACAAGGATTGAAACTGTCTGATGAGGCTCGCCAGAAATTTGAAGACACCCAAGGTATAAGTGGTGGTTCCAGAAAAACAAGGATTGAAACTCTTGGGCCCCATCACGCCGACGGGCAGGTTTGGTAGTATAAGTGGTGGTTCCAGAAAAACAAGGATTGAAACATGCGATCCTAAAAGAGATAGAAAGATCGGATTTGTATAAGTGGTGGTTCCAGAAAAACAAGGATTGAAACTAGCCTGGTCAAGGTGGAGAGAAAAAAGCCTGACTAGTATAAGTGGTGGTTCCAGAAAAACAAGGATTGAAACTCGGTCATGCAATTAGCTGAAAAAATCTGGGATGAGGGTATAAGTGGTGGTTCCAGAAAAACAAGGATTGAAACCCTTTTTTCTCTGGGCAATCTCATTCACAATGATGTGTATAAGTGGTGGTTCCAGAAAAACAAGGATTGAAACAAACTCGGGCGTGATTTTATCGGCTTTGACGTCAAGTATAAGTGGTGGTTCCAGAAAAACAAGGATTGAAACAAACTCGGGCGTGATTTTATCGGCTTTGACGTCAAGTATAAGTGGTGGTTCCAGAAAAACAAGGATTGAAACTCGGATATTTTGGTTCTTCTGGTTCTGGAGATGGAGTATAAGTGGTGGTTCCAGAAAAACAAGGATTGAAACAGTGGTCTGGTTTCTCAATATATTTCAGGAAAAGAGTATAAGTGGTGGTTCCAGAAAAACAAGGATTGAAACTGATTGCTAAAGCTACTACGGAATAGATAATTCCCGTATAAGTGGTGGTTCCAGAAAAACAAGGATTGAAACTACAATCCGAACTTATCAGAGGGAAGCCGGTCATTCGTATAAGTGGTGGTTCCAGAAAAACAAGGATTGAAACCTCCCATCATAGATTTTCCCATTCCACACCATTACAGTATAAGTGGTGGTTCCAGAAAAACAAGGATTGAAACGCTCCACCGATGATGGTGCTTAGCATGCGGGATGGGTATAAGTGGTGGTTCCAGAAAAACAAGGATTGAAACTCGGTCATGCAATTAGCTGAAAAAATCTGGGATGAGGGTATAAGTGGTGGTTCCAGAAAAACAAGGATTGAAACTTGGTTTCTTTGATTAATACTCGCATTGTTTGCGGGGTATAAGTGGTGGTTCCAGAAAAACAAGGATTGAAACTTCTCAGCAATACATCTTTCCGCCAGCTCATTTTGGTATAAGTGGTGGTTCCAGAAAAACAAGGATTGAAACTCACCGAGGCAAAGGATGAAGCCTGAAAATTACAAGTATAAGTGGTGGTTCCAGAAAAACAAGGATTGAAACGGGAAAGATGGATTTCCAAGCCTCAAGATATCTGGGGTATAAGTGGTGGTTCCAGAAAAACAAGGATTGAAACATGGAAGATAGTCATCAATTACGTTCTTAATTTTTTCGGTATAAGTGGTGGTTCCAGAAAAACAAGGATTGAAACTATTCAGTTCCTTCCTCTTTCATTCCCTCGAGTTGTATAAGTGGTGGTTCCAGAAAAACAAGGATTGAAACCTTTCTCTCAGAAAAACAAGCTGACCCTGACGACATTCCTGGTATAAGTGGTGGTTCCAGAAAAACAAGGATTGAAACATCGCGAATAGTGGCTCCTTGCCCTTCCCTCTCTTCTGGTATAAGTGGTGGTTCCAGAAAAACAAGGATTGAAACACTAGAAGAAGCCCACTTGAGAAAGTCGGATCTTTCTTGTATAAGTGGTGGTTCCAGAAAAACAAGGATTGAAACCCACCCTTCTTTGGAACTGTTACGCAGCTATCCCCTTGTATAAGTGGTGGTTCCAGAAAAACAAGGATTGAAAGCAAATTGGAATCCAGTCAATCTTGCGACGGAAGAACCTGTGCAATGTTTAAATACTTCTCGGCCTAAAATTATATAAAATTTTAGTTTATTTAAATTTTTTGTCGTTATTATTTCCTCATTCCGCTTTTCTATTGCAAATTATTTTCCTCGGCCACAAACTACTTCTGCCATCACAGGCCAGATTTAACTAAAATACTCCTATGTGGTAAAGGAAATTCATTAATATCAATAATCGGGAGGAAAATTAAATGAAAGGTACAACACATCATTCAAAACAAATTAAGCCTTTTATCTGCCTCACTTTCTCACTGCTCTTCATGGCTTCACTTGTCCTCTCCGGCCAGACGACAATAGCTGCCCAGAAGAAGGACGCGCCAAAGCCAGCCCTCATCGCGGTAGTTGGGGGGACACTCATTGATGGCACGGGGAAAGAACCTGTCCCCAACAGCGTCATTCTGATCGAAGGCAATAAGATAAAGACGGTCGGCCCGGCTACTCAGGTTAAAATCCCGAAAGAAGTCCAAAAAATCGACGCCACCGGGAAATTTGTTCTGCCTGGATTTATTGACTGCCATATTCACCTTGGCACCGAGACGAGCCGTCTGGAGTATTATCAGGATTCAAACAGCCTGGCCACACTCCGTGCGCTTCAGCTCATGAATAATTATCTCCGCTGCGGGGTAA
>Ga0208826_1001870_pt1 | contig 16637 bp, 15 predicted proteins | sample AD_UKC115_MetaG_FD_184451 | JGI IMG/M metagenome (GOLD analysis project Ga0208826, IMG submission 184451) | Active sludge microbial communities of municipal wastewater-treating anaerobic digesters from Hong Kong - AD_UKC115_MetaG (SPAdes)... | ecosystem: Engineered > Bioreactor > Anaerobic >...
GTTCAGGTTAAAAGCCAGGAAGAACTCTTCCAAGTATATGAACTGGTCAAGGCTGCCGGAATCCCCAGTTTCCTGGTAACTGATGCCGGACACACTGAACTTCCCCCCTCTACCGTAACTGGGTTGGGCATTGGGCCGGATAAGGATGAAAAAATTGATAAAATTACTCAGGATCTTAAATTGCTTAAATAAGTAGGTTTGGCTTAGAATTAGGGTCGTGATATGGCTGTAAAATATGATATAATATTTACTACTTGAAGGAGAATCTGGATATGGAATGGGTGGTTAAGATAGGCGGAAGTCTTTTCCCTGATTATGCTATCAATTTGGCCCAGAAACTGGTGGGAAAAGACGTGATGGTAGTCTGTGGAGGGGGCTCTCTGGCCAACCAGATCCGGGAGTACCATGAAAAAATTAACTTCACCCCCACGGCCAGCCACAGAACCGCCATACTCTGTATGGATATACTAGGCCAGCTCCTGGCAGACAAAGTAAAGGGATCAAAGGCAGTTAAATCATTAGAAGAAGTTAAAACTACCCTGAATTCCGGCAAATTGCCGATCCTAATCCCTTCCTTGCTCCTGGAGTATCTGGATCCCCTGGAACACTCCTGGAGGGTAACCTCCGATTCCATTGCCCTGTACTTATCATATTTACTTGAGGCGAAACTATTAATAACCACCAATGTAGATGGTATATACACACATAAACCATCCCTGGATGGCGCCCAATTCATCAAGGAAATTAGTGGGGAAAAACTTCTAAATTTTGGTGAAACATCATTAGATGAGAGCTTTGCTGAGCTTTTACTTAAGTATAAAACCAGTGCTTATGTTGTAAATGGCAAACACCCCGAGAGGGTTAGGGCCATATTAAACGGACAAAGCACTATAAACACGTTTATCGGAGGAGATTGAATGGAAAAAATAGAATGTACATCATGTAAACAAGAGATATCACCTGTAGAGACCTATGTAAAATTTGTATGTCCTGAATGTGACGAAGTACTGTACCGATGTCAGAAATGCCGAACTTTCGGTCATCTCTACCAGTGCAAGTGCGGATTTAAAGGTCCCTAAGTATCAGGGATTTAGAGGATTGGTAAAAATTTGAGGATTAAATCCTGTATTAAATCCTTAAATAAAACTTAATAATAATCCACTGATTTTCCAGTATTTAATGCTTGTTATTAGTGCGTACAGATAGAATTAATCCATTATTTGAGTAATAAAACTATCTGTGGGATTTTTACAGATCCATGGATTATTAAAATCAATTGGAGGAATTAAGATGGGAGAAGTAGTTGCAACTATAAAATTAATGCCCGAAAGTCCAGAAGTAGACCTGGCCCAGTTAAAAGAAACAGTTGAACAGTCCATACCAGAAGGAACTGAATTACATAAAATTGAGGAAGAACCTATTGCTTTCGGTCTGGTGGCTCTCAATGTAATGGTAGTTGTTGATGACGGTGAAGGTGGAACTGAAAATGCAGAGGAAGCCTTCAACCAGATCGAAGATGTGGCCAGTGTAGAAGTGCTGGACGTCCGCCGGTTAATGTAAGTTTATTTTTTAGCCAATTTATTTTAACTTGTAGGGAACGTTGTTCTGGAAACTTTGTGTTCTATAAATGTTCCTGGGGACATATAGGATCTTGGAAAGGATTTAATGTTCCTAAAACCTTTTTATTTTGTTGTTTATCAAGTTAAGTAGTTGTTTGTTTTGTTAATTTGATTTTAGATTCAGTTTGATTTTAGATTCAGTTTGATTTTAGATTCAGTTTGATTTTGGATTCAGTTTGATTTTGGATTTAAGTGAAGACCTTTGGTTTGGCACTCACCATAAATTATTAATACTAATTAAATAATTAATATTATTACATCACTAAGCTGAGGGGGATGTTGGTGAATGTTGGATCTGGTACTGGCCTGTGTACTTGGGGTTTTATGTGGCGTGGGAACTGGTTTAATCCCTGGTATTCATGTGAATACTGCTGGCGCCTTTGTTTTCTCCGCATCACCCCTTCTTCTCTACTCTTATTCTCCAGAAGTACTGGCAGTTTTCCTGTTATCTATGTCCATATCCCACGCACTTCTGGAGTTTGTACCCTCCATGTACTTGGGAGTACCAGAGGAGGGAACTGTCCTTTCAGTCATGCCTGGTCATCACCTCCTGCTTCAGGGAAGGGGAAAGGAAGCCCTACGCCTGGTCTCCCTGGGAGGGTTTGGAGCCATGATAGTAACCATAATCCTTTTACCCCTGTTTATGGTGGGGTTACCCTTTGTGTACGGCCTTTTAAAACCATACATCTGGATTATATTATCGGTGACAGTGATTTACATGTTGATACGCCTCAGCCGGGACTGGACATCATTTATATGGTCCTGCATCCTCTTCCTTTTTTCAGGGATCATGGGATGGGTTGCCCTTAATTCCCCCTTATCGGCAAGTGTTTCCTTATTATGTCTTTTTTCCGGCCTTTTCGGAGTAAGCACCCTTCTTCACAGTCTATCCCAAAAATCGGTGCTACCTCCCCAGCACCAGGATTATCACCTGGAAATAGATGGGGGCATATTCCGGGGGATATTTGCCGGAGGAATTGCCGGAAGTATTCTGGGATTTCTACCGGGCATGGGACCGGCCCAGGGAAGTCTTCTGGCCCAGGAGTTAAGTGGTAGTTCCGACAGTGGTAGTGAGAGGGAGGGCTTTTTAGTGGCCATGAGTGGTGTTAACGCATCCGATGCTCTTTTTTCACTTATAGCAATCTATCTAATTGGTAATCCTCGCAGTGGCATTGCGGTTTATGTTAACCAGATACTGCAGGGACTGGACTTTAACCATCTTCTAATCATGATATTCGCGGCCATAACCAGTGTATCCATTTCCCTGGTTCTATGTATAAAGTTAGGGGACTGGTTTAGTCATTTTATAGAAAAAATAGATTATGAGAAATTATCGTGGCTGGTTATAGTTTTTATGAGTTTTTTGGTGGTCCTTTTTGCGGTGATGGAAAATGCGAATCTGTTTTTTGTAATAGTGACCTACATAACATCGGTTTCCCTTGGATTGCTCCCCCACTATTTAGATATTAATAAATCAAACCTTATGGGGGTGTTAATTATTCCGGCCATTGTGATTTACACTGGAATAAGCTAAAGGGTCCCTGCACTGATTTTAAGTTTATACTTATTGCATCCTATTATCTGCCGGCTTAATCCCTGTATTTTATATTTAAATAATTATAATCTTTTTAAATAACTATAACTTCCTGACAGAAGTTTTCTATGGCTTTGATAAAGACGGTGGTGTCCATTCCTGGAAAGGTGTCCACCACTCCGATATGGAATTTTTCTTCTAAAGATGAGCTAAGTTCTTCCACATCCAGACAGTAAACATCCCATGATTTTCCGTGGGAGATTAGTCCTTCTTTTTTATCGGATAGTTTTACCGGGAACCCGTTAACTTCCAGGTTGAGGCTGGTGGCGTAGGCTGCTGGGTACCACAGATCATTGAAAACAACCCGGCTGGCTCCTGCTTTAAGGGCAGCTATCCCTAGTGTCCCTGGACCACAGGTGCAGTCCAGAATTTTAGGATTTTGGTATTGGCTCATCACCTTACTCAAGGCCGAAATCTTGGGAGACACTGGTTTGGGGAACTCTACATGTATTTCACCCTGGTGTTTGTAGATACAGAGGGGTCCGGCCCTAGTTTGCACCAGGTCACAGCGCATATCACAGCCCGCCAGTAATTTGTACTGGTTAGAAGTGTTATTATCTTTAATTCCAACTGTATCATTGATATGTCCTTTAAGTACGCCTTTAACTTCAGGTACTTCCTTTACTATCTTTTTAGCACATTCTTCATCCACATCAGGAGATAATATCACCAGTGTATCCGGGAGTAGGTAGGGTACATTGCGGAGGGGGTAGGCCGGTGTTATCAGGGGAACACAGGCATCTCGCAGGGTTGACTTTTCATCCTTAATTCCTTCTAACTGCATGATCCAGAGTACGTGGCCCACCACTACATCTAGGTGGCGACGGTCACAGGAACATCTCCCCCAGTTTTCATCTATCCTTTCTGAGGGATCTATCTGCCCATTGAATGGTTTGAATTTCTTGAAATTCCAATCTGGACAGTTATCACAGGGAAAATAAATATCTTCTATTTCCTCAAGGACCACCGGCGGTTTTTTAATACAATCTTGGTTGCATCGGCACTTTATGTCCATATACTTAAATATTTGATACTTTATATAAATAATATTAATTTAATTTAATACTGGAATTTATTTGATCATGCCCTGCTGTAATGCCACCGGCTAATAATATACTGTTAAATCGTGAGAAAATGAAGGACAAACGCAAGGAAATACTGAGGGATCTTCTGGGAGAGTTCGGTTCTGACGAAGAAAAGGAGGAAGAAATAGTCGAGGAGGAGGAATATCCTTTACCTCCCAAAGAAAGGGAACCTCCAGTTCCAGAAGAGGAAGAAAAGTTTACCCTAGACCAGATAATGAAAAAACCACCCAAACGTGAGAAAAAGGTCAGGAAAGCTTCCACAGGATTGAAGGCGGAGATAGTAGAAGAAGGCCTGATCCCCAAGTACAATGTTAGTGTTCCCCATTTTTCCAACAAGGAAGAAATGATCTTCAACGAAGTCCGGGAGAAACTGGTTGAAGTTGCTGTTTCCCAGGGAGAGGAATTTAATATTGACGAAGAATCATTTATAGGAGACGTTAAACAGTTCCTCAGAACCAGGGGAGTTCGAGATGTGGAGAGACTGGCCACTCAGATCTCCCAGGTGATGTTGGGGTACGGAAAACTGGATCCCATGATCAAGGACGATGATCTGGAGGAGATCATGGTCATTGGTACCGGGAGTAATGTCTTTGTTTACCACCGTAAGATCGGGATGATGGTCACCAACGTGGTTTTTGAGTCTGACGATGATATAAGGTCTATAATCGATGTTATCGCCCGACAGGTTAACCGTCGTATTGACCAGCAAACTCCTATACTGGACGCCCGTCTTAAGGATGGTTCCAGGGTTAACGCTACCCTCCCCCCTGTTTCTGCCGATGGACCCACCCTTACCATCAGGAAATTCAGGAAAGACCCCCTTACTGTGGTGGATTTAATTAACTTCAAAACTATGTCCTCTCATCTGGCAGGGTTCCTGTGGGTGTGTACCGATGGTATGGGTGTAAAACCCTGTAACGCTATTATTGCCGGAGGTACGGGTTCGGGTAAAACCACCACCCTCAACACCATAGCTGCCTTTGTACCACCCCGAGAGCGTATCATAACCATTGAAGATACTCTAGAATTGCAGTTACCTCACTCTCATGTTTTACGTATGGAAACCAGGCCACCTAACATTGAAGGGAAGGGTGAACTCACCATGGATACCCTGGTTAAAAACTCCCTCCGGCAGAGACCGGACCGGGTAATAGTAGGGGAAGTTCGTGGGATTGAGGCCATAACCCTTTTCACGGCATTAAACACTGGTCACTCTGGAATGGGAACTCTCCACTCTAACACTGCCCGAGAAACCATCACCCGTTTGGTAAACCCACCAATGAACGTGCCTAACATAATGATCCCGGCACTGGACTTCATTATCATGCAAAACCGTATGTACCGTGCTGAAGGAGGATCTATCCGCCGTATCACTGAAGTTGCGGAAGTGGTGGGAATGGAAGAAGGTAATGTTCAGCTTAACCGGGTGTTTGAGTGGAACAACGTAACTGATAAGGTAGAATATGTGGGAATTGCCAGCCAGACCCTGAGAGAAATGGCAGAAATGAGGGGTGTGGGCATATCCGAACTGGAAGAAGAAATTGAAAAAAGGAGACTGGTTCTTGAATATCTGGCGGATAATAACATCCGTTCCATTGAGGAAGTGGGCCGCTGTATCAACAGTTACTACAAAGATCCAGATGCGATGCTAGATAGAATACTTTAAGCTTTATGAATATCTATTTAATAATGAATTTCAATCAGAAAAATCATATCTATTTAGATGTATGGACCTGCAGATAATAAAAAGAAGGTTTTGGTGAGATGAATGGTCTTTGGCGGTATTAAAAAGGTCTTCAACCGTATAGGTGACCTTACAGTTAACTCCAGCCAGAAAGTTGGTGGAGGAGTTCAGAAGGTCAGTGAAGGAGTGCAAAAACCTGTTAAAAAGATTAGGGATGTTGAAAGGCCTAAAATATCTAGACCTTCCATTAAAAGAAAAACCAAACCAGAAGAGGGTGCCTTCGAACCTAAATCTATTTCTAAAACTAAAGCTCCTCGTAAAGTAATCAAGAAAATGGGCATGGAAAAGGATGAAATTGAAATTTTCCGTGATCTCATTGACCAGAAATACGAGAGGAAAGAAAAGGTCGAAGATGATGATAAAGCCCAGAAGGAAGCAGTTCGTAAAGCATCCCTAGAAGAGCTTCTGAAAGAAGAGGAAAAACCAGGTTTGGATCCTAAACTTATTTTAATTATGGGTGTAATTGCCTTTGCCGTTGTTTTCACCATTATCGTGGTTCTGGGATTCGGTGTGGAGATCGGGTTGGTTTTTGGTATTATCATCTTGCTCATGACTATGTTCATTGTGTATATGCCCAAAATCAAAACTGGTGGCCGTTCTACCGCTGCTTCACGGGAATTACCCTATGCTTTACGGCAAATGGCCACGGAATTAAGGGCTGGAATTGGTTTACATGACAGTATGCGATCCATAGCCATGTCTGGTTACGGACCTCTTTCTGAAGAATTCGCCCGGGCACTGGAGGAAATAAAATACGGAGAAACCACGGAAAAGGCCCTGGTGGATATGAGTGAGAGGATTAACTCCGACGGACTAACTCGAGCCATACACCAGATCACCCGTACGTTAACCAGCGGGGGGGATCTGGCCAAAACACTGAGCGTAATTGCCGATGATACTGCCTATGAAATGAGGATGAAGCTAAAGGATTACGCCCAAAAACTCAACTCATTTACCATGATCTACATGTTCGTGGCCATACTGGGTCCAGTTATCTTCATGATCATGATTATCGCCGCAGCAACGGTTATGGGGTCAGTTGTACCACCAATACTGCTCATAATTATGTACTTGTTCTTATTCCCTGCTATTGTGGCCTTCATGGCTTTTATGATAAAAAGACTGGAACCAAAGGTCTGAATAATAAGACTGGAACCAAAGGTCTGAATAATACAAAATTGGGGTGTAAAGGGGCGATGTATGCCCTTACTTAACACTATTTTTTTCTGGATATATTTTTATTTTAGTGGAAAACCAAGGTTATGAATGGTGTTTGTGGGGAATTTTAGTTTTTATAACATCAGATTTTATATATAACTTGGGATAATTGATAATTTCCTATGTCTGACCATAAGAAGTATTCCCTATTTCCTGGGAAATTATTATTAAAGTATTACTGATTATGGCTTAAAGATGTTGGTTATGCACAAACTTTATATATTCTAATCAACTAGAAAGAAAACATCATTATAAATCATTATCATTATAAATCATTAAGAATTGGTGATATTTGTGGCACCCAAACCAGAGTCTAAACCAAAAAATTTCAAGGATGATTTTTGGAAAACCAAGGACATTAAAATTTCCATTGGTGAAATTGATGAAGCAAGCGGGGTAATTGAAGTTCCAGAGGTTGAAACTCAGGGACCTACTCCCAAACCCAATATAACTGATCTAAGATCATGGGATATGAAGTTGATGGGCCGTTATGAGCCATTCTATGCTCCCTTCTGTGATATGTGCTGCCTGTGTACCTTTGGTAAGTGTGATTTGACCAATAAAAAAGGAGCATGCGGAATTGATGCTGAAGCCCAGCAGGCCCGTACTGTACTACTGGCCAGTTGTATTGGCTCTGCATGCCACTCTGGCCATTCCCGACACCTGGTGGAACACCTGATCGAAGAATTCGGTGCAGACCAGCCCATAGACATGGGTTTGAACATCGATATTCAGGCCCCCATAATGATGACTGTACTGGGTAAAAAACCCCAGACATTAGGTGATCTAAAAGAAGCCCTGGATTACCTGGAAGAACAGATGATACATCTTTTATCCGCATGTCACACGGGTCAGGAAGGTAAATCAATAGATTTTGAATCAAAAGCCCTCCATGCAGGACTTATGGATAATTTAGGTATGGAAATTGGGGATATAGCCCAGATAGCAGCCCTTAACTTGCCTAAAGGAGATGAAAATGCACCCCTAATAGAGATGGGAGTGGGCACCATTGACACCCAGAAACCAGTGGTGTTATGTATAGGACACAATGTACTCCCTGGTGCAGGAATAATGGATTACATGGATGAAACCGGTCAAGAAGAAGATCTGGAAGTCTGTGGAATCTGCTGTGCTGCCATTGATATCAGCCGGTACAATGACCAGGCCAAGGTTGTGGGGCCCATATCCAAACAACTTAAATTCGTGCGCAGTGGAGTGGCTGATGTTATAGTGGTGGATGAACAGTGTGTGCGTACTGATATCCTGGAAGAAGCCCAGGCCAAGAACACGGCAGTAATTGCTACCACCGATAAAATATGCCTGGGATTACCGGATTTAACCAGTGAAGACCCGGATAAAATCGTCAGTAAACTGGTTAACAAAGAAATACCCGGAGCCCTGATACTGGATCCGGCTAAAGTTGGAGAAGTAGCGGTAAAAGCTGCTAATATATTATCCCCAGAACGAGCAACACTCAAAAAATTACCGGATCTGGACGAAGTGCAGAAACTGTCTTCGGAGTGCACAGAATGTGGTTGGTGTGTTAGGGTTTGTCCCAATGGCCAGCCCATGATGGATGCTGTGGTTAAAGCCGGTGAAGGTGACTTCTCTACCTTTGAAAAACTTTACCTCAACGATGTATGCTACACCTGTGGAAGATGTGAACAGGAATGTGAAAGGGATCTCCCCCTCATGTCCATGCTGGCCAAGGTGGGTGAAAAACTCTCCAAAGAAGAAAAATTCAACATCAGGGCCGGAAGAGGGCCTGCCCAGGACGTTGAAATCCGTAGAGTCGGTGCACCAATTGTACTGGGAGACATACCCGGGGTGATCGCCTTTGTAGGTTGCTCTAACTATCCTAATGGTGGAAAAGAAGTAGCGGAAATGGCTAAAGAATTCCTGGAGCGTAACTATATAGTACTCACCACGGGCTGTGGGGCCATGAACATTGGAGAATACCGGGATGAAGAAGGGAAAACATTATACGAACAGTATGGTGGTGAATTTGATGCCCGTGGACTAATTAACATGGGATCCTGCGTATCTAACTCTCATGTGGTGGGAGCCACCATTAAGATCGCCAACATATTCGCCAAAAAACCACTGGAAGGCAACTTCGAAGAAATTGCAGATTACATTCTCAACCGGGTGGGGGCCTGTGGAGTGGCCTGGGGGGCCTACAGTCAAAAAGCCGCAGCAATAGCCACTGGTGTTAATCGCTGGGGAATACCTGTGGTTTTAGGACCTCACGGGTCCAAATATCGTAGGCTGTACCTGGGAAGGGCGGATAAGGTTGACAGCTGGAAGGTTAAGGATCTGCGTACCGGCGAGGTAATGGAAGGAGAACCCGCACCAGAACATTTACTCTATGCTGCAGAAACCAAGGAGGAAGCTCTGCCTGTAATTGCCAAATTGTGCATAAGGCCTACTGACACACCTAAAGGCAGACAGATTAAACTGAACAATTATATGGACCTTTATAAACGTTACTTCGGAGAATTACCTCCGGATGTTCATCTGTTTGTAAGAACGGAGAAAGATATTCCCATAACCTATAAAAAGGACGTTCAGGCTATTTTGGAAGAAGTGGGATGGAAACCCCGAAAAGTAGCTCAGGAACCCTCCTTAATGGGAATGGATGGTGATTAAAATGGCTAATGATAGAGTGATAGCCTGGCAACCTACTGTAATTGCCGGACCAAAGCAGGCATTATTGGTAACGCCTGAAACAGCGGAACTCATGATAAAAAAGGCTAAAAGGCCTCTTTTAATCCTGGGACCATTAGTTAAAGAAGACCCCGTACTTTCCCTGGCAACAGGAATAGCCAAAAAATGGGATCTTCCGGTAGTTACCACTGCCGATGCCTACAAAGCCTTTAATGAAAAAGGTCTGGAACCAACTGCTTACGGGGTGGTAGAGATTGTGAACCTCCTTAAAGACCCGGAATGGTTAGGTTTAAAAGGAGAAGGGCAACATGACCTGGTGATTTTCCTGGGATGTGTGTACTACATTGGTTCACAGGGACTATCCACACTCAAACACTTTGCACCCCATTTAAAAACATTAACTATATGTAAATTTTTCCATTCCAATGCCGATGCTTCCTTCCCCAACATGAAGGACGAAGAATGGTTCAATTATCTTGAAAAAATGGGTACAGGGGGATAAAACTAAGAAAACATAATCCATGGTTACTCAGAGGGTGAATTACAAAAATTAGGCTAAACTGTATGTTTTAGTATTTTATTGATTAATTGATGTGTTTACAAGAGATGAACGCGCGGATTTGTTAAACGGAGGAATTGGATGTTTGAAGATATACCTGTTGATGTAAGCCCCATGTACGAGGGTGAACGTATCAGATCAGCCAACATGTTCGTGGAACTGGCCGGACCCAAGTCCCTGGGTGCTGAACTGGTACAAGTTGAAGAAAACGTTGAAGATGGCAAAATAGAGGTTATAGGACCTGAACTGGATGCCATGCAGGAAGGAGATATCCATCCCCTGGGGATCCTGATTGAAATCCAGGGAGAACACCTGGAAAAGGAGCTGGAAGGCGTAATTGAACGCCGAACCCATGAACTCTGCAACTACGTTAAGGGTTTCATGCACCTTAACCAGCGAGATGCTATATGGTGCCGGGTAAGTAAAGAAGCCCTGGCAGCAGGTTTCAAACTCGAACACCTGGCCAAAACATTGGCTATACTTTTTAAGGAAGAATTCCCTTTGATTGAATCGATTGCCATTACCATCTTAACTGAGCCTGCCAAAGTGGAAGAGTTCGTTGCCAAAGCCAAGGAAGAATACCAGACAAGGGATGCCCGATCTAGAGAACTGTCAGATGAAGATGTGGATGTTTTCTACGGCTGTGTGATGTGCCAATCATTTGCACCCACCCATGTATGTGTGGTAACTCCGGATCGGACTGCCCTCTGCGGGGCCATAAACTGGTTTGACTGCCGGGCAGCGGCAAAAATGGATCCAGATGGGCCAATCTTTGAGGTTGAAAAAGGAGACATTATTGACAATGTTAAAGGGGAGTACAGTAATGTTAACTCCGTATTGACTGAACGCTCCCAGGGAACAGTGGAAAGGGTATTTTTACACAGTGTATTTGAGTATCCTCATACTTCCTGTGGTTGTTTTGAGGCAGTTGCATTTTACATGCCTGAACTGGATGGTATAGGAATAGTTGACCGTGATTTCCGGGGAGAAACCCCACTGGGAATACCATTCTCGGCCATGGCCGGGCAGTGCTCTGGTGGTAAACAAGTGGAAGGATTCACCGGACTCAGCCTGGAGTACATGCGTTCACCAAAGTTCTTACAGGCTGACGGAGGCTACGAACGGGTAGTATGGTTACCTAAAGAGATAAAAGACTCCTTGGAAGATTTCATACCTGAGGATATCAAGGATAAGATTCCCACTGAGGAAGATGCTTCCAGCCTTAAGGAAATACGCAGTTTCCTGGAAGAAAAAGGACACCCCATAATGGAGCGAATAAAAACTCCGGAAGTAGGAGTTACTGAAGAAGAAATCACCGTGGAGGAAACTCCTGAACTAGGGGGTGAAATGGAAATGGAAGAAATGGCAATGGCACCAGTGGCCTATGCACCGGAACTGACTGTGCCCTCCTCGGGAGGGGTGAAAATAATCTTCAAAAACGCCAAGGTCTATGCTGAAAAGGTGATTATAAAGAAAAAATAGGAATATCTGGATAAGACTGGCCTATAATTTTTATTAAGATGAATTATGAATTTTAGGAGCAAATAAAGTGATCATAGCAGTAAGTGGAAAAGGTGGAACCGGGAAAACCCTGGTATCATCTCTCCTGATAAAATCCCTGACCAGCACTGGAAAAGATATCCTGGCTATTGATGCCGACCCTGACAGCAATTTACCCGAAGCATTGGGTGTGGATGTCTATAAAACGGTGGGAGATGTCAGGGAAGAATTAAAAGAAGACACAGCCAAGGGTAGGATACCAACAGGAATGAACAAGTGGGATATTCTGGACTATAAAATAATGGAGTCTATCATTGAAACCCCCAGTTTTGATCTCCTGGTTATGGGCCGACCCGAAGGCAGTGGATGTTACTGTGCAGTTAACAACATGCTCCGCAGAATAATCGAAAACCTATCATCCAATTATGATGTGATCATCATTGACACTGAGGCTGGCTTGGAACACCTGAGCCGCCGAACCACCCAGAACGTGGACGTAATGTTGGTGGTCACTGATAAATCAAAAAGAGGAATGCTCACTGCAAAAAGAATTGGCCAACTGGCTGATGAACTGGAAATAAAATTCCAGGAGTTGTACTTGGTGGTAAACCGGGTAAATCCTGAAAACGAGGAACAAATCCTGAAAAAGGTCAGGGAAACTGGTCTGAACATAGCAGGGGTAATCTTTGAGGATGAAGTGGTAACCCAGTATGATATTGAGGGAAGACCCCTGGTGGAACTTCCTGATGAATCAAATACTGTTAAAACAGTATCCGGGATATTATCCCGCATTAGAAAGTAATTAAGGGCGTGGGTATATGGATAAAATGTCGCAACTTCTTAAACTACTGGAAAAAACAGACTATATAGAGATCAATGAATTTAGAATGGACTTTGAGGAACTGGAACTGCAATTCATGCCAGCCATGCAGAGAGTAGTGCAGCAGGCAGCAACCAAACAGGCCGCAGTTCAGGAAACCATCAAGATGATGGAGGCCGTTGATTTTGTTCCTCCAATTAAAGATTACCCTGGTGAAGTAGCCCAGGTGCAACTGGGTGCCGGAACCAGAAAACCAGTATATCTGGGAGGTCAACAGGCACTTTACCGCTTCGAAGAACCACAACCTAATCCTCCAGTGGTAACTTTTGATGTCTTTGACATTCCCATGCCAGGACTACCCCGTCCCATAAGGGAACACTTCTCTGATGTAATGGAGCATCCTGGGGACTGGGCCAAGAAGGCAGTGAAGGACTTCGGAGCCAACATGGTCACCATACATCTCATTGGAACCGGACCCAAGGTCATGGATAAAACCCCACGACAGGCGGCCGAAGACATAGAAGAAGTCTTACAGGCCGTGGACGTACCACTGGTCATAGGGGCATCGGGAGACCCTCAGAAAGACCCCATAATACTGGAAGCTGCAGCCGCAGCTGCAGAGGATGAACGGTGTTTACTGGCTTCCGCCAACCTGGACCTGGACTACAAAAGGGTGGCCAAGGCAGCAGTGGATTACAACCATGCCGTCTTAAGCTGGGCCATCACCGACATAAACATGCAAAAAACCCTCAACAAGTATCTCATGAAAGAGGGCTTAACGCAAAAGGACATTGTTATGGACCCCACTACCTGTGCCTTGGGTTACGGTATAGAATTCTCCATCGACGTCATCACCCGAACCAGACTGGCCGCACTCAAGGGAGACCAGGACCTGCAGATGCCCATGAGTTCTGGAACCACCAATGCCTGGGGATCCAGGGAAGCCTGGATGAAAAACGATGCCTGGGGCCCCACGGATTACCGGGGACCAATATGGGAGATATTCACCGGGTTAACCATGATGCTCTGCGGAGTGGACATTTTCATGATGTTGCACCCCCTGTCAGTGCAGATCTTAAGCGAAATTGGCTCCACATTTACCAAGGATTATCTCACCAGTGATGTGCCGGACATATCCAACTGGATAGCGGAGCTGGAATAAGGAGGTTATGAGTATGCAAGTCACGGCAATGGATATATACAGATTGCTTCCTCAGACTAACTGTGAAGATTGTGAAGAAGCTGCCTGTGGAGAGGCCTCCTGCATGGCCTTTGCCACTAAACTCTCGGAAAAAGAAGCCCAACTGGAGCTATGCACCGAATTATCATCCGAGGCTTTCGACAAACTGGAAGCCCTGCTTGCACCAGCAGTAAGGGAGATAACCATAGGAACCGGTGATAAAACCATCACCATTGGTGGAGATGAAGTACTTTACCGCTACGAGTTAACCTACTACAACCCCACCTCCTTGATCATTGACATTTCCGACAATATCAGTGATGCTGAGTTCGCAGAAAGGGTAAATACAATAGAGGAAACAGAATTTGAAAGGATCGGTGAAATGCTCACCCTTGATGCTATCGCCCTGAGAAATGCATCTGGAAATGCTGAAAAATTCGCCGAAGCTGCTTTGAAACTTAAAAAATCCAAATTACCTCTGGTGTTGTGTTCATTTGACCCTGAAGCCATGAAAGCCGCTTTGGAAAAGGTAGGAGACGAAAGACCTTTAATATACGCGGTAAATGAATCTAATCTGGAAGAAATGGCAGCTTTGGCCATGGAATACAACTGTCCGCTAGCCATATTCTCCCCTAACGACCTGGAAAAGATGAAACAGTTAAGCCGGGCACTTCGGAATAAGGGAATAGAAGATATAGTACTGGATCCCGGTACATTTGTCCAGGAAGGAATCGGTGACACTCTGGATAACTTCGTCATGATCCGTCGACTGGCAGTGGAGGAAAGGGATGAAGACTTCCGCTTCCCCTTAATGGGAATACCTGCCCTGACCTGGATATACGAGAAGGATGAAGTTCAGGGAGGTATCCGCGAGGCAACCATCGCCGCCACCCTTATGAACAAATATGCGGACCTACTCATATTCCACGGAACCAACATATGGGAATTAATACCCGTCCTCACCCTGAGACAGGGCATATACACTGACCCAAGGAAGCCACAGGCAGTGGATCCTGGATTATATGAGTTCGGTGAATTGGATAAAAACTCCCCGGTCCTCATGACCACCAACTTCGCCCTCACCTTCTACACCGTGGAAGGAGATATCAAAGGCAAAGCCAACGCTTACCTACTGGTACTGGACACTGAAGGAAGGGCAGTGGACGTTTCTCTGGCAGGTGGCCAGTTAAATGCAGAAGCAGTGGCGGACCTTATTAAAGAAACCGGTATCGAGGACAAGGTGGATACCCGCACCCTCATCATACCCGGTTTATCTGCTCCAGTAAGTGGAGAAATTGAGGATGAAAGTGGATGGGAAGTACTGGTTGGTCCCCGAGACTCTTCCGGTGTCCCCGGATTCCTGGAAGAACTTAAAGGAAAATCCTAAAATCCCAACTTGTGGTTAACAAGGAATAAACAATCAGGAAGGAATTAACATGAAGACACTGATGGTAATTGATCCCCGTCGCTGCAGTGAGTGCCAGGACTGCATCAATGCCTGCCAAAACACCCATGGAGTAGCCAGAGCCAAGAAAAGCAGCACAGTACCTGTATTCTGTCTGCAATGTCATCCGGACAAGGCTCCCTGTGCCCGAATATGCCCCACCGGTGCCATCTATGAAGAAGATGGCACTTTAATCGTGGATGAGGACTCCTGTATCATGTGCCGCCTGTGCATGATCGCCTGTCCCGTGGGTATGCTGGTTATAGATGGAAAGAAAAAGGCGGTGCAGAAGTGCACCCTGTGCCTGGATGCTGAAGATCAGATACTACCGGCCTGTGTAGAGGCCTGTAAGGATAACGTCCTCAAGATATTCTCGGTGGAAGACTTGGATGAACTTAAAAAGGATCTCTCCTACACCGAAGTACTTAACGAGGCCATGAAAGCCTACCAGAACAAGATTTAAGTTAGATTTTCCACTAAAATCAATTAATTTGGGAAGATCAGGGTCTTACTACACGAAGACCTTTTATCTTCACACCCTCTTTTTTTAACAGTTCCCTCTTCATTTCCACTCCCCCACCGTAGTTACCCAGATTCAAATCAGATCTAACCACTCTATGGCAGGGTATAACCAGGGGGAAAGGATTTCGTGCCATTGCACTCCCCACGGCCCTCCAGGCCCGGCCACCCATGGATTCTGCCACCTCTTTGTAGGTTCTAACTTCTCCCCGGGGAATTTCAGCAACAATTCCCAGCACCTTAAGATCAAAGTCATTAGGAACGGGTCCTGTTTTATTTTTTGATTTTTCAGTGGACAAATCCAGCATATTTCGGTCAAAATTCAGGCAATCTCCCTTATATATTTTAACTATCTTTTTAAGTAAGTGCTGGTATTTTTCAGTTAACTGGAAGTGGAGAAATTCCCGGGTAACCTGTTCCTGGATTTTCTCCCTGCTGGTCTGGGGTAGAAATATTTTCACTATTTTCTGGTTCCGGGAGGAAACTCCCACTGCAAAAAAGAGATTATCCGCAGTATAAATCGATATCCAAACCGTCTCAGGGGGGTTGTTATCAGAGTGTCCTTTCATGGTGCATCTCCCAATTCTGGTTATGTCCAGTGTATGGTAAATTTTTAATTTATTTTATTGATATTGGAGTTTCACAAATGGGTTTCTATTCAACTTAAATCATACCCCTGAAAAGTTTT
>Ga0208826_1001871_pt1 | contig 16637 bp, 17 predicted proteins | sample AD_UKC115_MetaG_FD_184451 | JGI IMG/M metagenome (GOLD analysis project Ga0208826, IMG submission 184451) | Active sludge microbial communities of municipal wastewater-treating anaerobic digesters from Hong Kong - AD_UKC115_MetaG (SPAdes)... | ecosystem: Engineered > Bioreactor > Anaerobic >...
GTAAAGCCGGTGCACAAACTGGGAGGCTAAAATACATACCACAATTAAGTCAAATAGAACAATAAGCTGGTAAGTTTCCGAGTTCACCTGTACAAAGATTATACCGGTTAACAGGATAACATCCAGGAGAGTTAACCCAATTATCACCGCATCAGTAATTTTTTTTACTTCCCGGCTTCCCATGAACCGGTTTAAATTTATATTTTTCATGTAAACCTTTATTTTGATTAATGCTCCCTGATTCATGCCAATTACAGGATTAATGATGAAATAATCGAAATACTCCCTATTGATTCATTTGTACAAGGATTATAGTGTGTTTTACTAGGATAAATAGGGTTTGTTTGGGGAATCATTTAATGAATTTTTAAGTTTAATAATTCAAAAAAAATAAGAAAAAATTAAAAGATTATATTATACATCTTACAAACACACAAAGAGGGATTTTTATGGGGGGAAATAGTGTTGATGAAACAAAACTCGAACTAATCTATAATGAAATATTAGATCAGTGGAGGGGGAGTTTTAGAACCTATCAAACAATAAGAGAAAGAATAGGTCAAATAATAGCATTTATAGGGATCATTTTAAATTTAGAGCTATTGGGTATATTACAAATATTCAGTTCTAAAATACCACTGTATTACATGGAAGTACTAATTTTATCAAGTTTATTCATTATTATTTCATTATTGATGGCAGCATTTGCTTATAGAACTGCACCTTTCCAAAATTTAACATCTACTGTATGCCTTGATGATAAATTCATTAGTAAATCAAGAATCGAATTGCTTAAAATAATCTGTGAAGAAAGGATAGATGATATAAAAATAAATAAGAAAATTATACATCAAAGAGCCACTTGGGCACATGTATCACTTTATAATCTCGTTATTGGCATCCTACTTGTTGCCCTATTCATTATATTGAACTTACCAAGTGATAACTCTTTAAAAGTCTGTTCAATACTACTAGTCATTGGCATTACGATAGTATTCTATGTTATTGAACATACAAATTTCTCAAAAATATTAAAACCAAAAAAATAGGAAACAATATTTCATTTTTTTAACATTCTGAAAGATTCAATAAGAAAGGTGGAAAAATGAGAAACAAATTCTCTGAATTTAGTTATAAACCAAATTTAGAAAAATTATGGCAAGAATGTGATTTTGTTTTTGATGCCAATGTATTGCTAGATTTGTATTATGATAGAAAGGTTTACACTAATTTTATCAACATTTTAGAAAACAAAATTCCTGATCGCATATGGATGCCTTACCAAGTTGGTTTAGAATACCATATTAATCGTGTCGATGGTGTGCAAAAAATTTCGAATGATTATTATAATTTCATAAATGGCATTCAAAGTCTGAAAGGTGTTAAAACAATATATAATAAATTAAATGAAACCCATTGTATTAATTTAGGCAAATATATGGATTTAGAAGAAATTTCAAAAAATTTAACATATATAGAGGAATGTTCCAAGGATTTAAATACAAAAATAGAGGGAAATCCTAACTTTTTGGCTGACGATGAAATTATGAATAAATTACATGAGACTTTTGGAGGAAAAACAGGAAAACAATATACAGATTCAGAACTAAATGAGATTTATAAAGAAGGTGAAATCCGTAATGAGAATAAGATTCCACCAAGTTTTAAAGATAAAGGATATGGGGATTTAGTTTTGTGGAAACAGATTATAGATCATGCTTTAAAAAAGGATTGTCCACTCATTTTAGTTACAAGTGATTCAAAGAGAGATTGGTGGCTGACATCTGATAAAAAACCCATGTGCCCTCATCCAACTCTGATTAAAGAATTTTTGGAAACTGTCGGAAAAGATTTTTATATGTATAATATAAGTGATTTCTTGCGCGAATCTAAAGAATATTTAGATGCAGATGTAGAAACGGAAACAATCAAAACTGCAGAAGAAATCGAACAAATCCGAGAGTTCGCAGGTACTCTTGCTAAAGCCATGAGTACAAGTGAAATAGCACAGAGAACCATGGCAGAGACTGTTTTAAAAGCCATGAGTACAAGTGAAATAGCACAGAGAACCATGGCAGAGACTGTTTTAAAAGCCATGAGTACAAGTGAAATAGCACAGAGAACCATGGCAGAGGCTATTTTAAAAGCCATGAATAATTCCATAAACGCATATACAGTACACGATTACCTAAAATTAGCGAATGAATCAATTGTAAAAGAAGATGAAAAACAGGACGATCCAGAAAAAGATGAAACATAACCAAATTTTTTTACTTCGTAATATGACGCTATAACGAAGTAAATAATTCATATTTAACCACTTGGTCGGAGACCACTCCCTCTTACACTAAGCCTTATTATTTTTATAATATCCTCTAAAAACTCGGATTCCACCTTTAATTTCTATAATAAAGTCTCTTTTGGAGGGAGCATCTATTTCCCACATTAACTCATTGTTTATTATCCTAATTTTCAATTACACAATTTTTACAATACAAAACCCCTTAATTCAACTTTGAACCACATTCTGCACAAAATTCTGCTTCTTTACTTATATTTTGGTTTCCACATTTAGGGCAAAAAGCTACTGGCAGGTTACCCGTACCATTATTTAACATTAATTCTAATAACTCAATAATTCGATTATTTTGTTCAATCAAAATATCAGTTTTTATTGATTGAGAAGCAAGAAATCTGCCGTTAACTTTTTCTAATCTGGATACTCCATCAGTTATATATGCTTTGTATACTTTGTCAGCTAGTTTAGCTTCTCTTATATATTCTTCCCGCCTTTTTTCTATGAATTGTGTTTTTGCTGCTGTTTCTCTATAAAATGCATCTATTTCTTCAATACTTTTGCCATCTTTTGCCATCTTTTTTAGTGACTGTTTAAGAGGTCCTTTTATAGAACTATCCATTGGTCTTTTCATCAATTCAGAAATTCTCTGTTCTTCAGGAGTTTTTTCTTTAGTAGTTAATAATCCCATGTTATCCACTCACTATCAATTCTTTAGAAATTACTAATTAACAAACATATATTAGATTCATAGTCTCCCTAACCATTTATAAAAAAAAAGAAGGGGTTAAAATGATGAATATGTTGCTGTAACAACCCCATAATCTGCGCTAGTACTTTTACTTTGTTTCACAGATCCATCTTTAAGAATTTTAACTGTTAAAGTCCCACTTCCACCATCCATTTTTTGCATAACTGCAGAAACTATACTGGGACTACCACTAACAGAGATAGTTTTAGGTCCTGAACCTTGTACTGACTGTTGTCCTGTTTCATCACCATAAGAACCTTGCCATTCTCCTGCATAATCTACAACTATTTGTATACCTGTTGCGCTTGAACTTGGACTACTTGAAGATGAGCTGCTAGATGAACTACTTGATGCAGTATTAGCAGTAGGAGTAGATGTGGTATTGGTAGTTGGAGAAGTTGATGTAGTGGTTTTATCTGGGGATACCATTGCCCCAAATCCAACTACTGCAATAAGACCTATACAACAAAGACCTGCAATTATTATTACAGCTTTAGCTCCCGTACTTTGCTTGTTCCACTTGCTCATAAAACCTTCTTTTGATGTTTTTTCTGGTAATTCAGTACCACAATTTTGACAAAAACTAGAACTATCATCGTTTGTGGTTTTACAGTTTGGACACACTTTCACCATATTTTAACCTCCATAATTTTTATTTTTAATTAAATGATTTTAAATGATATAACCATCCATTTAATGGCTTTTAATAATATGGCAAGACCAATACCCCCAATTAATCCCGTTAATAATCTTAACCCATTATTACTCAATCTTAATCCTATTAACTGTGTAAAACCATCTAAAAATGACGGAATTAACATTATTATCGCGATAGAAATTAAATAAAAAGTATATTCTATGTAAACAAAGTAAGCTAAGATAAAATAGGAAAATGCACCTATATAGAATCCAGTGCACCTTGAACAAACAGGAAAATAATGACCCCGAATTTTAAAGGTTCTTTCAGGGATTCTGTGGCATATTAAATTTGAAAATTTAAATTCTTCAGTACTTAGATCGTGTTTCATAGGCCCCCGCCCAATTTTTATTTGATAACAATTTTCCAATCAAACAACAATATACTGTTAGTATACTTAAATGTTACTTTTAGTTAATACTTACTATTTAAAATTAAATTAAATTAATTTTAATTCCGTTAATTAGCCAATAACAGTGATTTATCTTGGTATGTATTGTTATATGGTTTTTTAGACTAATTTAGACAGGATATATTATTGAGGATGTTTTAAAACCAGATAATATCTATAGGAGTATTATTCCATTTGAAATGACTCGAATTTTTTAAATTATACCTCTGACTTACGTAAAAGTTATATACTCTTTAATCATTAAATATGTACACAATTATCATTTAAATCAATTTAAATAAATTAATATCATGCAATTTTTAAAATAAAGATCATTTAACCACCATAGGTAGAAAATATAAGACTATAAAGAAATATAGTAAGAAAACTAATAAAAAAAAATTAAAAAAAGCCCAATTCCCATAAATCAGGAATTGAACCCTTGCACTCTACATCAAACTCTGCTCTTTTTTGCTGAATATCAACGAGGATATCAGGATCATCACTAAGGCAAATACCGAGATTATGATGACATCCAGATATACAGGCAGCACGGAATGGTGCAGAATTATACCCCTCAGGGCATCCACCCCGTAGGTCAGGGGGTTGGCGTAGACTGCTACCTGTAACCAGCTGGGAAGTCCGGTTATAGGGAACAGTGCTCCACTGAGGAGGAATATGGGCATTACAATGAAGCTCATTATGAGGTTGAACCCCTCCATACTGTCGGTGAAGGATGCAATCAGAAGTCCCAGCCCAGAGAGTCCCAGGGATATGATGATTATAACCAGGATTGATCCCAGGAGAATGGACACGTCCATGGGGACACTGACCACGAAGGATAAGAGCAGTAATATGAATCCCTGGATAAGGGCCGTGGTACTGATTCCAATGGCCTTTCCCATGACAATGGCTGGACGGGAGATGGGTGCCACCAGTATCTCCTTTAAGAATCCAAACTGTCGGTCTTGTATCACCGAAAGCCCGGAGAACACCGAGGTGAAGAGGATGGTCTGGGCAATGATTCCCGGGTAGATGAAGGCCTGGTAACCACCGGCTATGTTACCAAATCGCATGGCAGATCCCAGGCCGGTTCCGAATATCAAGAGCCATAACAGGGGAGTTACCACCGAGGTAACAATACGTGAACGGTAGCGCAGGAATTTCTTGTTTTCCCTGAGCCAGATGGTGTAGATTCCCTCCAGTTCCGCCATGATCATCCCTCCTCCTGGATGGTTCTACCCGTGTATTTCAGGAACACGTCCTCCAGGTTGGGGTGTTCCAGTTCTATGGAGTAAACGAAGATCTCATGTTTATTGGCGAAGTTCACCAGCTCCGCCACCAGGTTCTCCCCCCTCTCCACCAGGAGCTTGATCTCCGAATCCATGACGTAGGTTTCCTTTACAAAGTCCAGTTTTTCCACCAGTCTGGTGAATTCTTCCAGTTTGTCCACCTGCATGGTGATGGTATCCGCCTTAAGCTCCCGTTTCAGGTTGCGGGGCGAATCAGAGGTTATGATCTGTCCCTGGTTGATGATTGATATCTCATCACACAACCGGTCTGCTTCTTCCATGTAATGGGTGGTCATCAGCACTGAGACATCCTGGTGCTGGTTTAATTCCTTGATATATTCCCATATACTCTCCCTGGTCTGGGGGTCCAGTCCCAGGGTTGGTTCATCTAAAAAAAGCACTTTAGGATGGTGTATAAGTCCCCGGCCTATTTCCAGGCGGCGTTTCATACCCCCAGAGTAGGTTTTAACGAATTCGTCGGCCTTTTTACCCAGGGCAATGAGATCCAGTATCTCATCGATACGCGTCTGGCGGACGTCTTTGGGCACACCGTAGAGTGAGGCATGCATTTCCAGGTGTTCACGGCCAGTGAGCATGTCATCCAGTGCCCTGGATTGGAAAACAATTCCAATGGATTCCCGAACCTCTTTGGGCTGTTTCCTGACATCGTAACCATTGACTGTGGCTGTTCCACTGGTAGGATGGAGAATAGTGCACAACATGGATATCAATGTGGTTTTCCCCGCCCCGTTAGGCCCTAATACTCCATAGACACTATTTTTAGGTACTTTCAGATTCACACCGTTGACTGCCGTGAAATCATCATATTTTTTGGATATGTCCTGGGTCTCGATAATGTATTCCATGCTCTTCCTCCCGGTAAGTTGCCCTTAAAATCCCAGTTAAGTTATCTTAAAAATAAATGTGTTTCTTAAGACTTAATCATTATGCCCCAGTTTGATATTAATTTTATGGTTAAATTATTAATTTTATAAAATCCATATAAAACACCAGTTAGGGTAAAAACTGAACCGGGGGATACACTTATCATCGTGAAACTGATAAAATCAGAGGGGATAGCCCACCATTCTTATTTTATTGAGGCCAGTGGTCGGGCTATAGTGGTTGATCCACGACGCGACGTGGATATCTACCTTAAAATGGCAGAAACAGCGGGATTGGACATAACCCATATTTTTGAAACCCACCGCAACGAAGATTACGTTATCGGCTCCCTGGAACTGGCCCAGGCCACCGGGGCGGAGATATTCCACGGGAAAGATCTGGAATTTGCCTACGGAACCCCGGTAATTGAAGGAACCACCTTCAAGTTTGGGAATGCTGAGCTAGAAATATTGGAAACACCCGGCCACACACCTGAAAGCATATCACTGGTTTTAAGGGATAAAAGTGTGTCTGATGATGCCCAGATGGTGTTTGCCGGGGATTTGATCTTTGCCGGGGAAACCGGGCGTATCGATCTTTTAGGCGAAGATAAAAAGAGAAAAATGGCGGGTTTACTCTACGACAGTATCTTCCATAAGATCATGCCACTTGGCGATAAGACCATTCTGTGCCCTGCCCATGGGGCGGGTTCCGTCTGTGGGGCAGATATACGTGAACAGGATTACACCACCCTGGGTTATGAAAAAAATACCAATCTCCAGTTACAGTGCACCAGTAGGGATGAGTTCATTCAGATGAAAGTGGCGGAAGAACTTTACACCCCACCCTACTTTAGGAAGATGGAATTTTTTAACCAGAATGGAGCTCCATTACTGGGTAGACTACCTTATCTTCGGGCTTTGACCCCTAAAATCCTGAAAAAAATGAAAAATAATGGTGCACAGATTGTGGATGTCCGCCAACCCACCAGCTTTGGTGGGGCACACCTACCCGGCAGTTTAAATATATGGCGTGATGGTGTTCCAGCCTTTGCGGGCTGGTTTTTGAATTACCAGGACCCCATTATCCTGATAGATGATCAAGACCATAATTTGGATGAAATCCGGCAGGCACTGGTCAGACTGGGCTTTGATAATATTTACGGTTATCTGGCTGGTGGTTTCCCTAACTGGTACCTCCATGCCGAGAAGATTGAAACTCTGAAGCTCTGGAGTGTGCAGCAGTTAAAAGAAAATTTAAAAAATGATTTTTTCCTTCTGGACGGGCGTATGATAGATGACCGGCAGGAAGGCTACATAGAAGGATCCCACCACATATACACTGGTGAGGTGCCCGTGAGGATATCAGAAATCCCCCGTGACCAGTCAGTGGTGGTTTACTGTGACTCTGGATTTAAATCAACCCTGATATGCAGTTACCTTAAAGGAGAGGGTTTCACTGATCTGACCAGTGTCCTGGGCAGTATGACTGCCTGGAAACAGGCAGGTTACCCGGTAGTAAAGGATTAAACTGGTAACGAATCATTTATCACTTAATCAAAGTATTATATTGCATTAAATCCGTAAAATACCCCAATATATAAAAATAGCAGGTGATACCTTTGGATATTTTGAAAATTCCGGCCATGGAAAAGGAAGAGTACGATAGATTTATCGCGGAGGAGTACGTGAGTAGAATTGCCTTTAAGGGAGATTATCCCTACATTGCCCCATTTTTGTATGTTTTTAATGGGAAAAATATCTACTTCCTCAGTACCCAGTACGGTAAAAAGGTGGAACTTTTCAGGAGCAACCCCCAGGTGGCAGTGGAGATTGAAAATTACAGTCCGGACCTTTCACACTATCGTTTCGTGACACTGCAGGGTAAGATAGATGAAGTTGACCAGGAGGAGGAGAAACTTCAGGTACGGGAGATGTTTGTGGATCTAATAAAAAACAAAGATCTCTCCCCAAATATATTGGCGGCCCTGGGTCATTCCCCGGAAGACCCCCTGGAATCATTAATCCATAGTGAAAAATCAGTGGTGTGGAAACTGGTGGAGGTAAAGGAGATAGTGGCCCTTAAAAATTCATGATATCTCCACTTCCATATTGGGCACAGTTTATTAGCTACTCTCACCCCAAAAAGGGATGTATAAGTTATAATTAAACAAAGTAGGAGAGCCTTTTAAATAAAAAATGGAGGATTGATAAGTTTATGGAAAATTTTAATTTAAGGGAAGTTCCTCGCTTAATTGCTTCTATATTGATAGTTTTCTTTTCCGGTGCAGTGGGGAGTCTGGCCACTTTCCCGGAGATAACCACCTGGTACGCTGCACTGGCCAAACCAGCCTGGACCCCACCTAATGAGTGGTTTGGACCAATATGGACTACTCTTTACATCTTAATTGGAATAGCACTTTTCCTGGTGTGGAGACAGGGATGGGATCGGCGTGATGTGCGGTTTGCCATAGGAATATTTGCCGTTCAGCTGGTACTGAACATCCTGTGGTCACTGGTGTTTTTCGGATTGCACTCCATATTGGGTGGATTTATAATAATATTCTTACTGTGGATAGCCATACTGGCCAACATGGTCGCATTCTACGTTTTATCCAAACCAGCCGGACTCCTGTTAGTTCCTTACATAATCTGGGTTAGTATCGCATCCTACCTGAACTACAGTGTGATGTTATTGAACTAGAATGTTAAAAAATATGTAAAATAATTTAACCCCATTTTTTTCATTATTTTTCATAAAACAGTTCCTGAAACTTGATGGTATATTGGGTGCCTCTGGTGCGGTCAATCTCCATTTCACCGTTTAATTGATTCACCAGTGTACGGACCACCAGTAAACCCAGTTTCTTGGATTTTTTGGGATCAGTGTTTTCTGGTAAGCCAATTCCATTATCGGCAACTTTGAGGACGTAAAGCCCATTATCTGATTCTAATTCCACCTTAATATTACCTGTTCCCTGGGGGAAGGCATGTTTGATGCTGTTGGATGCCAGTTCATTGATTATGAGGCCACAGGGCATGGCGGTTTCAATACCCATCTCTCCACGGGCAATATCTGTATCTAAGGTGATGGATCTTTTATCCACACAATAAGAATTGAATATATCCTCTAAGAGTTTATTTACATAGTTTCCAAAGTGTATGTTGCCCATGTTCTTGGACTGGTACAGGTTTTCGTGGATCATGGCCATGGTCCGGACTCTCCCCTGGCATTCCCATAATATGGCCGCGGTTTCCTCATCTTCTACCTGGATTCGCTGCAAACTCAGAAGACTGGAGATGATCTGCAGATTATTCTTCACCCTGTGGTGAATTTCCCTTAATAAAACCTCTTTTTCTTCTAAAGAATTTTTAAGACTGGTTTCTACCATTTTTAGTCCGGTGATATCTTCCATAATTAATAAAACACCATTAATTCCACATTTATTTTTTATAATGGATGGCCGAGCCCGAAAGATCACTTCTTTTCCATATTTATTCCTAACCACCAGTTGAACCTGTTTTAATTCCTTTCCTGAAAGTAAACCATTGAAAAATGACTTTGCTGCCTCATACTCCTTTTCTATCAGGGAGACAATGGTCATGAAGTTCTTTCCAATGATTTCATCCTTGTTAAATCCAAAGACTTCTTCAAATTTATTATTTACTTCTACAACATTACCTTCACAGTCAAATAAGAGAATAGCTTCAGCTGCATTTTCAAATATGCTTTTAAACTTCTCCCGTGATTCTTCAATGGCCCTTTTAGATTTCTGTAATTCAGTCATGTCCAGAACAGAGATCATACTCTTCTGGGTGTCGGGGATCATGGCCACCGTGAGATAAACATACTTAACCGAATTATCTTTACCAATTAATTTGGCTTCGTAGTTACGGGGAGCATGATTGGGGTTAATCCGGCGCAGACGGTGATAGTCTTCCATCCTTTCCCGGTCATCCTGGTGGAAAACTTGGGTCCACTCCATTTTACCCTCAGTTTCTTCCTTGGAATAACCAGTTAAAGAAGAAAATTCCGTGTTTACCAGGGAAATTAACTTGTTTTCTTCCACAATTATGTTGGCAGCACCAGTATTTTCAAAAATAGTTTGGTAATAATTCTCCTGGGATTGTTTAAGTTTATCTTCCATTAACTTCTTATAAAGAGCTACTTCTATGGATATTTTTAGTTTAAAGTCATCAAGGGGTTTGACTAAGTAACCGTAGGGTGCACTGAGAAGGGCCCGGTTTATGGTGGCATCATCCGGAATGGCAGTGATGTATATAACTGGTATTTCCAGTTTTGAAATAGCCCGGGCTACATCTATCCCATCCATGGAGCCTTTCAAGATGATATCCATTAGAATAATATCTGGTTTTAATTCATGGGCCTTTTCAATGGCTTCTTCACCATAGGATGCTACAGCCACCACCTGGTAACCCATGGACTGGAGGCTTTTTGCGGTGCTCATGGCCTCCACCATTTCATCTTCCACCAAAAGAATTTTTGCCAATATGTTACACCTCAGTTTTCAGTAGTGATCATCATCCCCATGTCTAATTGGTTTCTGAGATTAATAAAAATGATGATGGCTGTAAAAAATCCCTCTTAAAACTTAGGATTAACATTTTCACCCTTAAAAACACATTTTCTAGACCTAATTTAGCGTGAATCCGTCCAGATGCCGTGGGGTCCTCTTTTAGGTTTCCAGATTGTATCTATGTCGTGGTGATTCTACAAAACTATATATTGGATAAATGAATATATATTCAATATGGCCCGACCAAGAAGATTTAGAAGAATTTCTGAAGAACCCCAAATACGGTGTTTTAAACCTGAAAGGGATGATTTAGACTCTTTAAAACCTATTGAAATATTAATCGATGAATTTGAAGCTATCCGTCTAAGAGACTATCACGACATCCAGCAGAAAAGATCCGCGGAGATAATGGGAGTTTCACAACCCACATTTCACCGTATATTAACTTCTGCCCGGAAAAAAATAGCAGAGGCATTGATCAATGGGAATACAATAGTTATAATTGGGGACCAGATGATTATTTACCAGTGCAATGACTGTGGATTCCAGTGGCAACATCCCCGTAAGGAGTACGAACAGTGCCCGGACTGTGGATCAAAAAACATTACCGTCACTAAAAAGGATGAATATTCTGAAACTTCCCCTGATTCCCTCCCGGAGCGGAGATCATACGGAGGAGGTGGAATTGGTGCAGGACCACCAACAGTTTGTAAATGTCCCCACTGTGGGTACGAAGCTCCTAAAACACGATCAGTCCCCTGCAGCAATACCAAATGCCCTAAATGTGATACACCCCTTTGTGGAACTCCTTAAAATTCAAATTAATCCTTTATAACAAATTAGTGGAATAACCGAGCTTTATTTAAAAAAAATGATTTAAAATAATTTGACATGTTTAAAACGAGAATGGGTGGTAAAATGTCATTCATTGAGATAAGAAATATTAAAAAAACATTCAATGGCATTGAAGTCCTGAAAAACTTGAATATAAATGTAGAAGAAGGAACAATACTGGGAATTTTAGGTAAAAGTGGTTCTGGAAAATCAGTCCTCATAAACATGCTACGGGGAATGAAAGATTACCGACCAGATGAAGGGCAGATAATTTATAACATCGCATTATGCCCCCAATGTCTTAATGTGGAACCTCCATCAAAGCAGGGAGAAATCTGTAAATGTGGAAGCCGTTTCGAAGGACACGAAGTGGATTTCTGGAATTCAGACCGCCAGGTATTTGCCGCTATCCGCCGGCGCATTTCCATAATGCTACAGAGAACCTTTGCCCTGTACGAAGACGATACTGTGATTGATAACGTCTTAAAATCAATCCAGGGACACGATGAGGAAGAAAGTACCTATATGGCCATTGATCTTCTTGATCTGGCCCAGATGACCCACCGGATCACCCATATTGCCCGTGACCTCAGTGGTGGGGAAAAACAACGAGTGGTACTGGCACGGCAGCTTGCCAAGGAACCCATGATATTCCTGGCAGACGAACCCACCGGTACCCTGGATCCAACCACTGCCGAGTTCATTCACCAGGCCCTTATCGAAGGGGTGAAAGCCCAGGGTTTAAGTATGGTAATCACCTCCCACTGGCCAGAAGTGATGAGAGACCTCTCCGATGAGGTAATCTGGCTGGAAAACGGAGAAATCATCCAGAAAGGGAACCCCGAAGCTGTGGTGGAGAGTTTCATGGAACATGTGCCCCGACCCCAGGTAAGTGAGGAATTTAAAACTGGTGGCCCCATCATCGAAGTCCAGGATGTTAAAAAGCATTACTACTCCATTGAAAGGGGTGTGGTTAAAGCTGTGGACGGTGTGAGCCTCAGTGTAAATGAAGGTGAAATATATGGAGTGGTAGGCCTTTCTGGAGCCGGTAAAACCACCTTATCACGTTTGTTATATGGTCTGACTGATCCCAGCAGTGGGCATATCAATGTGAAACTGGGAGACCAGTGGATAGATATGACCCAGAAAGGTCCCCTGGGCCGTGGAAGGGTTAAACCATACTTGGGAATCCTGCACCAGGAGTACAGTCTATACCCCCATCGTGATGTGCTGGGAAACCTGACTGAATCAATTAGTCTGGAATTACCCGCAGAATTTGCCAGGATAAAGGCATTATATGTTTTAAATGCCGTGGGATTTGATGAAAACTATGCGGAGAAGATACTCCACAAATACCATGATGAGTTGAGTGGAGGGGAACGCCACCGGGTGGCCATAGCCCAGGTGCTTATCAAGGAACCAAAAATAATAATTTTGGATGAACCCACCGGTACCATGGACCCCATTACCCGAGTTCAGGTTACCGATTCCATCAAAAAAGCACGTGAAGAACTGAATCAAACTTTCCTTATAATATCCCATGACATGGACTTTGTAATGGATGTTTGTGACCAGGCCTCCATTATGAGAGGCGGTAAAATCCTTAGAACCGGCCTACCTTCGGAAGTTATTGAAGATCTCACCCCCAAGGAGAAAAATAAAATGTTAAGTAATGGTAAAACTGCTTAATCTAATTTTATGGACTGATTAACCCTTCAAGTAAGAGTTAATCAGCAGAGTTCTTTTTTTAAACGTCTAAAATAAAAAATCTATAATTAAACCTTAATTTAATCTGAAATAGGTTTAGCTTTCAAGTAAATAATTAACAGGTGATAAAGTGTACCGAATACTTTTATTAGCTTTAGCTATAGGAGTGATTGTTTTTATAATCCTAAACGATCCTCTGAAAAGATAATGAGAATAATGATATAATACTAAATTTCTTTTAAGAGGTTGTAGAAATCAGGAAAAATCCATAAAAATTATTTTTGGTTATTCATGATGTTTATTGTTTATTTATGAAGTCTTATCCAATTAGAATCCCTTAATCCAAATAAAATTACCATTTACCTAATTTTTATGGGTTAAACCAACATAAATGGTTACTCCTGCCGATAAACCTCCCACCAGCCAACATATGGGGGAGGTGAATGAAATTCCGGAAATAACTCCAAAACTGATGGCAATTACCGCCCATAGGGCAAAAATTAACAGGGCAAGAACCCCACCCATGGCCACCCCAAAGATCACCAAACCAATTACTAATTTAAGCTTCTTGAATAATTTACCATTCTTCCTTGTTTTGTTTTCCCAGAAATTTGATAAGGAAGTTCTCAGTTGCTGAGGGTAACCTTCTTCCGTATCATCCGGGTAATCGGAATATTTCATAATGTTTATCCTAATTATGCCTATTATGCCGGTATTTTGTTTATTTTAAGGGTTTTTAGTATTTCACTGTAGGCAGTCTGGTATTCTGATTTGAAATCCATCTGCAAGGTCCGGACCTTGGTGTCGCCCGATCCCAACAGTATAAATATGAAGGGCCCATTGGTATCAGTTCCTTGCCAGGTGCGGTACGATTCGTATTTACCTAGAGAACCTTCATTATAAACTCTTTGGAGATTTGTCAGATTACTGGTTGAAAAACGAACGTTTCCAACGTAGTTATCAAAATTAGATGTATCGTTGGAGTTGTAAAAGTCCACCAGGGTGTAATCTTCGTAGGTGTACTGCACCGCCACCAGGGAAGGGGGATAACTGAAGGTGATGTACTGGTCTTCGAATGTCCCGCTGCTACTTGTTTCCTTATATGAAGTGCTACTGTTCCAGTAGGATAGTGCCGCTACCGCCACTACCACCATTACCAACAACAATAACAGGATGTTTACTTTCCTAGATCTTACTGTTTCTCTAATTAAATCGCCTCCAGTTTGGAGCAAAAATACTGGTTAATTACTAACAAAAATTGTAAATCCATTAATTATCCCTAATTCACAATTAAAATATTTTTATATTATTATAGATAGTCCCCCGGTTATAAGAATATTTTCCCAAATTACACCCATATTAATTGGAGGATTTACAAATGGTGAATTAAAATAGTCCCTCTGATTTACCCTTAAATCCAAAAAATATGCTCATTTACAAATATAAAATTAATTTTCGGCCGTGTTTTACTGCCTTAATTTTTCCTGCACTTTATTACTCTCCAATTCATTTAAAGCATTTGATGCAATCCATTTAGCACTCTTTGAATTGATGTTATGTATTTCTCTGGCAACAGTAATTGCTTTCCGGTTCAAAGTACTGTTCTTCTTACCAATATGTCGCAAAGCCCAATTTACAGCTTTTTTCACATAATTACGATCATCTGTTGATTCTTTGATTATTAGGGGGAAGAACTGTTCAAATTTCTCATCGAGGGCTTTCTTATCATGGACTGCCAATACGGCAATCAGGGCGAAAGCCGCTCTTTTGGTGAACTCCTCTTCACTTTCACTCCATTGAAATATTTTTTCATAGGCCCAAGGAGTCATACGGAACAGTTTCATGCAGCACTGGTCGCAGATCTCCCAGTAATCAAATTCAGCCACCCATCTATCCATCTGTTCGGAGGTTATTTCTTGAGGATCTTCCACCATACAGGCCAGTATCCTGGTTTCTCGGTAGCCTGCCTCCCAGAGCTGTGCTGCCAGTTGGTGGTTTTTGCCCACCGTCCGGGCAATCCTTCTAAGCTCAGGGATGCGAACAGCATAGGTCTTCTGGGGATTGATTCCAAAACGAGCCATTCCCTCCACATCCTCAGGGTTGGAAAGTGATTCAAGTTCCTGGATGATTTCACGGTAATTCATTACTGCCCCTCTTTTCTGATATCTAACTTGACTTTACTATCTTTATTTACATTTAGCCCAGTAAACCCCAACTGTAGGGTCATACCAACAGAATGAGAATGGTGAGTGATATTATGCTAAGTGCGGTGCTCAGGAATATACAGGCGGCAGTGACCTTTATATCCAGGTCGTAGGTGATGGCCAGAGCCAGACTGAGCATTGCCGAAGGCATACCTGCCTCCACAATGGTCACGGTTCGATCCAGACCAGTAAGACCCACCAACCCCACCACTAACACGGCAATTAAGGGAGATATGACCAGTTTAAGCAGGGAAACAAATGAGGCCACCCCAAAATACTCTTTAATACCCCTAAATTCCAATGACAGACCTAAAGATAACATTATCAATGGTATGGCCGCACCACTGAGATAACCAAGGACACTGGGAATCACCGACCCCAAAGGGGCGTGTAGCAAATTGGCAACTATCCCCAGGATAACTGCCAGTAACGGTGGGAACAGGACGGAACGCTTGAGGATATCCTGGTACCGGCCACCATACATCACCAGGAAGAAAACTCCGAATGAAGTGAAGAGTATAGTGGAACCAACATCGTAAAATACTGCCCTCACCAGCCCGGCAGTTCCGAAAACTCCCAGAGTAACCGGATACCCTAAAAATCCGGAGTTGAAGAGGGTGGATGCCGCCACCACTCCCCATCTTGTTTTGGTAGAGTAACCCCGGAGGTAGGTGAAAATATAAGCTATTATCCCCGATATCAACCCCATGGTGATACAGATGAAGGTAATGGTCCCAAATGTTTTCATGTGGGATAGATCGGCCTGATACATGGCTAGGAAGATCAGGGCAGGGATGGCTATGTTTACCACGATTTTATTTAGGGTCTGGGTATCTTCTGCCTTTAAAAAATCAAATCTGCGGCATATGTAGCCGATGATGATCATCAACACAATGGCCAGGACGGTTTCATAGGAGTTCATGTGATCTAAATATTTGTTGTTTCACCATTATATCTCTAAGAATTGATTATACTCCCGGAAATAATTTTTTTAAATTCTTTAATTGACCCCTGCAGAAGTTATAACATTTTAAAATCCCTTA
>Ga0208826_1001873_pt1 | contig 16630 bp, 12 predicted proteins | sample AD_UKC115_MetaG_FD_184451 | JGI IMG/M metagenome (GOLD analysis project Ga0208826, IMG submission 184451) | Active sludge microbial communities of municipal wastewater-treating anaerobic digesters from Hong Kong - AD_UKC115_MetaG (SPAdes)... | ecosystem: Engineered > Bioreactor > Anaerobic >...
CGCTGGCCAAGAAGCTGGCCGACGAATCAATCGACGTGATGATCTGCAATGCCGGTGTCTACGGCCCGCGCAGCGATGGCCTGACCGACATGCCGACGGAGGATTTCGATCTCGTGATGCGCACCAACGTGCTCGGCCCGCTGCGGCTGACGCTGGCGTTTGCGCACAACGTGGCCAGGGCGCGCGGTGCCATGGTCTTCCTGTCTTCGCGCATGGGCTCGATCGGCACCATGAGCAGTTCGTCTGGCATCGCCTACCGCGCCAGCAAGGCGGCGCTCAACGCGGTGGTGAAAGCCACGTCGCTGGAGCTGGGCAAGAAGGGCGTTCGCGTCATGGCGCTGCATCCTGGCTGGGTGCGCACCGACATGGGCGGGCCGCAAGCCTCGCTGACGCCGACCGAGAGCGTCGCCGGCATGCGCCATGTCATCGAGAACGCATCCGACAAGCACGGCGGCTTTTTCGACAACACTGGCGCCACCATTCCCTGGTAATCAATTTTCTGGCCGCGCTGACGTGACAGCTTTTCGATGTAATCCTTGTTTGATGTGGGCTGAGGCGGCAAATTCGCCAAAGTCGACTTTTCCTGATTTGTCGTGTAAGCCCTCATCTGATAACGCTTTTGCAGAAAAGTCACTGGCGCTGGCGCTTGCGGTACCGAGAGGTGATCGGTGAGCGAATCCCGCGTCAAGGCAAGCCTCGCGCCACTGCTGGCGCAGTTGCCACGCAGCCCCAGCGACCGCTGGCCCGCAGGTGAGCCGTTCGTCCGCGCGCTGGCTCATGGTTCGATGAGTGTCGAGCTGTTTGCGCCGAACGAACTCGACCGCCAGAAACCGCACGCTCAGGACGAGCTCTACTTCATCCAGCGCGGCAACGCGACGTTGACCATCGACGCGGTAGCGCACTCCTGCGCATCGGGGGATGTGTTCTTTGTTGCAACTGGCCAGGATCACCGATTTACCGATTTCACGCACGACTTCGCCACCTGGGTCGTGTTCTGGGGGCCGCAGGGCGGCGAACATTCATGAGGAATCGAGCCGCACATGCTGCTTAACGAAGACCAGCGCATGGTGCGCGACAGCGTCCGCGCATTCGTGCAGGAGCGCATCGCGCCCAAGGCTGCACTGTGGGACAAGAATCACGAGTTTCCGGCAGCCGAACTGAAGGGCCTCGCCGATCTCGGCTGCTACGGCATCGCGGTGCCCGACCAGTACGGCGGCGCCGGGCTCGACTACATGACGCTCGCGATCATCCTCGAAGAGATCGCCGCAGGCGACGGTGGCACCAGCACCGTGGTGTCGGTCAACAACTGCCCGGTGTGCTCGATCATGATGAGCTTCGCGAGCGAGCAGCAGAAGCAGGACTGGCTCGTTCCGCTGGCGCGCGGCGAGATGCTCGGCGCGTTCTGCCTGACCGAGCCGCACGTCGGCTCTGACGCCTCGGGTCTGCGCACGACCGCGACGCAGGATGGCGATCACTACGTGCTGAACGGCGTCAAGCAGTTCATCACATCGGGCAAAAACGCCGACATGGCGATCGTGATGGCGGTGACCGACAAGGCGGCTGGCAAGCGCGGCATCAGCGCGTTCATCGTGCCGACGAAGACGCCGGGCTACACGGTTGCACGCATCGAGGACAAGTTGGGCCAGCATTCGAGCGACACCGCGCAGATCCTGTTCGAGAACTGCCGCGTTCCGGCGAACCTGATGATCGGCGAGCCCGGCGCGGGTTACAAGATCGCGCTGGCTGGCCTCGAAGGCGGGCGTATTGGCATCGCATCACAAAGCGTTGGCATGGCACGCGCGGCGTTCGAGGCTGCACTGCGCTACTCACGCGAGCGCGAGGCGTTCGGCAAGCCGATCTTCGAGCATCAGTCGGTGCAGTTCAAGCTGGCGGAGATGGCGACGCAGATCGAAGCGGCGCGGCAGTTGATTCATCACGCCGCGAGCCTCAAGGACGCGGGGGTGCCCTGCCTGACGCAGGCCGCGATGGCCAAGCTGTTCGCCAGCGAGATGGCCGAACGCATTTGCTCCGACGCGATCCAGATTCACGGCGGTTACGGCTACGTCACCGATTTTCCGGTCGAGCGCATCTATCGCGACGTGCGCGTGTGCCAGATTTATGAAGGCACCAGCGACATCCAGAAGATATTGATCGGGCGCGGGCTGGCGACCGGCGCGCACGATATCTGAGCGAACTACAACGAGGGGATAACCGTGGCTGGGACCATTGATTTCTATTTCGACTTTTCGTCACCTTACGGCTATCTCGCCGCCGAGATGATCGAAGAACTCGGGCAGCGCTGCGGGCGCGCCATCAACTGGCATCCGATCCTGCTGGGCGTGGTGTTCAAGTCCACGGGCGGCCAGCCGCTCACGCAGGCACCCATGAAAGGCCCATACTCCGAGAACGACTTCCGGCGCAGCGCGGCGTTCTACGGCATTCCGTACAACGCACCCAGCGTGTTTCCGATCGCCGGGCAAAACCCGTCGCGTGCGGTCCTCTGGATGCAAAAGCACCACCCGGCGCACGCGAAAAAATTCACGCTGGAGCTGTACCGTGCTTTTTTTCGCGGTGATCGCGACATCAGCAAGCTCGACGTCGTCGGCGATATCGCGGCCGGGCTCGGTTACAGCGCCGACGAGGTGATTGCCGCGACGCAAACCGACGAGATCAAGAACCAGCTCAAGGGCGAGGTCGAGGCGGCCATTGCGCGAGGCGTATTTGGTTCACCGTTCTTCATTGTCGATGGCGAACCGTTCTGGGGCGCCGACCGACTGCCGATGCTCGAGCAATGGCTCAAGCGCGGCGGCTGGAAATACTAAGGTTCGCGCATGCCAGTCATTGAATCGAAACTGAATCCCCGCGACGCTGCGACCGTCGCGTCGACCGCGGCCATGCAGGCGCTTGTCGACGACTTGCGCGCCAGGCACGCGGCCGCTGCGCTCGGCGGTGGTGAGGGCCCGCGCGCCAAACACACCGCGCGCGGCAAACTGTTGCCTCGCGATCGCGTCAAGCAGCTGCTCGACCCGGGCTCGCCGTTCCTCGAACTGTCCGCGCTGGCGGCGTACGAGATGTACAGCAACGAGTCGCCGGGCGCCGGCATCATCACCGGCATCGGCCGCGTGAGCGGACGCGAATGCGTGATCGTCGCCAACGACGCGACCGTCAAGGGCGGCACCTATTACCCGATGACCGTAAAGAAGCATCTGCGCGCGCAGGAGATCGCTGCGCAGAACCGCCTGCCGTGCATCTATCTGGTCGATTCCGGTGGCGCCAACCTGCCCAATCAGGACGAGGTGTTCCCCGACCGCGAGCACTTCGGTCGCATCTTCTACAACCAGGCAACGATGAGCGCCGACGGCATCGCGCAGATCGCCGTCGTGATGGGATCGTGCACGGCCGGTGGCGCCTACGTGCCGGCGATGAGCGACGAGTCGATCATCGTCAAGAATCAGGGCACCATCTTCCTCGCCGGGCCGCCGCTGGTCAAGGCGGCCACCGGTGAAGTGGTCACTGCCGAGGACCTGGGTGGTGGAGATGTGCATACGCGGCTCTCGGGTGTGTCCGACTATCTCGCCCAGAATGACCTGCACGCGCTCGGCTTGGCGCGTCAGGCTGTAGCCAATCTGAACACCGTCAAGTCGAAACAGCTCGATATCGCGGAGAGCGTCGAACCACGCTATGACACGCACGAACTCTACGGCGTGATCCCGACCGATACGCGCAAGCCATTTGATGTGCGTGAGGTGATTGCCCGTATCGTTGATGGCAGCGAGTTCGACGAATTCAAGCCGCGCTACGGCACCACGCTGGTCACCGGCTTTGCGCGCATCTACGGCATGCCGGTCGGCATTGTCGCCAACAACGGCGTGCTGTTCTCGGAATCGGCCCTCAAGGGCGCGCATTTCATCGAACTGTGCTGCCAGCGCAAGATCCCGCTCGTCTTCCTGCAGAACATCACGGGTTTCATGGTCGGCCGCAAGTACGAGAACGAGGGCATCGCGCGCAACGGTGCCAAGATGGTCACGGCGGTCGCCTGCGCCAAGGTACCCAAGTTCACGGTGATCATCGGCGGCAGCTTCGGCGCCGGCAATTACGGTATGTGTGGCCGGGCTTACTCGCCGCGCTTCCTGTGGATGTGGCCCAACGCGCGCATCAGCGTGATGGGCGGCGAACAGGCCGCCAGCGTGCTGTCGACGGTCAAGCGCGACAACATCGAGGCGAAGGGCGGCAGCTGGTCAAAAGACGAAGAGGAAGCCTTCAAGGCACCGATTCGCGAGAAGTACGAGCGCGAAGGCCACCCGTACTACGCGACAGCGCGCCTCTGGGACGACGGCATCATCGACCCTGCCGACACGCGGCGCGTGCTCGGCCTGGGTCTGGCGGCCAGTTTGAATGCTCCGATTGAAGAGACACGTTTTGGCGTGTTCAGGATGTAGCAGATGAAGACGTTGAAAATCGAACGCGATGCGCGTGGTGTGGCGATGGTGGCGTTCAACCGCCCCGAGGTGCACAACGCTTTTGACGAGACCATGATCCGCGAGGTGATTGAAGCCTTTCGCGATCTGGGCGAAGACCAATCGGTGCGTGTCATCATCATCGCGGCTGAAGGCAAGAGCTTCTGCGCTGGTGCCGATCTCAACTGGATGAAACGTGCGTCCGAGTACGACGAGGACCAGAACCGTGAGGACGCAGGCGAGCTCGCGCTGATGCTCAACGCGATCTATGCCTGCCCCAAGCCTGTGATCGCGCGCGTGCAGGGCAATGCGTTTGGCGGCGGTGTCGGCGTCGTGGCAGCGGCCGATATCGCGATCGGCGTGTCCGACGTGCAGTTTGCGCTGTCCGAGGTCAAGCTGGGCATCATCCCGGCCGTGATCAGCCCATATGTGATCGAGGCCATCGGCGCGCGTTACGCGCATCGCTACTTCATCACGGCCGAGCGCTTCTCGGGATCCGAGGCCTACCGCATCGGCCTGCTGCATGACCTCGCACAGTCAATCGACGCGATGGACGAGATGATCGCCGGCCTCTGCACCGTGCTGCTCGGCAACGGCCCGAAGGCCATCGAGGCGGCCAAGAACCTGATCCAGGCGGTGGCGCAGAAGCCGATCGACGACGAGCTCATGGAAGACACCATCGAGCGCATCGCCCAGATCCGCTCGACGCCCGAGGCGAAGGAAGGCATCGGTGCGTTCCTCGGCAAGCGGCGGCCGGACTGGGTGAAGGACTAAGACATGTTCAAAAAAATCCTCATCGCCAACCGCGGCGAAATCGCCGTACGCGTAGCGCGCACCGCGCGCCGCATGGGCATCCAGACCGTCGCGGTGTTCTCCGAAGCCGATCGTGATGCGATGCACGTCGCTGCGTGCGACGAGGCGTATTGCATCGGTGGTGCTGCGCCGAAAGAGTCCTACCTGCGCGGTGACAAGGTGCTCGAGATCGCCAAGCTCACGGGCGCGCAGGCGATTCATCCCGGCTACGGTTTCCTGTCGGAGAACGAATCGTTCGCGCGGCAGTGCGCCGACGCCGGCATCGTGTTCATCGGACCGCCGCCGGCCGCCATCGAGGCGATGGGACTCAAGGCCGAATCTAAACGGCTGATGGAAAAGGCCGGCGTGCCGCTGGTGCCGGGCTATCACGGTAGCGACCAGAGCGAGGCGCTGCTCGCGTCCGAAGCGAAACGCATCGGCTTTCCGGTGCTGATCAAGGCCAGCGCGGGGGGGGGCGGCAAGGGGATGAAGGTCGCCGAGAGCGAGGCCGATTTTGCGGCGGCGCTGGCATCGGCCAAGCGCGAGGCGAAGAACTCGTTCGGCGACGACAACGTTTTGATCGAACGCTACCTGCAGCGGCCGCGCCACATCGAGATCCAGGTGTTCGCCGACGAGCTCGGTCACTGCGTCTACCTGTTCGAGCGCGACTGTTCGCTGCAGCGCCGCCACCAGAAGGTGGTCGAAGAAGCGCCCGCGCCCGGCATGACCGATGCGCGCCGCCGCCAGATGGGCGAAGCCGCCTGCGCCGCGGCACACGCCGTCGGCTACGTCGGCGCCGGCACCGTCGAGTTCATCGCCGAGCATGACTTTGCGACCTCGGGCTGCTTCTACTTCATGGAGATGAACACGCGGCTGCAGGTCGAGCATCCGGTCACCGAGATGATCACCGGCCTCGACCTCGTCGAGTGGCAGCTGCGCGTCGCGTCGGGCGAGCGCCTGCCCAAGCTGCAGGACGAGCTGCGCATCGACGGCCACGCATTCGAGGCGCGCGTCTACGCCGAGAACCCGCGCAACCAGTTCCTGCCGGCGATCGGTCCGATCGACCTGCTGCGCGCGCCCGCAACCAACGCCGACGTGCGCATCGACACCGGCGTGCGCGAGGGCGATGCCATCACGCCACATTACGACCCGATGATCGCCAAGCTGATCGTGCACGGCGACAACCGCGAGCAGGCGCTGCAGCGCCTGGCGCTGGCGCTCGACAACTATGCCGTCGTCGGCTTCACCAACAACGTGGAGTTCCTGCAGCGCGTTGCGCGCCACCCCGCGTTCGCAGCCGGCGAGATCGACACCGCCTTTATCGCGCGTCACGCCGACGCGCTGCTGCCGCCGCTGCCGGCGCCGAGCGACGTGGCGCTCGCGGCCTGCGCGCTGGTCGAGGCCGCTGCCGCACGTGCGGTCGCGCGGGACGCCGCACGGCGCGCCGGCGAAGCTTCGTCGCCATGGGCGCTGGCCGATGCGTTCTGGCCGAACCAGCCCGATTGCGGCGTCGACTTCCTATATGTGCAGGGCGCGCAGGGCGAACAGCGCCTGGGCGTCAGCGTCATCACTGCCGGAGACGCGTATCGCATCCGCATCGCCGATCGTGAACTGCCGGCCCGCGCCGACATCGACGGCGAGCGCATCACGCTCACGCTGGGCGATGCGCAGCGCAGCGCGCGCGTGCTGCGCTCGGGCGCGCACCGCGTCGTGCTGCTCGCGGGCGAGCGCTTCGAGTTTGACGCGGTCGACCGCTACGCGCCGCCCGAGTCCGAGGACGGTCATGGCGGCCATCTCGTTGCGCCGATGCCGGGCTCGGTCGTCAGCGTGCTGGTCAAGGTCGGCGACACGGTCAAGAAGGGCCAGCCGCTGATCATCATGGAAGCGATGAAGATGGAGCACACCATCGTGGCACCGTTCGATGGTGCGGTCGAGGCGATCTACTTCGCGGCCAAGGAACAGGTCAAGGAAGGCGCCGAACTGGTGGCGCTCGCCGAGGCGAAGGCCACGGCCTAGCGCGGCGCGTCGCGCAGCTTGTGCAGCAGCCGGTGCGCGCGAAAGTTGCCAACTCACGCACGGCAAAATAGCGGCATGAAGATCCTCGTCCAATCCACCGGCCTCGACATCGTGCCCGGCATCATCGCCGAGCTGCGCAAGCATCAACCCGACTGGCAGTACCACGCGTGGCCATCGGACGAACCCTGCGACTATGTCGTCGGCTGGAAGCCGCCGGCGGAGCTGTTCGCGCGGCAGCCCAAGCTGAAGGCCGTGATCAATTACGGCGCCGGCGTCGACGCCATCCTGGCGATGGGTGCGGTGCCTGCGCATCTGCCGATCGTGCGCCTCGAAGATGCCGGCATGGCGCAGCAGATGGCCGAATACGCGATCTACGGCGTGATCCATCACCACCGCCACATGCAGATTTACCTCGCGCAGCAGCGTGACAAGCACTGGCAGCAGCACGAAGACCGCGGCAACGTGCGGCGGCCCACGGTCGGTGTGCTGGGGCTCGGCGAGATGGGCGGCACCGTTGCCACGCGGCTCGCGGCGTTTGGCTATACGGTGCAGGGCTGGTCGCGATCGCAGCGCCAGATCGATGGCGTCAAGACCTTCGCAGGCAGCGACGGACTCGCTGCCTTCCTGGCCGGCACCGACGTGCTGGTGTCGATGCTGCCGCTGACCGAATCGACGCGCGGCCTGATCAACGCACAGACACTGGCGCAGCTGCCACGCGGCGCGTTCCTGGTCAACGCGGGCCGTGGCGGCCATCTGGTCGATGCCGATGTCCTCGCCGCGCTCGACAGCGGACAGCTCGGCGGCGCCCTGCTCGACGTCTTTCACGAGGAGCCGCTGCCGAAGGATCACGCCTACTGGTCGCACCCCAAGGTCATCGTGACGCCGCACATCGCTGCGACGACGCCGATCAAGGACGCCTGTGCCCAGATCGTCGCCAAGATCGGCGCGATGGAGCGTGGCGAGCTTGTGTCGGGTATCGTCGATCCCAAAGTGGGTTATTGATCAGTCAGCCGAGGTGCGCATGAAGTATCCGAGCCGCGTCAGCATCGTCGAAGTCGGCGCCCGCGACGGCCTGCAGAACGAAAAGCAGGAGGTCACGGCCGCGGTCAAGATCGAGCTCGTCAACCGCCTCAGCGCCGCCGGCTTCCGCAACGTCGAGGCCGGGTCCTTCGTGTCGCCCAAGTGGGTGCCGCAGATGGCGACCTCGGCTGACGTGATGGCCGGCATCGAGCGCAAGCCCGGCGTCATCTATTCGGTACTGACGCCCAACCTCAAGGGCTTCGAGGGCGCGCTCGCGGCCCGCGCCGACGAGGTGGTGATCTTCGGTGCCGCGTCCGAGGCGTTCTCGCAGAAAAACATCAACTGCTCGATCGCTGAAAGCATCGAGCGCTTCCGCCCGGTCGCCGAGGCCGCCAAGGCCAACGGCATGCGCGTGCGCGCGGCCGTGTCGTGCGCGCTGGGCTGCCCGTACCAGGGCGAGGTACCGATCGCATCGGTCGTCGACTGCGTCAAGCGCTTCGCCGACCTCGGCTGCGACGACATCGGCATCGCCGACACCATCGGCGTAGGCACGCCGGCACGCACCGCTGCGGTGTTCGAGGCGGCGGCGCGCGCCTATCCGCTCGACCAGATCTCCGGCCACTTCCACGACACCTACGGCCAGGCCTGCGCCAACGTGCTGGCCTGTCTGGAGCTGGGCGTCAGCACCTTCGACACCTCGGTCGCCGGCCTCGGCGGCTGTCCCTACGCCAAGGGCGCGACGGGCAACGTCGCGACCGAAGACGTGCTATACATGCTGCACGGCATGGGCATCGAAACCGGCATCGACCTCGACCTCGTCTGCGAGGCCGGCCAGTTCATCTCGCAGGCGCTGGGCCGGGCGCCGCACTCGCGCGTGAACCGGGCGCTGGCGGCGAAGCGGGCCGGGTAGTGGCCTGGCGCCCGCAGCGCATGCCGGCCTTTATCCTCCCTTCGTCGTCCCGCTTCCATTCTGCGTCGGGACGACGGATCAAAATTGGTTCACCAGCTGGCCATGTGGATCGACAGCCACTGCCACCTTGACGCCCCCGACTTCGACGCTGATCGCGACGAGGTGGTGGCGCAGGCGTCGGCGGCGGGGGTAGCGGCGATCGTCAACCTGCCGGGCCACGTTGACCATTTTGTCAAGGCCAGCAAGACGCGTGAGCGCTACGGCTGCATCACGGGCTTCGGCATCCATCCGATGTGGGTGGCAGGGCCGTCGGCGCACTCTGCACGCGAGCACGTCGCAGTACTGCGGGAGTGGGTGCAGCGGGAGAAACCTGATCTCATCGGTGAGATTGGCCTCGATTTCTTTATCCCGGACTTCAATCAGGACGAGCAGGAGTGGTTTTTCGCCGAGCAATTGAAGATCGCACGTGACTTTGATCTGCCGGTATCGCTGCATGTGCGTCGTAGCCAGGATCACATCCTGAAGCATCTTCGCCGCATCCGCGTGCGTGGGGGATTCGCGCACGCCTTCAACGGCAGCGCGCAACAGGCGGAGGAATTCATCAAGCTGGGTTTTTGCCTGGGCTTCGGGGGCACGGCGACTTTTCCGCAGGCGCAGCGCATCCGAGCGCTGCTGCGCGAGATACCCATTGCAAACGTGGTCGTCGAGACTGATGCGCCCGATATTCCTCCCAGCTTTCTCGGCACGATGAGCTCGCGTGCCCGCAACAGCCCGGTGTACTTGCCGCAGATAGGACAGATGCTGGCGGAAGTCCGAGGCATGTCGCCAACCGCTTTCGCCGCTGCGACTACTGCCAACGTGCGGCGAATCGTAGCGGCACGACTTGTTTCACAGGAGGGCGACTGAGGTGAGTTTCCGATATCTGCTGACCCCGGGAGGGGCTGAAGCGCCTCCCGCTGAATCGCCTTGCGTGAAGATTTGTGTCATCGAAGCGGACGGACTTTGCGTGGGGTGCGCCCGCACGCTGGACGAGATTGCGCGCTGGCAGCAGATGACGCCGGCACAAAGGCAGGAGGTGATGGCGCAATTGCCTTCCCGTCGACGGGCGAATGGTGCGTAGCAACCGCCTTGTGGGATAGCGTCAGCGGCCCTGATGCGCGGCGCAACGTGCAAAAGTTGCCGATGACTTCACGTCGATAGCCGTATCATCTTTTTGTCAGAGGGCCCATTAGCTAAGGGCTAGGCGGTAATTATGCGGAAAGTCGACTTGGTGGCGAATGGGCCGTGAAGCCCAATTTGAATGCGGCTTTGCGGATCAAGCTGATAGTGTCAGCGACGATCGCCTTTGGGTAATGGCAATACGTCGCGTGACAGAGCAGCCATGAAAAAAGGGCGCCGAAGCGCCCTTTTTTGATCTGTCGATTCGATTAGAAGCGATGGATCAGGCCGATGGCCGGTGTGTTGAGCTTGCCGCCCGTTTCGTTCTTCATCGAAGAGAAGTACGCGTAGAACTGCGTACGCTTCGAGAACGTGTAGTCATACACGAGCGAAACGTGCTTGCCGCCACCGATCGACCAGCGGCTCACGAGTTGGGCTGCCGTCGGAGCGGTGTAGCCAACCGGCGGAGTCCATGCCCACGCAGCGCCATTGTCGCGCTGGCTGTATTGAACGCCGACGTTATGCGCACCCAGCGGAACCTGCGCTGCTACGTCGAAGTATTTCATCTTCAACGTGCCGGTCGACAGTTTGTAGCTGGTTACGTCGTAGGAACCGTCGATACGGGCAACGCCGAAGTTGTAACGACCGTAAACGCGGAAGGCGTTCTGGTCATGTGCACCCGTCGCGACACCAGCGAGACCGCCGAAGTCCTTGTGCAGCGCGTAGGTCGCGCCGAGGGTCACAGGGCCGTTCGAGTAGATAACAGCCGTGTCCCACAGACGCGCTTTCGGCGATGCTGCCTGCTCTTCGATCATCGAATACATCGTGCGCATCGTGAAGCCACCCCAGTTCGGCGTTGCGTAGCTGATGGCGTTCGCCGAGCGAGCGTCGAACGTGCCACTGGTTCCGGCGCCAGATACACCACCGCGGCCAAAGTTTGTAAACAGTAGGCCGGTTGCACTGGGGTAACCAAAGCCAGGGCCGCCAGACAGACCGTTGTTACGGTTCTGTGCGCCGGTCGAACCGATGTTCTGGTGAGCCAGACCGAGCACGTCGTCGTACGGAGTCAGGCCGTAGCCGAACTTGACTTCGCCCCAAGCGGCATTGCCAAGACCGACCCATGCCTCGCGACCCCACATGACGCCACCGCCGAGGCTGCCATCATCAGAACCGAAGCTGTTTTCGAGCTGGAAATGCGCGTAGAGACCGCCGCCCAGATCTTCGCGACCACGGAAGCCAAAGCGCGACGAGTTGGCCGTCATGCGGTTGACCGTAGAACCGCTGCCACCTTTGCCGATCGCCGTATTCGGATCTTGCGAGCCGCGGTTCGATTCGATCGAGGTGTTGATGTAACCGTAGAGCGTGACGTTCGCGGACTGTGCCTGAGCAGCAACTGCTGCACACGCAACCGCAACGCCAAGCGCGATTTTCGTAAATTTCATGAAAGTACCCTTTTGCAAAGCTGGTATTGGACTTGGCAACCTCACACGAGCAGCGATGGCGGTAGCCACCGCCGCTCTAGTCAGATCGCAGTTACATCAACACAAATTAGAACTTGTGCTTGATGCCAAGACCAAGCAGGCTGGCGGTCATGCCGTTAACACCAGCGGTCGACCAAGCGGTGTTGCCGTCAGCTACGCAGACCAGACCCTTGTTCTTGCACTGGTAGTACACAGCATAAGCTTCGGTACGCTTCGAGAAGTCATACTCACCGAGCAGACCAAAGGCTTGAGCCTTGGCGCTACCCGACTTGCTTTGAGCCAGTTGCAGACCAACGCGAGCCGAGCCGAACGGCACGGTGACGCTGCCGATCAACGGCTTGGTCTTGTTGCCAGCGGTGTCTTTGTTCTCGATGTAGGTCAAGCCAGCGTAAGCGACGCCGAAGTTGTACGAACCGCCAACGATGAACTGCTTGTTGGAAGCGGTTGCCGCAGCGTTCTTCTGATCGCTGAAGCCGACGCCCACGTACAGCGGACCGTTTTTGTATTCGATGTTGCCGCCGAGGGTACGCGAACCCGAGGACGTGCCAGCAACTTCACCCAGCGCCCAAGCCAGCGACGCGGTCAGACCGCCCATGTTCGGGGTCTTGTAGTACACCTGATTGTTCTGGCGCAGCGTGTTGGCGAAGAAGCCACCCATGTTGGCAACAGCCGACCAGCCGTTCAGGCAGCCGCCGAACGAGTCGTCCGAGTTGCACATCACCCAGAAGTTCGGCGAGTAGTCACGACCCATCTGGATCGAGCCGAAACCACCGGACAGACCGACGTAGGCGCGACGACCGAACAGCAGGCCGCCTTGACCGAGCGAGCCATTGTCAACGTTGAAGCCGTTCTCCAGATTGAAGAACGCGTTCAGACCGCCGCCAAGGCTTTCAGAGCCGCGCAGGCCCCAACGCGAACCGGAGATGCCGCCGGACACGAGGCCAGTCGTGGAAACCTTGTTCGCGGCTACGGTCGGTGAACTGCCACGCTCCGATGCCAAGTAGGTGTCGATGATGCCGTACAGCGTGACGTTTGCGGTTTGAGCCGACGCCGCGCCAGCTGCAATCGCGCTCACTGCCAAAGCAACGAGTTTCTTGTTCATAACAGTCTCTCCTCAGATATTGACGGTCGACACCGCATCACGCCGCACATTCATGCTCGAGGATTTGATGCCAACAATTTTTCTTCCAACGCAATCTCGGAAGCTGCTTTAATTCTGCCAAATCGGCCGGTTTCGGCCAACCTTCTGACTGGTCGTGTGCGATTTGGCGATGCCCGAATTGTTGTCAATTTGCAACAAGCCGATGCGACAACGTTGTTCTCGTTGAACACATTAGCGGGCTCGAATAACCGCATATAACTTATTGAATTAAAAGACTTTATGTTCTGGGTGCTGTTCGTCGCGGTCGCCTGCGCCTCGCTCTCATTTTTGCTTTGTACAGGCGTGCTGACGGGGCGGCTTGTTAGTCCGTACAGTATTCCGGGTGAGCGCTCACTTCACGGCCGGCCGGTTGCTCGGGGTGGTGGTCTCGGCATCGCCGCTGGAGTTCTGTTCGGTGCCGTTGTGCTCATCCCGCAATGGCAGATTCCTTTGGCGCTGACCTTGATGTGGATGGTCTCCGCGTGGGATGACTGGAGTGACGCTTCTCCGACGTTGCGCCTGGCGGTGCACTCCCTGTCGGCGATGCTGGTGGTAGCCGCTTGGGGTGAAGGCGGACTGTCGACAATTGTGGCTATACCTCTGATTATTGTCGTCATCTGGTCCGTAAATCTGTTCAATTTCATTGATGGTGTAGACGGCGTCGCGGCATCGGCAGCGATCATTGGCGGCACGGCGCTGGCGACAATTGCCGTCTTTCTGCCTGGCACGGATGCCGCTCGACCAGCCTCGATAGCGCTCATCGGGGCTGCCGTCGTTGTTGCGGTGTCAGCGCTCGGCTTTCTGCCGATGAATTTGCCGCCGGCCCGATTGTTTATGGGCGATGGAGGATCGACGGTGCTCGGACTTGCGCTCGCCGCTGTGAGCATCAAAGGGGTCGCAGACGGCATTTGGCAGGCCGCCGTACCACTGGCGATATTTATGCCGTTGTGGGCGGATGCGACTTACACGCTGGTCAGGCGCCTGCTGCGTGGACACAATCCGCTGCGTCCGCACCGTGAACACCTGTACCAGCGTCTTACCCTCGCTGGCCTTGGGCATCGCGGCGTGCTGTTCTGGATCGTGGGGTGGATGCTGCTATCGATTGCTGTTGCCGGTCTCGTCCGCAGCCTTGCGGCACCGCTGGCGACTGCAGCCGTGACGGCTTACGCGGTGTTCTATGTGGTGCTCACCGAGTGGACGTTACGCAGGCAGCCCAATCTGCTGATGAACCCGCGCGCATTTCTCGCGCTGCTCTACGACGTGGCAGCTGCAGCGGGCGCATGGGCGCTGCTGTTCTGGGCCCGATTCAACTTCAATATCGACGGCGCCGAGTTCACCGCAGGGGATGTTGCCCGCAGTCTGGCTTTTGTTGTTCCGGTGCACGCGCTGGTGTTCGTCGGGCTGGGCCTCTATGAAGGGCTCTGGCGATTCGCCAGCATGGCTGACTTGCGTCGTATCGTTCTCGGTGCATTTGTCGCTGCCGCCAGCACTGCGGTCCTTTTCGTGATCGTACGGCCGGACAGCTTTATCTGGCCGCGATCCGTGCTGTTGCTGCAGCCCGCACTGCTGATCTTGTTGATGGGCGGTGCGCGATTTGCATATCGCAGCTGGAAGGAACACCGTCTATATGGACTGGCTGCTGCCCAGGGAGAGCCCGTGCTGGTGCTGGGTGCAGGCGCGGCAGGCGCCAGACTGGTCAGCGAGCTTTCCAGGTCCGATACGTGGCAGGTCGTCGCGCTGCTGGACGACGACATGACAAAAGTTGGCGCCCGCGTCCACGACACGCCCGTTGTCGGGCGACTGGCACAAGCCGAGGATGTGGCGCGGCGCTTCGGTGCACGTCACGCGATCATAGCGATGCCGAATACGACGCACGAAGCGCGCCGCCGCGCCGTTGAGATCGCGGCAAGCGCCGGCCTGAGCGTGCTCACAGTACCGTCGTACGACGAACTGCTGTCGGAAGAGTCTCCGCTGGCAAAGTTGCGGGCCATCGAGCTGGAAGACTTGTTGGGGCGCGACCCGGTGGTTCTGGACAACCCGGGGCTGGCGAGCTGGATCTCGGGTCGCACAGTGCTGGTCACTGGAGCGGGCGGCTCGATCGGGACGGAGCTTTGCAATCAGGTCGCGCGCTTCCATCCCGGACGTCTGGTGATGGTGGATATTTCCGAGTTTGCCTCGCACGTGGTCGGCGAACACATCGCAACCAAGCTGCCTCGCGAGCGTATCGAGGTGTACGTGGGCAATGCCCGCAACCGCGAGCGCATGCTGGAAATCTTCGAGCGGGAGCGACCTCATATCGTCTTTCACGCCGCAGCTTACAAACATGTGCCGCTCACGGAAACGGTCAACGCTTGGGAGGCTGTACGCAACAACGTACTGGGCACGCTGGTGGCCGCTGAGTGCGCCCGTGCAGTAGCCGCCGAGAAGTTCGTGCTGATCTCGACTGACAAGGCCGTTCGCCCTTCGAGCATCATGGGTGCCAGCAAACGCCTCGCGGAGCTGGCGATCATGAGCCTCCCGGAAACGCCGACAAAGTTTGTCGGCGTGCGATTCGGCAACGTGCTCGGCAGCAACGGCAGCGTCATTCCGAAATTCCGTGAGCAGATTGCAAGCGGTGGCCCGGTGACGGTGACACACCCGGAAATGACCCGTTACTTCATGTCCATCCCGGAGGCCGCACAACTGGTGCTGCAAGCCGGCCTGATGGGCCATCCACAATCACTCTTTGTGCTTGATATGGGCCGTCCGGTCCTGATTGTGGAGCTTGCTCGTGAGCTGATCCGGCTTGCGCGCGGCTCCACGAATGCGATCCCGATCGTCTACACCGGTCTTCGACCTGGTGAAAAAATGCATGAAGAACTGACGGGGGATGGCGAACAATTTCTCCCGACAGCGCATGCCAAAGTGCGCCGGGTGGTCACCAGTCTCGAAGCCGCGATTGACATCGATGAACTACTGCGGTGGCTGGATCAGCCTTCGCCGTACGATGTGAGGGCGGAGTTGAAGCGATGGGTGATTGACTTCAGCCCGCCTGCGCCGCCAGCAGCTTTGAGTACGATCCTCCCGCTGCAGCCAGCGTGACGTGACTGCCACGCTCGACGACGCGACCGCCCTCGAAAACGAAGATCTCGTCAGCGTCGCGAATGCTGCTGAGCCGATGCGCCACCTGTACGACCGTGTGTCCATCGCCGAGCACACGAAGAGAATCCTGCACCACCTTCTCCGAACCACTGTCGAGCGCCGAGGTCGCTTCATCGAAGAGAATGATCGCCGCCTGCTTGTACAACGCGCGGGCAATCGCGATGCGCTGACGCTGGCCGCCTGACAATAGTCCTCCGCCTTCACCTACCGATGTGTCGTAGCCTGACGGCAGCGCGCTGATAAAGGCGTCGGCACCTGCCGCTGTGGCTGCCCAGTGCACGCGGTTGCCATCAACAGCGGCCGGCTCCACGCCAAACGCGATATTGGCCGTTACAGTGTCGTTTACCAGCAGGACATCCTGTGACACCAGCGCCAGATTGTCGCGAACAGTCCGCAGACCAAGTTGTGCGACTGGCTTGCCGTCGATCAGTACATCGCCCTGCTGAGCGGAGTAAAAGCCGGCGAGAAGTGCCATCGCTGTACTTTTGCCGCTACCCGAGGCGCCAACGAAGGC
>Ga0208826_1001876_pt1 | contig 16626 bp, 13 predicted proteins | sample AD_UKC115_MetaG_FD_184451 | JGI IMG/M metagenome (GOLD analysis project Ga0208826, IMG submission 184451) | Active sludge microbial communities of municipal wastewater-treating anaerobic digesters from Hong Kong - AD_UKC115_MetaG (SPAdes)... | ecosystem: Engineered > Bioreactor > Anaerobic >...
ATTTTGATTCTATGCTTTCTTTGGGGATTATACCTACTTGGGTTATTGAGTTGACAATTCTATCTGAATCTGAACTGCCGCTAGATTTTATTTCAAGTTTTATCCGCAAAGTGTTATTTGAATGTACATTAAACGTTCCAAGAAGCTCTCCTTTTCCATCGGCGCCCTGCCACTGTTCGGCATAGTACTGGAATCTCAATTCGCTTACCGGATCAATGCTTGCCCTGATCCACTGATAAACATAAACTGTTACAGAAGCCTGTAAAGTAGCATCTGTATTAGACCGAAACTGTTCATGCGGCTTGTCAATAATAGGATATGTAGTATTGGCGAAAAGCCCTATTGCCATTAAACTGATCAACGATATCAACAGAATAATTTTTTTCATAAGCCACCTCCATAAATTTTATTTTCTGTCTAAATCTTATACGAGGTGTGTAAACAATCAAGCGTTTTTATTGCATGATAAAAACAAAAAAGTTACAATTTTATTTCTGAAGAATATTTCTTTTACATTCTGTCATGTTTGATTTTATACATAAAAAGATACTTTTCCAATGGAATCTGCTCCGGTCTGAGAAGCGGATCGATGCCGCATTGTGAAAGAAGATCTGTAGGATCATCAAAAATAGGTTTAAGATTGTTCTTAATATTCTTTCTTCTCTGTGAAAAGCATACATGGATAAATCCGAAAAACTCTTTGTCATCCGGGCTAAACCCTCTGTAAGGGCTCATAGAAACTACCATGGAATCAACTTTAGGAGAAGGAATAAACTCAGTGCGAGGAACTATAAACTCTTCTTTCACTTTGCAATAGTACTGCACAAATATGCTCAAAGGACTATAATTCTTTCCTTGTATTGCGGTCATACGTTCTCCAAACTCTTTTTGAACCATTAGTACTGCTTTTTCAAAGAGAGGTCCGGATGAAAATATTTTTTGAAGAATAGGGGAGGATATGTTATACGGAATATTGGCTACATACTTAACTTTTGCAGGATGTACTGTCAGATCGGCCCTAAGAAAGTCCTCAAAGAGTATTTGCACATTTTTGAAATTGGAAAACCTTTCGGTAAGAAGCTCCTTCAATGCCAAATCTGCTTCGTATGCAATAACTTTGGCTCCGCTTAAGGCAAGCTTTTCTGTCATGGTTCCGGCCCCCGGTCCTATTTCGATAACTGTTTCATCTTTATTTATAAGAGCCGTATCAACTATCTTTTGTACTATCTCATCAGAGTTTAAAAAGTTTTGTCCGAATGATTTTTTGAGATGAAGTCCATACTTTCTTATCCATTGCAAAGTATTCATTGTTTCTCCATTTTTCTTATAGTATCTACAAAAGCAGAGAATAATGGTCCGGGATTTCCTACCTTTGATTTAAGCTCCGGATGATACTGCACACCTATAAAAAAAGGGTGATCCTTTAGCTCTACAACTTCTACAAAATCCGATACTCCGCTTACGATAAGCTTTCCGGGTTCATTTTTTTCAGCTGTGGTAAATAGTTCTCCGAATTTTTCCATATTTACTTCATACCTGTGTCTGTGCCTTTCATGAATTATTTCTTCACCATATATATCGAACACTTTTGTATTTTTGAAAAGCCTGGTCTCCTGAGACCCAAGTCTCATTGTGCCTCCGAGTTTCAAAATTTTCTTCTGTTCTTCCATAATATCTATAACCGGATACTTAGTATCCGGATCAAACTCTGTTGAATTAGCCCCTTCAAGTCCTGCAACATTTCTTGCATACTCAATGACCATTGTCTGTAATCCCAAACAGATGCCGAGCAATGGGATCTTATTTTCCCTTGCATACTTTATGGTATTTATCTTGCCTTCGGTTCCGCGCCTTCCGAAACCTCCCGGTATAATGATACCGCTGAACCGTTCAAGAAGTTTTTTAACTTCTTCTTCGCTTTTGTTCTCAAGTAATTCGGCATCGATGAGCTCCGGTTTCTTGGCACCGCAAAGAAAAATACTTTCCAAAATGCTTTTATAAGCATCATCTGTTCCAAGATACTTTCCTATAAGAGCAATTTTTAAATCATCGAATACGCGCGGTGGATTCCATGAGAATTCATCTGAAACTTCGATCTTTAGTTTCTGTGAAATAAGCCTATGGATATTTAGGTTATGAAGCTTTTCGGGTACTTCATATATGTTGCCCAGATCAGGGAGATTTATTACGTAATCTTTTGCCACACCGCCGAAAAGAGAAACTTTGTCCATACTCTGACGGTCGATCTCACTCTCTGTCCTTACAACTATCATGTCCGGCTGTATTCCTATCTTTCTCAGAGTCTGAATAGACTGCTGAGTAGGCTTGGTTTTAAACTCATTGGTAACCTTTAGGAAGGGAACATAAGTTACATGGATAAACATAAAATCTTCCCTGCCCGTTTCTACGGAAAGTTCTCTTACCGCTTCCAGAAAAATTTCAGCCTCGATGTCGCCAACAGTTCCCCCGATCTCAATGATCAGAAGGTCTGTATCAATACTTTTAATACGGCTTTTGACTTCATTCGTGACATGCGGAACCATCTGGACGGTGCCTCCCAGAAACATTCCTTCCCGTTCTTTTTCAATAACGTATTTATAGATCTGTCCTGCAGTAATATTGTTGCAGCGTTTCATATTAATGCCGGAAAATCTTTCATAATGACCCAGATCAAGATCTGCTTCGTATCCGTCATCGGTTACGAATACTTCTCCGTGCTGGTTGGGATTCATAGTTCCGGCATCAACATTGAGATAAGGATCAATTTTTAAACTGCTTACTTTGATTCCGGCTTCCTTCATTATGCGGGCTATTGAAGAAGATACCACACCTTTTCCGATTCCGCTTAGAACTCCTCCGGATACAATAATGTACTTCTGCGCCATACTTTTCACCTCGTGTTTATTTATGCCTGATGGGGGCCCGAAAATTTCAAATAAAAAAGGGGAGCAAGGCTCCCCCGAATTCTCGGTTATTCTTCGTCGATGTCAAGTTTTTCCGCAATTGCCTGAACTACATCATCCACAGTCTTTATTCCTTCAAGTTCTTCATCTTCAATGGTTATTCCCAGTTCAGATTCTATAGCCATCGTGAGATCAACAAGTTCAAGCGAATCAGCGTCAAGATCATCTATGAACGAGGCGTCAAGGGTTACATCAGCCTCATCAACGTTTAGTGTCTCCACAACGATATCTTTAACCTTTGTAAAAAGTTCTTCTCTTGTCATAAAGTTCAGCCTCCCAAAAAACTGGTCTTAAATTTTATTCCAAATTCTACTTAATTATATTTATTCTTTTTTAGTTTGTCAAGTAAGAATCCTACAGATAAGTAAAATTTTTATAAATTTAAAAGCTGAATATATGAACAAGATTTTTTTGTTTAGAAGCCTACTCCGACATCTACCCTGAAAGCCATATTATGAGTATTCATAAGCATATCAATACTCCTGCTTCTGCTTGAAACCTGTGCATAAAGCTGAACAAGATAAATATCTATTCCCATTCCGGCTGAAGCTTTCCAACTGTTATTAATGCTTTCCAAGCCCAAATTAAACGGTAGAACCCATAAGAGATTTCCCTGGGCGTTTACTCCCCAGTCAACTCTGGAATCATTAAGATAATACTGAATATAAGGGATCCAGTCCAGAATAAACGGTATTCTCAAAAATGCGGATATGTTAAGAGGCGCATCAGCAAGTATCGGTTCATTTAGTATAGTTTCATCAGCTTTGATAACTGGATCGGATACATTAACCTTTCCTCCGAAGAGAGGATTATTATAAGATACTGTCGCAGTGGCTGTCACGCTATTTTTTCTGTCAAGCTTTGCCTGAGAGAGAGTTATATTGTTGACTGAAACCCCAAAGAAAGGCTTTCTTCCTTCTCCGGAAACAAAACCGATATCAAGCTTCTGACCAGCTTTATTTAATAGTTCATTCTGTAAATCTTCGGCCGAAATGTTTTTAAGCTGTGAGTATGAAAACGGACTTTCATATGAAAAATCTCCTGTAAGAGTCGCAGACATGGTGCTGTTCTGTGAGTTGGTATCAAATTTGAAGTTGTAAACAGAATTATTAGACTTTGCAATAGGCATGAAGTATCCGTACTTTACTCCCAATGCAAAGCTATCGCTCCTTAAAGCACAGTATGCACCGGCATCTAAGTATACATCGCCAAATATCTGTGAGGATGCAGAATAAGTTTCGTTTATTGTGTTGCCGTTTGCAATCAGATCTATGAGCCTGTTAGGCACGCTCAGATCCATGCTCCCTTTCAGATAAGCATAAGTTCCCAGTCCGATAGGCCAGAAATGTACAGATGCATGTGCTCCAACATCGGTAAGTGCAAAAAGTGAAAGGTCTTTGCCATTAAGTGAAGTGTAAAGATCATTGAAATCAATTGTATACACGCTGTTCGGAGGCATGGCATCTCTTAAGATATCCGGTAAAGCCTTGTAATTCTGGTCAATAGTTATTTCCGGTGATACTCCGACTTCGATGAAACCTCTGCTCCTGAAACTCATAAGAGCCGGGTTGAGATCGTTTTCCCATGAACTGAAGGGGCTGGCCATAAAAACGGTTGCAATCATAATAACTGATAGTACTAAGAGAATTTTTTTCATATATACACCTCTTTATAATATTTATACTTCTTTTTAGTCTATACTCAAAGGCAGTACAATATCCGTTCCTACAAGAGCCCAGAACTTCAGATCGATCTTTCCTTCTCCGTTAAGGCTGTAGTATGTATTTTCAGCTGTTTTTGGAATTACTATCCTTATTTTTACAGTATAAGGATTGGTTTCAAGAATTTGAGGAATCAGCTCGCTGAGATCGACTATTGGTGTACTTACTCCTTTTTGCACGATAATCTGTTTTATTAAAGTTTCGTGGCTGTCGTTGGTCAGAATCTGTATTTTTGCATCCATACCTATAGTGTTGTCAAGATCAAAGTTGAGCTTCAGCTCTTTTACTTTACTGAGAATACTGTTCATGGTCTTTTCTTTATCAGAGTCTGTCCTGCCAAGAATATCTTCCGTTAAAACTATGTCATTGGTTATGGTTGAATCCTGTGTTACTTCAAACTCCATAGGAATATTAATCGAGAGACCGGCCTTTATTTTCTGCCCTGCAGATATGTCAAAAGATGACGAGGTAATAATCTTATATCCGATTTCAAGATTTTTCGGCAGATCGTTTATTATATCTTTAAGAGGCAGAGCAGTACTTTGTTCGCTGCCAAGAGCAATCTCGGTATCTATAAGAATCTCATGTTTAACAGAGTCTGTACGGCCGCTTGTGTAAGTCGCATCAAGCGTAAGACTTATACTCTGCTGTTGGGTAGTATCCATAGATGTATTTATATATGCGGGAATATCTTTTAGAAGAATATTTTTTAGCAGTTCAACGGTGCTCAGATCAATACCTGTATCTGTTATCAATCCTTTATTTTCAACATTTTTCACATTTAATTTATCTATTGATATGCCCTGAACCTTTACTTCTGCACTGAGGATATATTCTTTTCCCAGGGTAATGTCAGTTAATGTGAGGCGGTTATTAGTATATCCTTGAGGTGCCGCAGAAAAATGCACGTCAAAGTTGTCTATATCAGAAACAGGAATGGTTTTACCGGAAAGATCTATAGTCCATGTTTCGGTAGCACCTTTTGTAAATGATTTGAAAGCATAAGCTATCAGTCCGTTCATCGTAATTGAAGCATCAATACTTACAGGCAGATCGTTCTGTACGGTTATTTCAAGCGAACCGCCATTAAGTGTGATGGAGTTTACCATATCTTTTACATTTTGAGGGATTGCAACGTTTTCATCAATCTTTTGATCCAGTCCTGCCTGAGAAATCTCTGCTTCTGAAAATCCTATATTTTCAAACTGAGGAGTTACAGAAGGACTTGAAGAAACGATATTTGAAAGACTTATCTTGGTTATACCGAAAATTATATCAGACGTTATAGTTTTGCCTGAGAGATCTGCAACAATATTGCCCTGTGAATCTACCGAAAGAGCAGCTTTGGACGAAACATCCTCTCCCATCGAAACTTCTCCTGTTACTCCGGTTACAGAAAATCCCGAAGGTACAACTTTGATAAGGCTTGAGTCCTTGAAAGTACCTGTTACAAGCATTTCTGGTTTTGCAACATTTTCGTTAAGAGAAAGCTTGGCATCTTTTACTGCAACGATCGATATATCGGGCTTAAAAGAAGATTCTATCTTGGTGTTCGAATTAAAAGCCAAGGAAGCGTTTTCACCTGACATGGTTACTTTAGTATCAATCTTAAGAGAAGATGTGGTCAAATCCTTGTTGGATAAGTCAAGCTGTAATGGAAAGGCAGTTACGTCAGTTGCCGAAACAAGCTCCTTGTTGTTCTGTTTAACGGAAATATCAAACTTTTTGGATACTCCGGTCCACTCGGAAGGAGTTGAAAGATTAATAGTTAAGTTTCCGTTTACGGTACATGTCGCATAGGCATCAGTTGGAACATCAAGTGCAAAGAACTTGTTTTGAGTGGTAACATATTCAAAGTCTAAGCCGGTAGCGCTTTTGATACTTGCAGCTTCAAAGTCAAAACTTACATCAATACTGGTATCTCTTGCAACTCCAGTATTTGCATATGTTATATTTGAAAGTTCAATCTTAAGGTCATTAGCATCCATAGTTACGTTTCCAAGATTGATGGAGAATATTTTTTCGGTACCGTCTGCAATATTCTGATAGTTTAATGAAGGCATTATGATTGAACCTTTGTTGATAACTTTAAGCATTACATTAAGCTCATCGCTAGTATTCAGAGGTTCTAAAAGCTTTAACTTTATATTAAGGGTACCGGAGTAAAAGGTAGCTGTATCAAAAGATTCTATACCTGTTACCGGAAGCAGTATGTCCGCAAGTGAGCCGCCTCCGTTTGGAATAACTACAGGCTGAGATATCGTAGGTATTGTAACGGAAGATGGAAGATCCATCCTGTCCATCTCTTCCGAAAGGTCAAGAGGTTCGGCTGAAATGGAAGGCAGTTCCAGACTGATCGGATTAAATTCCGGTATTGTCGGAACGGTAAAACTTGCACTGAAAGTTTGATTTACCTGTGCAAAGTTAATCTCGCTGCTGTTGAAAAACTCATTGGTATCAAGATTGATGAGATCTTTTGAAAAACCTATGGTAATTGGATTCTTAGAAGTCACTGTTGCCTGTGGAAGCGAATCGGTGATACTTTTTTCTATTTCATTCAAATATCCTGAAAATTCAACCGATGTAGCACCTGCGGGAATACTCAGAGTAGGCTTTGCCTTTATTTCCAAAGTTTTTATATTGCATGACGAAAGCAAAAAAATAAACAGTAATGCAAGCAGTGAAAGGAAAACCGTTTTTTTCATAATCCACCTCCATAGATTTTTGGAAAAAATAATAAGTTTTTTGTTAATAATGATTGTCATTAATATAATTATATCATGTTAACAAATACTTTTTAAGCTTTTCAGGTTGGATATGCTTCGAGTTATCAATAAAAAAATCCCGCTTGTCAGGATTTTATTGTATAATTTGAGTATAATTATCTTAAGGGGGCATACTTAATGATATGCTATGAACTTTTTTTACGGTCCTTTTTTGATGGAAATGGTGATGGTATAGGAGATTTGGAGGGTTTGGAGCACATGCTGGACTATCTTATTGATCTTGGCGTAGACTGCATATGGCTTTTGCCTATAATGAGTTCCCCTGCGTTTCACGGTTATACTGTTTCAGATTTTCAAAGTATCAACAGTCTTTACGGGAATTTTGATGACCTTAATAAATTGCTGTCTTCAGCCCACAGTAAAGGTATAAAGATAATTCTTGATATTCCAGTGAACCATGTTTCCGTATGCCATGAATGGTTTGTCAAGGCCTTGCAGGGAGAGAGCAAGTATCAAAAATACTTCACATGGTCTAACGATAAAACAGATATAAACGAGCTTCGTCATTGGGGAAATGCAAGAATATGGCACAGCATAGATAATAAGCATTTCTATGGTCTTTTTGGACCGGGCTCTGCAGATCTCAACTTTGAAAATCCTTTTGTTGTGGATGAAATAAAAAAGGTCTTTTCATTCTGGCTTGAAAAAGGATTTGACGGGTTCCGCCTTGATGCCGCAAAGCATATCTTTGATTATAATACGCAAAAAATGAAGTTTGAATACCAGCATGAGAAAAATATAGCTTTCTGGGAAGATATGCGGGATTATATTTTAGGAATAAATAAAGATGCCGTTATTATAAGCGAAGTATGGGACAGTCCTGAAATTGTTAAAAAATACGAAGGACTTTTTGAAATAGGATTTAACTTTCCTTTTTCATATAGTATAAAGGATTCTGTAAAAAATAACGATGCCTCATTTCTTGCAGATGAAATGCAAAAAAATCTTTCCTCTTATTTTGCAGATTCTCAGGTTGTGACTAAATCCGGAAATTTTCTGACCAATCATGATATGACCAGACTTTACAGCGAGTTAGGGAACATTAAAGATGTAAGATTTGCATTCTCCATTCTTTTCACACTTCCCGGAATACCGTTCATATATTACGGTGAAGAGCTTGCAATGCAGGGAAAGCTTAAAAGTGTTGATTTTACAGAAGATTCACAAGAACCGATGCAATGGTACGAGCTGGGTTATGGTTACGGGCAGACTGAATGGAAGGGGTACAAGTTCAATCCGGTTGGCACAGGAAGATCTGTTCAGGCACAGCTGCAAGACAGTAACTCATTTTTATCTTTTATGAAGCAGCTAATACTTTTCAGAAAAGATAATCTGTGGCTTGAAGATTCAAAGATTCAGATAATCGCAAGATCAAAGAAAAGTCTTACCTTAAAACTTTATTGCTCAAAGAAAGAGGCATTAGTCATTTATAACTTTTCTTCGGTAAAAAAAGTACTTTGTGAGGAAAATTCTAAAATTTTCTATATCAGCAACTGCCAAAAAAAAGGAAAAGAAGTTATTATGAGACCCAAATCTGTTCTCGTGATTATAAAAAATCATAAAACCCAACCCGGGAGTCTGTAAAAAGATTTCCGGGTTAACTCTCCCCTTCAGGGGAGTACGGCGCAGCCGGGAGGAATGTGCTCTTTAAACATGCGATCACATCCACTGTTGTCGTTGATGTCGCCTCATTCCTTACAGGAATGATTCAAAGGAGGACTTACAAACAAAGTTGACAAATTATATTTTTTATACTATAATTCACTTAGTGAATGAATGAAAGAGGTGTATCTGTGTTCAACTTTGAAGAGTATGGTTTTTTCAATCCGTCTCCAAATTTCAGAGAAATGACAATTCTTCAGATGATATCCAAAGATCCCCAAGTATCCCAGGAAAATATTGCAAAGGGAGTGGGGATAGTGCCTTCTATGGTAAACCGCTATCTCAAAGATTTTGAAGATAGAAGTTTTATAGTTAAGACCGGAGAAAACAGAAGACAGATGAACTATGAGATAACTGCCGAGGGGAAAAAAAGACTTCAATTTCTCGTGGTTTCTTTTATTACTGAAGTATCCAGGATTTATTTTGAAACTAAAAAATCCTTTGATAATGTTTTAAAAACTCTTGAAAGATCTGATCTTAGCACTATACTGCTTTATGGAGCAGGAGTTGTTGGTGGAATAGTTCTTAAAGTACTTACCAGCGAAGGAATAAATGTAGCCGGCTTTATAGATGACTCCATTGCCAAGCAGGAAGAAAAACTCTACGGAATAAATATTCTTAATCCACAAAACTTGGAAAAGCTCAGATATGATGCTGTTATAATTGCCTCATTCAAACACTCTGAAGAAATTCTTATGAAAGCTAAAAAATACAATCTAAGAAATATATTTATCTTTAAGATAGACGATACAGGGAACGTATCGCTGGTAAAGGAGGAATAAAGATGGAAGTACCTTTATTTGATATGACCAGGCAGTACGAAAAGATTAAGCAGGAAGTTTTACAGGCTCTTGACGAGATTTTTTCCCATGGACACGTTATTTTGGGTGAAAACGTTACTATGTTTGAAAAAGAAATACAGCAGTACCTTCACTGTGGACATGCAGTCGGGGTTGCAAACGGTTCAGATGCACTGCTCCTTGCCGTACATTCGCTTGATCTGAAGCCCGGAGATATGGTTATTACAACACCGTATACTTTTTTTGCAACTGTAAGCAGCATAACCAGAAACGGTGCTTTACCAGTCTTTGCAGACGTTACAGAAAAGTATTACAATATAGATCTTGATATGGTTGAAGATATTCTTACTACTCATCCCAATAAAGACAGAATAAAAGCATTTATTCCTGTTCATCTTTTCGGTAAAACCCTTGATCTGAAAAGGCTTGAAGATATAAAAAAGAAGTACGGTATAAGTATAATTGAGGATAACGCTCAAGCGATTGGCTCTGTATGGCATGATGGACAGACAGCTATCAAATTTGCAGGAACAGCGGGCGATATGGGAACAATTTCATTCTTCCCGACTAAAAATCTTGGTGCATACGGTGATGCCGGAATGGTTGTAACCAATAATGAAAAGCTTGCACAGAGAATAAAAAAACTCAGGGTACACGGGGCAGCTAAAAGATACTACCATGAAGAAATCGGGTATAACTCGAGAATTGATGAAGTCCAGGCTGCTATTTTACGTATAAAACTTAAACATCTTGATTCGTGGATAGAAAAAAGACTCACTATTGCAAAGAACTATCAAAAGCTCTTTCAGGATTCAGGTCTTGATGAGTTCATAACATATCCGGAGTACTTTGCAGACAGATCACATGTATATCATCAGTATGTAATAACGCTTTCTGATAAAAAATCATTATTAAGAGACAGACTTGCTGAGCATCTCCAGGAAAAAGGAATAGGAACTTCCGTATACTACCCAAGATGTCTTCATATGCAGAAATGTTTTGAGTATCTGGGATATAAATCCGGACAGTTTCCGATCAGTGAAGCTGCCTGTGAAAAAACTCTCGCTCTTCCGATTTTTCCAGAACTTACAGTAGAAGAACAAGAGTATGTGGTAAAGAATATAAAAGATTTCTTTAAAGATATATAAGGAGGAATTATATGACATTGATGGAGAAGATACTTTCCAAAAAAGCTGAAGTGGGCGTGGTAGGTCTTGGTTATGTAGGACTCCCCCTGGCAGTTGAAAAGGCAAAGGCAGGATATAAGGTAATAGGCTTTGATCTTCAAAAAAGTAAGGTTGATATGGTTAATGCAGGCCATAATTATATAGGAGACGTTGTAAACGAAGATTTACAGTCACTGGTTAAAGAAGGAAAGATACAGGCTACCACTGACTTTGAAAGAATAATGGAATGTGATACCGTGGCAGTTTGTGTTCCGACTCCGCTTGACAAGTTCAAACAGCCGGATCTTTCATATGTTATAAACTCTACAAAAGATATAGCCAAAAGACTTCACAAGGATATGCTCATAGTTTTAGAGAGTACCACTTATCCAGGAACAACAGAAGAAGTTATGCTTCCTATTCTTGAGGAAAGCGGATTAAAAGCCGGTAAAGATTTTTATCTTGCATTCAGTCCGGAAAGAGTCGATCCCGGAAATATAAAGTTTAAAACCAAAAATACCCCTAAAGTAGTCGGAGGAGTAACCAAAGAATGTACAGAGCATGCCAAAGCTCTTTACGAAAATGTCTTGCAGGCACAGGTCTTTACGGTAACCTCTCCCAAAGAAGCCGAGATGACCAAAATTCTTGAAAATTCATTCAGACTCATAAACATAGCTTTTATAAATGAAATGGCCATTATATGCAACAAGATGAATATAAACATATGGGAAGTAATTCAGGCAGCATCAACTAAACCATTCGGATTTATGCCCTTTTATCCCGGACCAGGTATAGGCGGTCACTGCATACCGCTTGACCCGTTTTATCTTCAGTATAAAGCCAGAGCATATGACTTTCATACAACCATGATAGACTTGGCCGGAGACATAACAGACTCAATGCCTGAGTATGTAGTAGAAAGACTTTCGGAGATACTCAACGACAATAAAAAATGCCTTAACGGCTCACGGATTTTGTTGCTTGGAGTTGCATACAAAAACGATATAGACGATATGAGAGAATCACCGGCGCTTAAAGTTATTGAACACCTAGAAAAAAGGCATGCCCAAGTAATCATACATGATCCGTTTGTGCCGGAGTTCAGTCATAACAATAAAAAATACTACTCATCGCCATTAACTAAAGACCTTATAGAAAATATGGATGCAGTTGTAATAACAACAGGACATACTACTGTAGATTACGGGTTTGTGGCAGATAATGCCAAGATCCTTTTTGACACAAAAAATGTAACCAAAAATTTAAGAACAGACAGAAAAAATCTGTTTATTCTGTAAAAATGGGAGGAATAATGCTGAATTTTGCAATTATCGGCTGTGGAAGAATCGGAACAAAAAAACATATACAAGCCTGCATTGAAAACGCAGATATTATTAATCTTGTGGCTGTCTGCGATATAAAAAGAGAAAAGGCCGAGCAGGCAAGCCAGATCTACAGTGCGGCAGTTACTAAAAAACCTACAGTATATACTGATTACATAAAGATGCTTGAAAGTGAAAACATTCAAGCAGTTGCAGTAGCTACGGAAAGTGGACTACACTACCAGATTGCTATGGACTGTATGTATATGAACAAGAATGTTTTGGTTGAAAAACCCATGGCACTTTCTACCGATCATATGGACAAGATGATAAAACTGGCCAAAGATAGAAAACTCAAGCTTGGAGTATGTTTTCAGAATCGATTTAACGCCCCGATACAGGAATTGAGGAAGAAGGTTGAATCAGGAAGCTTTGGCAGAATATTCCATGCACAGGCATCTGTAAGATGGAACAGAAACCGAGACTATTATAAACAGGCAAGCTGGAGAGGCACATGGGAAATGGACGGAGGAACTCTGATGAACCAGTGCACACACAACACAGATCTGCTCATATGGATGCTTGGCGGTGAAGTTGAAGAAGTGAACGGGATTATAAGGAACTTTAACCACGATTACATAAACACAGAGGATTTCGGTGGAGCAGTCATAAAGTTTAAAAATGGTTCTGTAGGAATTCTTGAAGGAACATCTAATGTATATGAAAAAAATCTTGATGAAAAACTTTCAATATTCGGAGAAAACGGAACGGTTGTAATAGGCGGATTAGCCGTGAATAAGATCGAAACATGGAGATTTGAAAACGAAAGTTCCCATCCGTTTCAGAACCTCCCGGATCCGGATACCGTTTACGGGAATGGACATGTTCCCCTATACAGAGATTTTTGTGAAGCTGTTACAAAAGGAAGAGAACCATTTATAAATGGAGAAGAAGGAAAGAAGGCTGTTCAGACCATACTAGCAATCTACAAATCTTCCTTAACAGGCAGTACGGTTAAATTTCCATTTGACTTTTCAACTCTCGAAATGAAAGGATATTTCAATAGATAAAATTCCCGCCTAAGCGGGAATTTTTTATTAACCTTGAAAGTATATCTTACTCTCCTCTTCAGGTGAGTACGGCGCAGCCGGGAGGAATGTGCTATTTAACACAAGATCACATCCATATATTATATGAACAGCTTAGGATCGACTCAGTATGATGTTGTTTGTAAATAGCCGAGTTCTGACTTTATGGAAATGTCAAGAAATGTATAGTCGAAGAATATCCAAATATAAAATAGCTTAGTAATGATTTCTAAGGCTGCAGTTACTTTTTTTATAGTCTGCTTGTTTAAGTGGCAGATTCACCAGTAAACTTGTGATATGCTGCAGGAGTAATCTTTTATGGTAACTCTCCAATATATTAACGGAGCTGAGATGTAAAAAAGCAAAGTAAAAATAAATATGTCTATAGCTGTAATGCTGTTTGAATAATAGATACAGCAGTTAAGGTTATTTTATAAGGATAAGGCTTATCATTATAAAAAGATTTGAAACAAGGCAGCTTGCTCCAAGCACATCTCCGGTGTATCCGCCTATCTGTTTTTTCGAGATCAGGTGCATAGATGTGCCGCATAAAACTGATAAGGCAGATGAGATAAGAAAAAATTTTGGATTTGCAAGCAGCGGTAGAGTAATCAGGAGAGCTATAAGGCTGTTTCTGCTGTCGTATGGATAAAAAAGTGCTCCGAGTCCTGTTTTTTTGACAGGTTTTGAGATGTTGAGGACGATATTCATCGTAAATCTTGAAAAAACGCCGCTGTAAAGCAACATAATGCTGTCTACCTGAGTCAGGCAGTAAAAGAAGGTACCCGTGAAAACTATTCCATAGAACATTGCAAACGGTCCGGTATCGCCTTTGGACATTATTTCAAGTCTTTTTTCTCTGTTTTGGTTGAGGAAACCATCAAGAGTGTCTAAAAGTCCGTCAAAGTGGAAAAGGTCGAAGCAAAAAAAACCTACGGACATAGTAAGAACGGTCTGAAAAACCCCTTTACCCAAGATATGAGTAAGAAGCATGTATATCATACCCGAAAGATATCCAACTATTGTGAAGTATCTTGGAATGTTTTTAATTTCTCCGGTCCCGCCTGCCGGAATACGTGAAAGAAAAGAGACAGTCATGCGTATTTCACTGAGAATTTTTTTCATACTCTTTCCACCTCCGCAGTGAGCTTAAAAGTCCTTCAAGTTCAAACACTTCAAAGCAGCAAAGCCTTCCGGGTAAATAAAACTCTTTCAATGTGTCTATGGCGTAATCATTTAACGGGATGTGATCTGTGGTGTTTTCTACTCCCATAAGATGGTATTCAACTATATTGGTTTTATATGCAGCATCAAATTTTTTTCCGAGAATATGGTGTCCTATGTCAAATGTTATCTTTTCAGAGTATTCAAGTGTTTCTATAAGGTTTTCAACTGAAACACCGGGGAGTTTTTCCAGTTTTTGCCATCCGGGAATAGGATGCAGAACGTAGTTCAGTACTTCAAAGTCGTTCAAGGAAAAGTACTCTATAACCTTTTCGGCGTTTTCGGCTGTATCTGTGGGAAGATGAACAGAGTATCTGGTGTTAAGTTTTTTAAGATGTTTGAGTTCTTTATCAAAAAGTTTTTTGGTTTCTTCGTCCCATGTGAAAACCAGAAGTTCTATAAAATCAACATATTTTTGGAGTATGACGGCATTTTCATAATAAGTTCCGGGTACTACCCATGAAGTTGAGCCTATCATTTTATTTTTACCGGGATTGAGCTTACCATAAAGTAAACTTCATCTGCTTTACGGGCAAGTTTTGAGTTAAGTTTTCCAATGGCATCGGTATATCTTCTGGACAGAGGGTCGATCGGAACTATTCCCAGTCCGACTTCGTTGGTTATGATAACCTCTTTGCCTGTAAGATTGTTCATAAAACTTTCGGTGTATTTTTCAATATCCTTTTCATAATAAAGTAGATTTGAAAGCCATGTGGTTATACATTCAACAAGGATGACATCGTAATCTGTCAGCTTAGGGAGCAGAGAGGCAACTTCCAAGGGTTCTTCATATGTATCGTAAGAGCTGTCACGCTCCTGCTTGTGTTTTTTTATACGCTGTTTCATCTCCTCGTCAAAGGGTTCTGCAGTTGCTATAAAGGCTTTTCTGGGATATTTTTGTACCAGTTCCAGGGCGTAGCTGCTCTTGCCCGATTTAACTCCACCGGTTATAAGAATCATTCTATATCACTCTTTGATATATTGGCATCTTCAAAGCTACTCATTTCATTGAGCATTTTCAAGGCTGCCTCTATTATGTTGAAGGAGAGTACTGCTCCTGTTCCTTCGCCAAGTCTCATTTCAAGCTTCAAAATAGGTTCCAGTCCAAGTTCTTTTATTATGGGCAGATGACTTTTGACAGCTGACTGGTGGCCCAAGAACATATAGTCACGTATACTTGGATTTATTCTGTAAGCCAGGAGGGCTGCACTTGAAACGGGAAAGCCGTCAACAACAAAAGGAACTTTTCTGTCAGCGCATTCAAGCATAAATCCTGCCATTTCGCCGATACAGAATCCACCGGCTTTCATCAAAACATCCATAGGGCTTTTGAAAGGTGAATGCAGTTTCATGGTTTTTTCAAGAACTTCTCCTTTTTTTGTTAACATCTTTTTGTCTATCAATGTTCCTACATCAAGTACTTCTTCAACAGGTATTCCCAGTCCAGCACATATTGCTGCCGCAGTTGTGGTATTGCCTATTCCCATATCGCCTATAGCTAGAAGATCAGCACCATCATTTATGGCCTGTGCAGCAACTTCACGGCCATATTTTATGCAAAGCTCAGCCTGTTCTGAGGTCATAGCGAGGCCTAAAGAAAAGTCTTTGGTTGACCTTCCTACTTTTTTGCTTATTACTCTGGGTTCTGATGAGAAATCGTAGTCTACTCCAGCATCAACTATATAAACAGATGTATTGTTATGTTTACTGAAAACATTTATGGCTGCTCCTCCGGCAAGGAAGTTGAATACCATCTGTGCGGTAACTTCTTTTGGGTATGCAGATACACCCTGTTCTACTACTCCATGGTCGCCGGCAAAGACATAAACTCTTTTGTCCTTGGGGAGGGAAACAGTAGAACTGCCTTGTATAAGAGCATATTTTAATGCTATTT
>Ga0208826_1001877_pt1 | contig 16613 bp, 15 predicted proteins | sample AD_UKC115_MetaG_FD_184451 | JGI IMG/M metagenome (GOLD analysis project Ga0208826, IMG submission 184451) | Active sludge microbial communities of municipal wastewater-treating anaerobic digesters from Hong Kong - AD_UKC115_MetaG (SPAdes)... | ecosystem: Engineered > Bioreactor > Anaerobic >...
TTGTTGTCGCGTTTGAAGTAGTCGGCGTAGAACAGTGCGAGCGAGGTGCCGTCGGCATCGAATACCTCGAATACGCGCACGTCGCGCTGGTAGACCGGAATGTCGTGACGCTCCTTGAAGGTGATGCCGTAGAGTTTGTTGGCGGCGAAGAACACGCCGTTTTGCAGCACGTTGTCGAGTTCGAAATACTGCTTTACCTGTTCCGAGTCGATCTGCAGCTGACGCTTGCGTAATTGCTCGGCGTAAAACGCCCAATCCCAAGGCTGCAGCGCGCCGCCTTCCTTTTTCGCAGTGGGCGAGTAGTACTGCAAATTCCAGGGCTTGAATTTGATGCCGTCCTTGCGCGCCAGTTTGTCCATTTCCGCCGCTTCGGACTTGGCCTTGGCGATGGCGACGGGCGCCATGTCGGTCATCAACTCGATCGCGCGCGCGGGGGTTTTCGCCATTTCATCGTCGAGCGTGTAGGCGGCCCAGGTGTCATAGCCGAGCAGACGCGCCTTTTCGGCGCGCAACTCGGCGATGCGCGTGATCGTTTTGCGCGTATCGTTGTCGTCGTTCTGCTCGGCACGATCGATCGAACGAAGGAACAATTTCTCGCGCGTAGCGCGATTCGTCAACGACGCGAGCGCCGGCTGCTGGGTCGTGTTCTGCAGCGCGATCGCGTATTTGCCCGGCAGCATGCGTTCCCGGCCCGCTTCGAGTGCGCTGGACAAATCGGCATCGGAAAGCCCGGCAAGTTCGCCCTTGTCGTCGACGACGAGCGCTCCGGCTTTGGTCGCCGCAAGCAGTTTGCTGCGGAATTCGGTGGACAGCGAGGACAGCTCCTTGTTGTAGCCACGCAGCGTTTCTTGATCCGCTTTCGACAGCTCCGCGCCGGCACGCACGAACAGGCGGTAGTAGCGCTCGGTCAGGCGCAGCGATTCGGCATCGAGATTCAAGTGCGCACGTCGCTCGTACACCGACTTCACGCGCGCGAACAGTTTCGGATCGAGGAAGATCGCATCGCGATGCGCGGCGAGTTTGGGCGCTTCTTCCTTCTGCACGCGCTGCAAGGTGTCGTTCGTGTTCGCCTGGGCGAGCGCCGAGAACACGCGATCGACGCGCTTGAGCAAGGCGCCGGTTTTTTCCAGGGCGACCAGCGTGTTGTCGAACGTCGGCGATGCGTTGTCGTCGGCGATGCGTTTGATCTCGGCGATCTGGCGACGCATGCCCTCTTCGATCGCCGGCTGGAAGTCGTCGGGACGAATCTTGTCGAACGGCGGCGCTTCGAACGGCAACACGCTTGTTTCAGCGAACGGGTTGTCGGTGAGCGCATCGACAAAGTTGCCGGTCGTCGTTTCGTTCGCTGCGTCGGGTTTTTGTACCGCCGTCGAGCATGCCGACATCAGGACAAGCAGCGAGGCTGCGAGCGTTGGGCGGAAAGAGAACATGGTCTGCTTCTCCAAAAGTTTTGAATTCAGCATTTCTATTGGTAAAAAGTACGCGGAGCGATGATCTCCTCGCTCGCATAGGCCTTCCATATCTACAACATCGTCAGCACGTTCCGAAGGCAAGCGAAACTAGGTGAAGCATTGCCTAGGTGAAGCATTGCGGCTTGGTTGCATATGCTTGGCCACTGCGCGCGCAAACTCGCGCTTGCGCAGACCAGAACTGAAATATCCTTTGCGTTGGAGTTCACGTTCCAGTGCCTCCCAAGTTCCCCCAGTAATTTGATCTGGGTGTCGATATGCCGCTTTACCTGTCAGATCCGGCATCTTGGGATATGCATCGCGCACAGCCTGCCAATCGCCGAAGAACCAAGCTTCCAGCTCTTCGATGGCAATACGGTTGATGACTTGAAAACCACCGCCTTGGTGCGGGATTGATTTGGTTGCGAAACCTGCCTGCACAGCAGCTTCATCCAACTGTTGCTTCAACGCATGGCAGTCGTCGGCATCTCGATCGACCACTACCAAAATCTTGGCTGTAGCTGGCAACCATTGCTTGTAGCCACGTAAGCGATTCGGCAGTTTCTTTTGCAAATTATTCTTGTCGCCGAACTGGATGAAATTCAACTCGATATCAGGGCGGATCATGCGCGGCAACAAAATTTGCAGCGTTTCTTCCATGGACGGTTCTTCCATGAGCACATACAACGATTCAACCGCCACGTGCTGCCTCCGGCGCACCATGGTTGCGCAGCGGATTGCCCATACCGAAATGTCCTTCCATCCACAGATGCCCGAGCGAAGCATCGTTCTCCATGAACTCCCTCACACCCTTTATTTCACTGGCAGTCTGCGCGCGGGTATAACCATCCTTATCCCGATAAAGCACGCGGACTTCGTTGGCGCGACAAGTATCTAGGAAAAATGGAGAGTGCGTTGTCACTAGCAATTGCGTACGCTCGGCCGCAGCGCGGCATTCCTCACCCAATTCCGGCAGCAACATGGGATGCAAGAAGTTCTCTGGTTCCTCAATGCCGATGAAGCGCGGCGGTAGCGGATCGTAGAGCACCGTGAGATACGCTAGCATCTTCAATGTGCCGTCTGACGCGAAGCGAGACATCACCGGATCCTTGAAAGGCGCGTCCTTTAGTTGCAGAAGTAATCGTCCATCCGGCATGGGGGTGGCATCGATCCGTTCTAAACGAGGGATGCGCTTGCGCAGCACATCCATGACGCGCGCTAATTGCTCAGGGTGACTCTCGTTCAGGTATTGAATGACGTTGGCGAGATTGTCCCCCGTCTTGGACAAGCGCTCCTGCGGGCCCGCTTCCGGTTGAAACCGCGCATCCTCGACAGACAGATAGGACACATACCAATCGGTAATGAAATCGCGCAATGCCGCAACGCGAGGGTTGGATGCGATCTGCCCCAGCGTATTCACCGCCAACAAATCCGCGGCGCGCAAGGGAACGTCATGGCGAATATCACTCTCTTCCGGCATGTCGCCGCTGATAACAGTTCCTTTTCCTTGCCGATAATCTAGGAATCGGAAGGGATGTCCGTAAGAGCGACGTTTCCAGGCCAGCCACTCTTCGGCGATATAAGGTCCTTTAGTGCCTTCGTCGATGGATAGGTGATAAGTAATCAAAGGAGATTCTTTTTTCTCCCGATACTTCAACTCGATCACCACAGGGCCGTCGGAGCCACGCGTCTTCAACTCGCGACCACGGCCACGCCGATCCCAAGCGTGACGCAGCCCGTTCTGGAAACATTCGGACAGAAAATTGAACACGTCGAACAGCGTGGATTTGCCGCTGCCGTTGGGGCCAAGCAGCACTGTCAACGGTGTTAGGTTTTTCAGTTCGATGTCCTTGAGCGCGCGAAAGTTGCGCACTTTCAGGAATTCGATGCGAGGTGGCGTGGTTTTTTTGTCCATAGGGAATTTGTGCTACGCGTTAGCTCGACCCATGGTACATCCTGAAATGAAAAAGCCGATTCATCGCCGAACCGGCCTTTCTCGTCCGCATGCAACGGAAGAATTAGTTTTTACCCTTCTTGGCCGGCACGAGCCCGCGTACTTCCAGCAGCGGCTCGACGCTCGGGTCATGGCCGCGCCAGGCGCGGTAGAGTTCGTCGGCCGGCTGGGTGCCGCCGCGCGAGAGCACCATGTCGCGGAAGCGTTGGCCGTTTTCGCGGGTCATGCCGCCGTGTTCCACGAAGCCGTAGTACGCATCGTCGCGCAGCACTGCCGTCCACAGGTAGGCGTAGTAGCCCGCCGAATAACCGCCGCCCCAAATATGGGCGAAGTAGCTGGTGCGATAGCGCGGCGGTACGAGGGTGTAGTCGACGCCGAACCGCTTGAGCGCCTGGGCCTCGAATTGGTCGACGTCTTGAGTGGCTTGCTCGGCGCCGAGGTCGTGCCACGCCTGGTCTAGCAGTGCGGCACCGAGATATTCCGTCGTGGCGAAGCCCTGGCCGTAGGTGCCGGCGCGTTTGATTTTCGCGACCAGTTCTGCGGGCATCGGCGCGCCGGTTTTGTAGTGTTTGGCGTAGTGGGCGAACACGCTCGGTTCGTCCGCCCAGTGCTCGTTGAATTGCGAAGGAAATTCGACGAAGTCGCGCGGCACGTTGGTGCCGGCAAGGAACGGGTATTTCACCTTCGAGAACATGCCGTGCAGGGCGTGGCCGAACTCGTGGAACATCGTGATCACGTCGTCATGGCTGATCAGCGCGGGCTGGCCGGGCGCCGGCTTGGTGAAGTTGCAGACGTTGAACACTACCGGTTTGGTGTCGAGCAACCCGCTCTGATCGACGAAGTTGTCCATCCAGGCGCCGCCGGCCTTGTTGTCGCGCTTGAAATAGTCGGCGTAGAACAGCGCCATCGAGCTGCCGTCGGCATCGAACATTTCGAACACGCGCACGTCGGGCTGGTAGACCGGAATGTCGTGGCGTTCCTTGAACGTCACTCCGTAGAGTTTGTTGGCGGCGAAGAACACGCCGTTTTGCAGCACGCTGTCGAGTTCGAAGTATTGTTTGATTTCGTTCTGGTCGAGCGCGTAATCCTTTTTCTTCACCTGCTCGGAATAGAACTGCCAGTCCCACGGCGCGAGCTTGAAACCGCCCTTCTGCGCATCGACCAGCTTCTGCATGCCGGCCGCTTCGCTCTTCGCCTTGGCGACGGCTTTCGGCACGATGTCGGTCATCAACTTGATCGCGTTCGCCGGCGTTTTCGCCATTTGATCGGCAAGGCTGTAGTCGGCCCAGGTCTTGTAGCCGAGCAGGCGGGCTTTTTGTGCGCGCAGTTCGGCCAGGCGCAGGATCGTTGCGCGCGTGTCGTTGGCATCGCCGTGTTCGGCGCGATCGACCGACGCTTCGAACAATTTCTTGCGCGTGGCGCGATCGCTCAGCGAATCCTGTTCCGGCTGCTGTGTCGTGTTTTGCAGGGCGACGACGTACTTGCCATCGAGCTTGCGGCTCTTGCCCGCTTCGAGCGCCGCGGCAAGGTCGCCGTCGCTCAAACCGGCGAGCTCGGCCTTGTCGTCGACGATGAGCGCGCCGACTTTGGTTGCGGCCAGAAGTTTTTGCTGGAACGCGGTCTGAAGCGAAGATTCTTCCTTGTTCAGACCCTTCAACTTGGCTTGATCGGCCGTGGAAAGTTCCGCGCCGGCGCGCACGAAGGATAAATGGTAACGATCGAGAAGACGCGCGGATTCGGCATCCAGACCCAGCGTGGTGCGCTCGTCGTACAGCGTCTTCACCCGCGCGTACAGTTTGGTGTTGAGGAAGATGGCGTCCTGATGTGCGGCGAGTCTGGGCGCGTAGATCTCCTGGATTTTCTGCATGTCGTCATTGGTATTTGCCTGCGCCAGTGCGAAAAACGCTTTCGACACCCGGGTCAGCGTCGCGCCGGTTTTCTCCAGCGCCACGATGGTGTTGTCGAACGTGGGGGCGGCGGCCTGATCGGCGATTTTTTCGACCTCGGCGAGCTGCTCTTTCATACCCTCATCGAACGCAGGTGCGTAGTCGGCATCGTGAATCTTGTCGAACGGCGGCGCCTGGAACGGCAACGAACTGGCAGCGAAAAACGGATTGACCACCTTGGCCGCCTGCGCGGTTTGGGTCGAGGGCGCAGATTTCTGCGGCACTTGCGCGCAGGCAGCAAGGGCGATGCTCATGGCGAGCGCGATCGGGCGGAGGCGAAGCATGGCGGAATTTCTCCGGGCAAGGATGCGGGGGAAGCAAAAACGGCTTGCCGCGGATGCGGCAAACGCGCAGCGTACTGTTCAAATGCAGTGAAAAGCATGTGCCGTTTGGCCTACGGGGTCGTCATGGAAGGGCTTGGAACACGTTGCGCAGGCGGTTCAACTCACGTCGCGCAACGTCCAATTCGCACCGATCAACAAACCCAGCCGCTGCTTGAGCACCGCATGCGGCAGCACCGTGGCAATCTTGACGTCGCAGTGCAAGTCGGATTGATGCGCTTCGACGCTCGCCTGGGCATCGCTTGCGCCGAGCAATGGATCGACGGCATCGGGATCGGGTTGCAGCGAACGCCAACGTTCCCACAGGCCCGGTTCGCGCAGCGCGGTTTGCAGTTCGGCGGCAAAATTTTCGGCCGAGTTGCCATGATAGGACAGCGACGGAATTTGTCCGCGCGCCTTGGCGAGATCGGACACGACGATGAAGAACGTCTGCTTGGATGCCGACATGGGCGCTCCTTGTGCTCGGCGGAGCGCCCAGTCTACCAGTTCGACCGTTGCGTCCCGGCATCCACCGGTGCGGCGATCGCCAGCGCGGTGCCGATCAGCGCGGCAAGACACGTCCAGCCGAGATAGCGCAGTTCCGCGGAGGGCGCGATCAGCGGCAGCGGCGCGGCGTAGGCAAGGCCGCTGGCGAGCACGACCAGCGCGGCCTGCGCGTTGCGACTTTCGCGCCGACGCCACGCGGCATAAAACGCGACGAGGCTTACTGCGAGGTACGGCCACGCCGCCAGCGCGACCGTGTCGCGCAAGCCCTCGGCGATGCGCAGGTATCCGGTGTGCAGGGCCGAACGATTCGGCGTGACCGAAGGGTTGTCGCGAAACGCGACTTCCTCGTCGACGTAGATCAATTCGTGTGGCCATGCGCGCGGTTTGGTGCCGAACAGGGCGCAGGTCAGTCGCCATCGGTGGGCAAGCCAGCCGCGAGGATCCTGCGCGATGGCGTCCAGCCAGGCGTGTTGCAATGGTTCGAGCGCCGGATCGCCGTCGAGAAAGAACGGCCCGATCACGCGACCTTGCGTGGCGGTGAAAATCGGCACGTTGGCGTAAGCCACATAGGCGCTGCTCAAATCTGCGAGGGTCAATTCGGGCTTGTGCGTCGCGGCGGGCAGAAGAATATGATCTGCATCGAGCGAGAGGGCGGCGAGATCCCACATGGCCGTCGCCGGCCAGAGCGGGAACCGCCGTTGCGCGGATTGTGCGCTGAGCGTGCCGAGCGCATGCAGGCCGAGACCCAGAACGACGGTACCGAGGATGAGCGCCGCCGATTTGTGCCGCAGCGGTGCGCGGCGAGCGTCGAAATGCAGCCACAGCGCATAGGCGATGAGCGGCAGGGTGGCGGGCAGCACGTTGTGGCGCAGCGTCGCGGCAAAGGCCAGCGCCAGCCAGAATGCGATGAACCATCCGGTGCGGCGCGTATCGCGCCAATGCAGCAATGCGCCGACGGCAAAAGCGAGCGTTGCCAGCAGCATCACGTCGCTCCACACATGCGCGAGGAGAACGAACAGAACAGGCGCACAGGCACAAACGAGGAGGAAAGCGAGGCGCGCGCCGAGCCCGCTCGCAAGCGCCTGCGCGATGAGCACGAGGCCCGACCAGAGCAGCGCAAGCTGGATCAGGAACAGCGGCCCGGGGCCCGGCCAGATCTTGTCGGTCAACCACCACAGCCAGCGCAACCCGGCGCCGTAGATGTTCGTGCTGGGCGCGCCGCGCGCTTGCGACCAGATGACCGCGCTGTCCAATGACATTGCGCCGGGAAAATAGCCGGCAATGAAAAAGAGCGCGATGACCAAGGCCGCCAGCACGAGGGGCCGCATCGATTTCGGGGTGCGCAAGAGCGAGGGCATGTGTGGTCAGCGCCCCCATCGCGCGCACGCGGCAGCGAGAAGCGCAGCCTGCCGGGACGGGTCGGGCGCTTCGCTGTTCGGCAGGACGCCGAGGCAAGGTGCGGCGATGCGTTCGCGTAGCGTGGCGAGGTTGTCGTCGCGCCGCGCCATGTGCGCATCGACGCCGCTGCCGATCCAGCCGATCAACGCCGCGCCGTCGGCGTGGATCGCGCGCGCAGTCAGCAAACTGTGGTTGAGACAACCCAAACGCAGGCCGACGACGAGAATGACCGGCAAACGCAACGCGCGCACGAGATCGACTTGCATCAGGTGCGGCCCGAGCGGCGCCATCCACCCGCCGACGCCTTCGACCACGACGACATCGGCGCTCGCCGACAAACGCGCAAAGGCCGTCTGGATGCGGGCAAGATCGATGTCGACGCCGATATCTGCCGCAGCGAGATGCGGCGCGATCGGATCGGCGAAGGCATACGGATTGACGTCGGCGTAGTCGGGCGTGCCGGCACTGTGCGCGAGCAGCAGTTCCGCATCGGCATTGCGCCAGCCGTTTGGCGTGCGCTCGCAACCGCTGGCGATGGGCTTCATGCCGACCGCATGCAAGCCTCGCGCATTGAGCGCAGCGAGCAGGGTGGCGGCAGCGTGGCTCTTTCCCGCGCCGGTGTCGGTGCCGGTGACGTAGACGGCGCGACTCATGCCTGACCACCGGACAGGCTTGCCATGGCGCGGCGGCAGCGCGCGCGCTGCAAGCGCCCGAAAAAAACATTTGTCGCATAGATGAGGCCGGGAGCGGAATACAACCAGATCCCGAATGCGGGCGCTGCGTCGATGAGGGTCGGCAGGCAGCAGGCGAGAGCGATCGAGATCAGTGCCAGCGTCATCTGGATGGCCCAGTTGCCGATTTTCATGCGCGTGACTGCGCGCTCCGCCGGGGTGAGACCGATGCTATCGGCATGCCGCAACGCGTGGCGGAACAACAGTACGAACACCATCGAGATCGCGGCCAAGCCGAGACCGAACACGAGATAGGCCGCGCTCAATTCTTCGATCGTGGTGAGTTGCTTGACCGAGCCGTCGGCGAGGGCGCCACCACTGAATCCCATGAACATCTGCGCGAACAGCATGCGCAACGGATACACATAGAACAGCACGATGAAGACCAGCAACAGACTCAGACGCACACAAGTCGAATCCTCAAGATCGTAGTGTCGGCTCCATTGGCGATGCGAAAGCCAGATGCGCGCGATCAGCAGAAAGCAGAGCGCAAATGTCGGCATGCCGCGCAGTGCCGTCAGCATCTCCTCGACCGAGGCGGGCACATGGCCGATCGAAATGACGACGAGAGTGACCGCGAATGCGAACGACGCATCGACGAAGCCCTCCAGCCGCGTCGGCTGCTGGCGGCGGATGCGCATTACGTTGTCGAGAACATTCGTCATGGGCGAAGCCCTGCGGAGACAGGCGGAAAGCATAGGCGCTGGTGCGTGCGAAGCAAAGTCGGCGCTGGAGTAGAATGCCCGGACTTCATCCGATGTCGAATGCATGTTCATTGCCGCCGCGCTTCAATCCGGGGACAAGCCAGGGCAATACGCCGAACTCGCCGATCAGGCGCGCGGCTTGTTGCATGGCGAGCGCGATCGCATCGCCAATGCGGCGAATCTCGCCGCGCTCGTTTATCACGCGTTGCCGCAGTTGAATTGGGTCGGCTTTTATTTCTTCGACGGCACTGAACTCGTGGTCGGCCCGTTCCAGGGCAAGCCTGCTTGCGTGCGTATTGCGCTCGACAAAGGCGTCTGCGGCACGGCGGCATCGAGTCGGCGAACGCAGATGGTGCGCGACGTGAATGCATTTCCGGGGCATATCGCCTGCGATTCGGCATCGCGCTCGGAAATCGTCGTGCCGCTGCTCCTCGACGGCGAGTTGCTCGGCGTATTCGATGTCGACAGTCCGCAATTGGCGCGTTTCGACGACGACGATCGTGCGGGCATGGAGCGATTGGCGGACCTCTACCTGCAATCGTTGCGCGACGAATAGAAACGGGAACGACGATGGCAGCAAAAGACACCACAGGAAAAATCCGCAACGTCGGGCCGAAATCGGCCGCATGGCTGCGTCAGGTCGGCGTGCGCACGCAAGAGGACCTTGTCCGTCTCGGCGCGATCGAGGCGTTCATGAAGGTCAAGCGCGCCGGCTTTCGGCCGAGCTTGAATCTTTTGTACGCGCTGGAAGGCGCGCTCGTGGATTGCCATTGGGCCGACCTGCCCGAAGCGTGCAAAGCCGCACTGCTGGCGGGCGCCGAAGCGGCCGAAGTGGCCAACCCGATCAAGACGCGCTGGCAAAAACAGGCCGATCGCAGCGCGGCGGGCGCGCCCGCTGCAGGTGGTTCGAGCGAGGACGGCGATGCGTCCGCACACGGGTTGTTCGACGACGACCGCAGCGGCACTGCGGCGGACGGCCCGGCAAATCGGTTCGAGTAACTTTTTCTTCCCGCGACGGGCGAAAAAAATTCAGCCTTTCACGGCGGCATGCGCGCGCGCATCCTCGCGCCAGCGCGGCGTCGCGTGGATGCGCGGCAGTGTCTCATCGACCGTGTTCACCAGTGACCACATCTGCAAGTGTTCGTCGTTCATGAAATGCTCGGCCACGACCTGCTGCATGAAGGCCTGAAGCGGCGCATAGAAATCGCGGATATTGAGCAACACGATCGGATTGAAATAAATGCCGAGGCGTTTGAGCGTGATCGCCTCGAACAACTCTTCGAGCGTGCCGCTGCCGCCGGGCAGGGCGATCACCGCGTCCGAGCCGGTGAGCAGGCGGTGCTTGCGTTCGCGCATGTCCTCGACCACTTCGAGATTGGCGACGCCGGGATGTTGCCATTCCACTTCGATCATGAAGCGCGGAATGATGCCGATCACTTCGCCGCCGGCCTGGAGTGCGCCGTCGGCGAGCGCGCCCATCAAGCCGCTCGCGCCGCCGCCATAGACGACCTGGCAATGCGCGCGGGCGAGGGTGGCGCCGAGCTCGTGTGCCGCGGCGAGATAGGCGGGATCGCAGTAGCGGCTCGAGGCGGCGTAGACACAGATGCGCATGCGGCATTTCCGGAAGGTCGACGACTCGCATTTTATTACGCGGCGCGCGCGCCCGGCGAGGCCGCATTGCGATGCGACCGGCGGGAAGCAAGGCGCGGCGCCGCTCCATTTCACGAAAGACTTTCTGCGGCATTGCCCTACACTACGCCTTTCGTCGAAACGGACGCCCTCGATGTCGTCAGTCGCCCTGCCGAATCCCGCCACCGCGCGCCTGGCCGTGATCGGCCTTGGTTATGTCGGCTTGCCGCTCGCTACCGCCTTCGGTCGGGTGCAGGCGACGCTCGGTTTCGATATCGATGCGGCGCGCGTGGCCGAATTGGGCCGCGGCCACGACCGCACCGGCGAGCTGGCGAGCGCCGAACTGGGCACGGCTACCGGGTTGACGCTCACCACCGAGGCGGTCGACCTGGTGGGTTGCGAGGTGTTCATCGTCACGGTACCGACGCCGATCGATGCCGCCAAGCGCCCCGATCTTGCGCCGTTGATCGCGGCCAGCGCCACGATCGGCCGTGCGATCCGACGCGGTGGCATCGCCATCTTCGAGTCGACGGTCTATCCCGGCGCGACCGAAGAAGTGTGCGTGCCGGCGATCGAGCGCGCATCGGGTCTGAAGCACAATGTGGACTTTCATACCGGCTACAGCCCCGAGCGCATCAATCCGGGCGACCGCGAGCGTCGGCTCGAAACCATTCTCAAAGTGACCTCCGGCTCGACCCCGGATGCGGCCGATTTCGTCGACGCGCTCTATCGTCGCATCGTGCGCGCCGGCACCTGGCGAGCGCCCAGCATCCGTGTCGCCGAGATGGCGAAGGTGATCGAAAACACCCAGCGCGACCTCAACATTTCGCTGGTCAACGAGATTGCCCTGATCTGCCACAGGCTCAACCTCGACACGGCCGACGTGCTCGCCGCGGCCGGCACGAAATGGAATTTCTTGCCGTTCAAACCCGGGCTCGTCGGTGGCCATTGCATCGGCGTGGATCCGTACTATTTGACCCACAAAGCGCAGGAAGCCGGCTATCACCCCGAAGTGATCCTGTCCGGCCGTCGCATCAACGACGGCATGGCCGCGCACGTCGCCCAGCGCGTAATCAAGCTGCTTGCGCGCCGACACATCCCCATTGCGGGCGCGCGTGTGCTCGTGCTCGGCCTCGCGTTCAAGGAAGATTGCCCCGATCTGCGCAATACCCGCGTGGCCGACATGATCGCTGAACTCGCCGGTTACGATGTGCAAGTCGATGTGTACGATCCTTGCGCGAATGCAGCGGACGCGCAGCGCGAATATGGCATCGAGTTGTTGCCGGCGCTCGGCGACCGAAAATACGACGCGGCGATCCTCGCGGTCGCGCACGCACCGTTTCTTGCGCTCGGTGCCGATGGCATTCGTGCTTTGGTCAAGCCCGACGGGGTGGTGTTCGACGTCAAGCAAACGCTGCCGCGGAATACCGTCGACGATCGATTGTAGGAGATAGCCATGCGCATTCTGGTCACCGGCGCAGCCGGCTTCATCGGCGCCGCCTTGAGCGAGCGCCTGCTCGCGCGCGGCGATACGGTGCTCGGCTTCGACAATCTCAACAGTTACTACGACCCGACGTTGAAGGCGGCGCGGCTGGCACGGCTGGCGCCGCAGGCGAACTTTTGTTTCGTCAAAGGCGATCTCGCCGATCGCGCCGCGGTCGAGCGCGTGTTCGTCGAGTTCGCGCCGCAGCGCGTGGCGCACCTGGGCGCGCAGGCCGGGGTGCGCTACTCGCGCGAAAATCCGCACGCCTATGTCGACTCGAATCTGGTCGGCTTCATCAACATCCTGGAAGGCTGCCGCCACGGCGGCATCGAGCATCTCGTCTATGCTTCGTCGAGTTCGGTCTACGGCGCCAACCGCAAACTGCCGTTCTCGGTGCGCGATGCGGTCGATCATCCGGTCAGCCTGTACGCAGCGACGAAAAAAGCCAACGAACTGATGGCGCATACCTACAGCCATCTTTATGGCTTGCCGACCATCGGACTGCGTTTCTTTACCGTGTACGGGCCGTGGGGGCGGCCGGACATGTCGCCGTTCCTGTTCGTCAGCCGCATCCTCAAGGGCGAGCCGATCGAGGTATTCAACCACGGCCACCATTCGCGCGACTTCACCTACATCGACGACATCATCGAAGGCGTCGTGCGTACTCTGGACACCATCCCCGCGCCCGACCCGACCTTCGACGCACTGGCTCCGAATCCCGACACCTCGAACGCGCCCTATCGCATCTACAACATCGGCAATCACCAGCCGGTGACGCTGGCACGTTACATCGAGATCATCGAGGAATGCACCGGGCGCAAAGCCGAGAAGATTCTGCTACCACTGCAACCCGGCGACGTGCCCGATACCCATGCCGACGTCGCCGAGTTGATGCACGACACCGGTTACGCGCCGTCGACACCGCTCGAGGTCGGCATTGCGCGTTTCGTCGCCTGGTACCGGAACTACTACCGGATCTGACGGCGGACTGCATCACATTTTGTGACGCAGTGGTGGTTTTACCACCAGTGTTGTTGGACTGAACAGTCCATTAACAGAATCCGAACAACCGCTCTGCTACGGTCGCGCCCTCGTTTTGCCACATTTACCCGTTCCGGGGGATCGCCAGATGTCGCCAACACTCATCGTCCGCCTTGCTGTGCTCGCTCTTGCCGCCATGGCCCCGATTGTGTCGTTCGCGCAAACCCTGAGTCCCTCCGTGGCAACACCGACCGCGTTTTCGCTGGATCGGGCCGTGCCGCAATACCGCGTGGTCGAGTCTTCGCCCGCCCCGCGTATCCCTCTTGCCGCCAAGCCGGTATTCGGCAGCGATGCCGCGATCGTGGCGAGCATGGAGGATGTGGTTGATCGCGCCATTTACAAAACCCCGCGCAAGCGCATCGCCGACTTCGCCTTGTCCCTGCGCGACATCCGCTATCGCCGCGCCGGTCGCGATCCGTCCACGGGTTTCGATTGTTCGGGCTTCACCCATTACGTCTACAACAAAACCTTCGGTGTCGAGCTGCCTTACGACGCACCGAGTCAGTATCGCGACGGCGAGAAGATCGCGCGCGAGGAAATGAAGGTCGGCGACCTCGTTTTCTTCCAGGTCCGCGGGCACATCACCCACGTCGGCATGTACATGGGCGAAGGCCGCTTCATCCATTCGCCCGCACCGGGCAAGCGGGTGCGCGTGGATGAACTCGCCAATGCGTATTGGGCCAAACGCTGGGCCGGCGCTCGCCGCGTGCACCTTTCCTGATCGACGGGCAGACCGCGCAGCCCTGCGCTTCCCGCCGACAGTCGATCGCCCACCCCACTGCATGGTTCCGGCGAGCCGGTTTTGGCCTCCCGCGCACCGGGCGATCGTGCGTTTGTGTCGCACCGACTACACTGGCCCCGGCGATCCGGGCGTGAGGCAGACGGCGGCATGAAATTTCCCATTGCACTGGCAACACTGGCCCTTGCGCTGGCTGGTTGCGTCGTATCGTCGCCGGCGACGAAACCGGCATCGAACCTGTTGTCGGGTGACGCCGCACACCCTGCGGCGACGACGAACTGGGTGCGCACCGAACTCTATTTCGGCCTCGACCCGATAGCCGAACAACCCGATGCCGCGCCGCCTGCGACAAACGAAAAGCGCTGGCAGGCTTTTCTCGATCGCGAAGTCACCCCGCGCTTTCCCGACGGGTTGAGCGTGTACGACGTCTACGGCCAATGGCGCACCGCAGGGCAAAACCGCATCGAGCGCCTGCACTCGAAGGAACTCATGGTGCTGTATCCGGACACGCCACAACACCGCGCCGACATCGAAGCCATTCGCGCCGCGTGGAAAAAAGAGACGGGCGATCTGTCCGTGCTGCGCGTAACGCAGTCGGTCGATGTTTCTTTCTGACCCCTGATTCGCTTCGAACCTCAGTGCGACACAAGCCCTTTCCCTCGACGATGAAGTTGCTGGGGGCAAGTTGGTTGCCGCTGTGAATCGACGTGAATCAGGAAGGGCGCCTTGATTCACGTCGAATCCCGGTGCGACACGAGCCCTCTCCCCCGAGTTCGCTCGGGGGAGAGGGTTGGGTGAGGGGGCGCTTTTCGCTCTGCGAGGCCGGCCATCAAAAATGCCTTTCACCGTAACCCTCTTCCTCAACGAGGACGTCGTTGGAGGCGAGGAGATCAGGTTTGTTTCCGCTGAGAATCAACGCTAATCTGGCTCCGACATGATCAAACCCAATGCATTGCGCATCACCGTCGGCGACATCAACGGCTTCATCGGCCTTGCCGTCGACAATCTCTCGGTGCTCGCGTTTCTCTCCGGCGCGCTGATCGGCATTTTCCATTTCCCGCCCGAAGTCATCTTCGGCAAGATGTTTCCCGGCACCGCGCTCGGCGCACTGGTCGGCAATGTCGTCTACACCCGCATGGCGTTGCGCAGCGGCCGCGCGGACGCCTGCGCGATGCCGCTCGGCATCGACGCGCCGACCACCATCGGCATGGGCCTGCTCGTGCTCGGCCCGGCATTCCTCGCGTTCAAGCAGCACGGCATGGATGAAGCGACGGCGGCGGATGCGACCTGGAAGCTCGGCATGGCTTCGCTCGTGATCATGGGCGTGCTGAAAACCGTGCTCTCGTTTTTCGGCGGTTGGGTCATGCACAACGTACCGCGCGCGGGACTGCTCGGATCGATCGCCGGCATCGCCCTCGTGCTGATGGGTTTCTTTCCGCTGGTCGACATCCTGCGCGTGCCCGTGGTCGGTTTCACCTGCCTCGGGCTCATTCTTTACGCGCTGGCCGCGCACGCATCGCTGCCGGGGCGCATTCCCGGCGTGCTGTTTTCGATTCTCGTCGGCCTCGTGCTGTACTACGTCCTTGGCCCGCTCGACCTGCTCGGCCCGGGTTTTCACGCGCCGAGCGCGCCGACGCTGCGTTTCAACCTGCCGTGGCCAAGTCTCGGCTTCCTCGAAGGGCTGCCATACACCTTGCCGTATCTCGCGCTGATTTTGCCATTCGGCTTGCTCATGGTCGTCGGCGGCATCAATGTCACCGAGAGCGCCCGCGCGGCGGGCGACGAGTACAAGGTTCGCGACATCTTGCTCACCGAGGCGGCCGCGACGTTGATTGCCGGCGTCTGCGGCGGTGTCGCCCAGACCACCCCATACATCGGCCAACCCGCCTACCGCGCGATGGGCGGGCGTACCGGCTATACCTTGCTGACCGGCCTGTTCATCGGCCTGGGCGGCGTGTTCGGCTATCTGTCGAACCTGATCGAATTGATCCCGCTGGCGGTGCTCGCGCCGATTCTGATCTTCATTGCCATCCACATCACCATGCAGGCCTTCGAGGCCACCGAGCAGAAATACTTTGCCGCCGTGGTCATGGCGTTTTTTCCCGCCATCGCGCGCATGCTCGCGATCAAGCTGGGCGATCCCACCATCGTGGCGCCGGCGCATTTTGCGCAGTTGTATGCCAATGCCGACCATGGCCTGCCCGAGATGGCGGTGATCGTCATTCTCGGCAACGGCTTCATCATTACCTCGATGGTCTGGGCGAGCCTTGTCGTCGCCCTGATCGACCACCGCCCGCGCAAGGCCGCCGCCATCGTGTTCCTCGGTGCCGCGCTGACCTGCTTCGGCCTCATCCACTCGGTCGACCCGAATGGCGCGATCTATTTTCCGTGGCAGCTCGCCGCTGAATCCCGCGCGCTGGTCTGGCAGTTCGTCGCAGCGTACATCGCACTTGCCGCCCTCTTGCTGCTGCTGTCGTGGCGCGCGAGGGGCGACACGGACAAGTAGGCCGCGTCATGGAAAGGCGGGCGGTGGCGGAAGTGCTTTGCCGTCACGACGGCGGTGGTGTCGGAGGAATGCCGCCCGCTCTCAATCTCTCCAGGACGCTGCGCAGATCTCGCATGTCTTCGCCGGAGAGCAGGGTCGACTCGTATATTTGTTCGAGGTCGTATCCCGGCTTGCAGACAGTCAAGTCCAAAATCTGCTGTAAATTCT
>Ga0208826_1001884_pt1 | contig 16573 bp, 13 predicted proteins | sample AD_UKC115_MetaG_FD_184451 | JGI IMG/M metagenome (GOLD analysis project Ga0208826, IMG submission 184451) | Active sludge microbial communities of municipal wastewater-treating anaerobic digesters from Hong Kong - AD_UKC115_MetaG (SPAdes)... | ecosystem: Engineered > Bioreactor > Anaerobic >...
GATCCGTTGGGATCCTCCCCGCTTTTTTGTTTAAAATCAAATTTTGTTTGCTCCCGGTCAGATGCCGAGGATTTCGGCTGCGATACTGAAATAGATCAGCAAAGCCACCGCGTCGACGATCGTCGTGAGCACCGGGCTCGCGCAGACGGCCGGGTCCAGCCCGAACCGTTTCGCAACCATCGGCAGAATGCAGCCGACCAGCTTTGCCGCAAAGACGGTGATGACGAGCGTCAGGCAAACCACCAGGGCGACGGATACGCCGACCCTGTCGAACAGGAGCAGCTTCGCAAAGTTGACAACGGCAAGCGTGGCTCCGCAAAGGAGCGCGACCCTCGCCTCAATCCAGATCACTCTGAAAATATCCTTGAATTCCAGCTCATTCAGAGAGAGGCTGCGCACCACGGTGACCGAAGACTGGCTTCCGCTGTTGCCGCCCGTATCCATGAGCATCGGGATGTACGCCGTGAGCACCACATAGGTAGCCAGGGCATCCTCGAAATGCGTGATGATCATGCCGGTGAAGGTGGCGGAGATCATCAGAAGAAGCAGCCACGGGATCCGGCTCTTCCAGATCTCTCCGATCGGCGTCTTGAGGTAAGGACGCTCGGTCGGCGTGATGGCGGCCATCTTTTCGATATCCTCCGTGGCCTCGGCGACGATGACATCCATCGCGTCGTCGACCGTGACGATCCCGACCAGACGGTTTTCGGCGTCCACCACGGGCAGCGCCGTGAAGTTATATTTTGCGAACATGTTGGCCACGGACTCCTGGTCCTCCATCGTCGACACATAGATGACGTGGGGTTCCATCAGTTCGGAGATGGCGGATTCGTCGTCGGCCAAAATCAGCGTGCGGATCGAGAGCGTCCCGATCAGGATGCGGCTCTTGTCCGTCACATAGCAGTTGTCGATGGTCTCCTTGTTGATGCCGATTCTGCGGATATGGTTGATCGCCTCCGAGGCCGTCATGGTCGGGCGCAGATCGACATACTCGGTCGTCATGATGCTGCCCGCGGAATCCTCCGGATATTTGAGGATTTCATTGATCATGCGGCGCTTCTCCGGATCCGCCTGATTGAGGATCCGTTTCACGACGGAGGCGGGCATCTCCTCCACCAGGGCGACGGCGTCGTCCGTATAGAGCTCGCCGATAACTTCCTTGAGCTCGGAATCGGAGAATCCTTTAATCAGGAGCTCCTGATGATCCGGCTCCATTTCCGCAAAAGTCTCCGCCGCAAGCTCCTTGGGCAGCAGCCGGAACAGAAGCGGAAGGGGCTCCTCGGGCAGTTCCTCAAAAACCGCGGCGATATCGGAAGGATTCATCGTGATGAAGACATCTTTCAGGCTGGAGAAACGCTTGTTTTCCAGCAGGGAGAGGATGGTGCCCTCAAAAGTGGTCGTTTTTTCTTCCATTCGTCTTTCCTCCAATCATAAGATCATTGAGGCGGCGGACACGCCGCCCTCTTTGACAGGAGCAAGACACGAAACAAGGCCTTTTTTCGCCTTGCGTTAGGAAAAGCGCCGTAAACGAACGGGCGCTTTTTCAGAGCTGCGATCTCGGCCTACGTCTGTGCCGCTACTACTGCCAGCGTCCATTTCGTTCACCTCACAATTCAAAAATAAAAATCCCGCACGGCCCAAAAAGACGGTGCGGGACATAAATCTACTGCCGCACCATACGGGCTTTAGCATCCGCGAGGCGGTGAAACTGCATTATGCTGTGCCTTGTGCTTCGACGCAGCCTGTTCAAACCCTCTCATGGTGTCTCCACCACTCCGCGGCAGCAGTCCATATCCTCACGGCAGCCTTACCTACCGGATCGGTTTCATTGTATCTCATCGTCCGCCAAATGGCAAGCCCTTTTTCCGAAAAAGAAGCTTTTTCCCCACCTTTCCGGAAAACTCCTCCCGCGCTTCTCCGCCCCGCATTGTATTGAGGAAAAAGGGATTTTATGATATAATAGCTCCGCAAAATTTCTTTCGAATCGGAGGCGAACTATGGGCGTTTCAAGAAGATCCCTGCAGGACGGAAAAGTTCTTACCCTTTTGCTTACCAGAAACCAGACGGAGCGCAGTGTGGAGAGCCTCTCGGGCGTCTTTCGCTGCCTGCGAAATTCGCAGGTCTGGCTCGCGCTGGAACCTCCGGAAAAAGGGACACTGCCCCCTTCTCCGGGAAACGACAGGCCCCATCTCATTCAGGACGGCGCCGGCACCCGGTATCTGCCGGTCTTTTCCGAGCCCGGCCAGATGCCGGAGGGCTACAAGGAGCGCTTCACGGCGGCGCGGTTTTCTTTCCTGCGCTGCATCGATCTCGCGTCGGAGCTCCCCGGCGTCGGGCAGATCGCGGTCAACCCCTTCGGCGCGAATCTGATCCTGAATCCGCTGCAGCTCAAAACGATTGAGGACCTCCCCTCGGAAATTGAGGACTGACGCCGATGAATTACGAATTCGCGCCGCTTGAAGGCGTCACCGACCATATTTACCGCAACCTGCACCGCCGATATTTTCCGGGCGTCGGCCGCTACTACGCGCCGTTTATCGCGCCGACCGAGACCCGCCGCTTTGCGCCGCGGGATAAAAGGGAGATCCTCCCCGAAAACAACGAGGTCCCGCTCGTGCCGCAGTTGCTGGCCAAGGATGCGGAGAACTTTCTCTGGGCGGCGCGGGAGCTTAGGCAGATGGGCTACCGGGAGATCAACCTCAACCTCGGCTGCCCCTCCGGCACCGTCGTCGCGAAGCGGAAGGGCGCCGGATTCCTCTCCGAGCCGGAGCGGCTGGACGCCTTCTTTGACCGGATTTTTTCCGCGGAAGGAATCCCGGCGGTCTCCGTCAAGACGCGCCTCGGCGTCGGAAGCCCGGATGAGTTCATGGGGCTTCTGCGGATCTACAACCGGTACCCGATCTCCGGGCTGATCGTCCACGCCCGGACACTGGAGGAGCTCTATAAAGGCCCCACCCACCCGGAAATTTTCGCCGCCGCCCTCGCGGAGACGAAGATTCCGCTGTGCTACAACGGGAACCTCTTTCGCAGGGAGGATCTCCTTGCGTTTTCGGAGCGGTTTCCGACGGTGGAGACCGTGATGATCGGCCGAGGGCTCGTGGCAAATCCGGCGCTCGTCTCGCCGGAGCTCATCTCCACGGAGACGAGTGAAAAAGAGCGGCTTCACGCATTTCTCGAATCCCTGTGCGAAGACTATCTGGAGGCTTTCGGCAACCGGCAGAACACGATGATGCGGATGAAGGCGATCTGGTTTTACCTGATCCGCCTCTTTGCGGAGAGCGGTGACTATGCCGCAAAGCTCGCCCGGGCGAAGGACTGGTCCGAATTCTTTATGCTGACGGACCGGGTCTTCCGGGAGCTTCGGATCGACCCTTCCGGCGTCACCGGCTTCTGAGCAAGCCGGAATTCGGCCCCGGTCGGCCCCGCTTCAAGGCGGGCGCCGCCCCGGAATTTTGTTTTTTCTCATGCTCATGAGGTTTGTAAAAGCATTTTTATGACATTTATCGAATTGGGAGGCAGATCATGAATCAGGAAAACCTTGCCGTCACAAGAGAGCTGATCGAATTTATCCGCAGAAGCCCGACCGCTTTTCAGGCGGCGGAGACGATTTCGGCCATGCTGGAGGAGGCCGGCTTCGTCCGCCTCTCCGAGGGTGGGCCGTGGAATCTCAAGCCCGGCGGCCGCTACTTCCTCACCCGCAACCTCTCCTCGGTCGCGGCGTTCCGCATCCCGGAGGAGGGCGCCGATTCCTTCATGATCGCCGCCAGCCACACCGACTCGCCGACCTTCAAGCTCAAAAACAACTGCGAGGACGAGGCCTGCGGCAAATACCTGCGCCTCAACACCGAGCGCTACGGCGGGATGATCCTTTCCACCTGGTTCGATCGCCCGCTCTCCCTCGCCGGCCGCGTGATCCTCAGGGACGGCGGCCGCTTCACGGCAAAATCCGTCGTCGTCGACCGGGATCTCCTGCTGATCCCCAGCGTCGCCATCCATTTCAACCGCCAGGCCAACGACGGCATGAAGATCGACCCCTCGGTCGACACGGTGCCGCTGTTTTCCACGCCGGAGGGGAAGGGCGCGCTGCGGAAAATCATCGCGGAGGCATCCGGAGCATTGGAGGACCAGCTTGCCGGTATGGATCTCTTCCTCTATAACCGCACGCCGGGGAGCATCTGGGGTGCGGGCGAGGAATTCTTCTCCGCCCCGCGCATCGATAATCTGATGTGCGCCTTCGGCACGCTTAGGGGTTTTCTCTCCGCGGAGCCGGGCCGCACCGTGCAGGTCTACGCCGCCTTCGACAACGAGGAGACCGGCAGCGACACCAAACAGGGCGCCGGCTCGATGCTGCTGCGCGATACGCTCGACCGCATCGCGGAGTCGCTCGGCAAAGACCTGCGCAGGATGCTCGCGGCCTCCTTCATGCTCTCGGCGGATAACGGCCACGCCCGCCATCCGAATCACCCGGAGCTCTCCGACGCCGAAAACGCGCCCTACATGAACGAGGGCGTCGTCATCAAGACGAATGCGGCGCAGAAATACACGACCGACGGCCTCTCCTCCGCCCTTTTCGCCGAGATCTGCCGCAGGGCCGGCGTGCCGGTGCAGCAGTTTGCGAACCGCAGCGACCTCGCGGGCGGCTCCACGCTCGGCGGCATCTCCAACACGAAGGTCCCGCTCAACACCGTGGATATCGGGCTCGCCCAGCTTGCGATGCATTCGAGCTACGAGACCGCGGGCTGCGCCGACGCCGCTTATCTGATCCGCGCGGCCGGGGAATTTTACCGCTCCGCCATCGAAACTGCCGGCGACGGCACGTACACGCTGTTCTGAAAGCGGAGGCCGCTCCTGAAACTCCCGGCGACGGCACATACACGCCGCTTTGAGAGTGGGCGCCCCGGATTTGAGCGGGAATCTTCCGCGCCCCCGTTTTTTGCGTCTGTGAGCCGGCGCGCTGCTGTTTCCGCTCTCTCCGCGCAAAAACAGGAAAGCTTTTTTCGCCGGGTATGGGCAGCCGCCCTCTCCGGATCAAAAAGCGGCAAAATCCGCCCGGTCTCCGGGAATCTTCCGTATCATAAAACAGGAGGCCGATCCCTTTGTGGACCGGCCTTCTGTTTCTTTATATAATAGACCTATGCGCTCTCCTTGAGGGAGTGGAAGCTCTTTTCCGCCGGGTGATGGCCGCCGCCTTCTCCGGGCCAAGAAACGGCAAAATCCGCCCGGTCTCCGGGAATCTTCCGTATCATAAAACAGGAGGCCGATCCCTTTGTGGACCGGCCTTCTGTTTCTTTATACAATAGACCTATGCGCTCTCCTTGAGGGAGTGGAACTTGTTTTCGCGGCGGTGGAGCACCTCTTCGCTCTTCGGCTGGATGTCGCCGGCCTTCGTCAGCGCGATCTTGGTCATCATCGGGCCTACCAGCTCGTAGATCAGCACGCCGAATAGCACGATGTTGCGAATCAGCCCGCCCTCGTATTCCCCAAGGGTGGAGGCCGTCATGCACATGCCGAGCGCGACGCCGGCCTGCGGCAGCAGCGTGACGCCGAGATATTTCTGAACATTCGGCGCGCACTTCATCATCTTCGCGCTGCCGAACGCGCCCAGATATTTGCCGAGGGAACGGGCAAGGATATAAACGGCGCCGATGCCGATCACGGCCGGATTTTTAAAGACGCCCAGTTCCAGCTCCGCGCCGCTGAGCACGAAAAACAGGCAAAAGAGCGGCGCCGTCCAGCGGTCCGCGCGCTCCATCAAATCGGAGGAGAGCGGGCAGAGGTTGCAGAAGACCGTGCCGAGCATCATACAGACCAGCAGCGACGAAAACGAGATCAGCACCGGGCCGATCCGGAATTCCTGCATCGAGACCGCAACGGTCAGCATCACAAATGCGATTGTCAGCGACAGGCGGTTGGAGTTGGAGTAAAAATATTTTTCGAGAACCGTCAGAATCACGCCGAAAACCGAGCCGAGCACGAGCGAGAGCACAATCTCCAGCAGCGGATTCACAAAGACGGAGATCGCATCCAGCTCGCCGTCCCGCAGCGCGCGGGCAACGCCGAAGGAGATGGCAAAGACCGCCAGGCCGACCGCATCGTCGAGGGCGACGATCGGCAGCAGCAGGTCGGTCAGCGGGCCCTTCGCCTTATACTGGCGCACGACCATCAGCGTGGCGGCTGGGGCGGTTGCTGCGGCGATGGCGCCGAGCGTGATGGCGACCGGGATCGAAATCGCATCCGGGAAAAGAAGATGCAGGCCGATTAACGAGGCGTCGACCAGAACGGTCGCGGTCAGCGCCTGAATGATGCCGATGGCAGCGGCCTGTTTGCCGGTGGAGCGAAGCTGCGTCAGGCGGAACTCGTTGCCGATGGCGAAGGCGATAAAGCCGAGCGCCGTGGAGGAGAGAATATTCAGTTCTTCCACGGATGTGAAGGAGGCGAAACCGAGACCGGAAACGCCGAGCCTCCCGAGAAAATACGGGCCGATCAGCACGCCGGCCACCAAATAGGCGGTGACATCCGGGAAATGCAGTTTCGTCAGTTTGACGAGGCGGGTCATCATCAGGCCCGCGGTGATTGCGATGGCTACGGAGAAAAGCTGCGTCATAAAGATAGATCCTTTTGTGAAATTTTCGCATGACAGGGCGAACAGCTTCTTATTGTACGCCTCCGCCGCGCGGAACACAAGTACCGTGGCGGAGAAAAAACTATGCAGAATATACAATCCGTATTGGATTTTGTTGTCTGAAATGTCTTGTCTATTTTGCTTGAGTCCCCGTGCAGGACGGGTTCCCCTGCCGCCTCGCCGCGGATCGGGTAAAAGCGCTTTCTCTATTCGTGCGCCGTTCTCCGGGCGTTCTCCCGGCTCCAATGGAGCTTCTCTCCGGTGTGGGCGGGGAGCGGCCCGCCGTATCTGCCGCAGCCTTCCCGGAGACGGTGTTCTTTTACTCTTTCGCTCTTTCCGCCCGGTTTCGCTTGGCTCCGCTGAAATTATGAATTTTTTCAAAATTGTTAGCACTCTATATTGACGAGTGCCAAGCCGCGCTATATAATACCTTTGTAAACGAAATCATCCCGGCATCATCCGGAGGCGTTCTCCCGGAAGGAATCAAAGCCGGAACATACAAGAGAAGGGTGTGATACCATGAACGCTCAGAAATTTACTCAGAAATCGCTGACGGCCGTCCAGTCCGCGCAGGAGCTGGCGCTTGCCCGCGGCAGCATGCAGATTGAGGAGGCCCATTTGCTTTCGGCCCTGTTGGAGGAGCAAAACGGCCTGATCTTTCAGATGCTGACCCGTATGGGCGTCGATACCGAATCTTTTGCCCAAACGCTCGAACAGGAACTTAACCGCATTCCCGCCGTTTCCGGCGCCGGGCGCGAGCCCGATAAAATCTACGTCTCGCAGGATGTCGATCAAGTGCTCATTAAGGCCGAGCAGCTTGCCGATTCCATGAAGGACGAGTATGTCTCTGTGGAGCATCTCTTCCTTGCGCTGCTCGAGCGGCCGGACGCCGTGCTGAAGCGTCTGTTCCGCGATTACGGCATCGACAAGGAAAAATTCCTCGCGGCGCTCGCCGCCGTCCGCGGCAACCAGAAGGTGACCTCCGATACGCCGGAGGATACCTACGAGGCTCTCAAGAAGTACGGGCAGGATCTCGTGGAGCTTGCGAAAAACCACAAGCTCGACCCGGTGATCGGCCGCGACGCCGAGATCCGCAACATCATGATGATTCTCTCCCGCAAGACGAAAAACAACCCCGTGCTCATCGGCGAGCCGGGCGTCGGCAAGACCGCCGTCGTGGAGGGGCTCGCCCAGAGAATCGTCGCCGGGGACGTGCCGGCGAACCTCAAGGACCACCACATCTTCTCGCTGGATCTGGGCTCCCTGATCGCCGGCGCAAAATTCCGCGGCGATTTTGAGGAAAGGCTCAAGGCCGTGCTCGCCGAGATCAAAAAGAGCGAGGGGCAGACCTTGCTCTTCATCGACGAGCTGCACAACATCGTCGGCGCCGGCAAGACCGAGGGCTCTATGGACGCCGGCAACCTGCTCAAGCCGATGCTCGCGCGCGGCGAGCTGCACTGCATCGGTGCGACCACGCTCGACGAATACCGCAAATACATCGAAAAGGACGCCGCCCTCGAGCGCCGCTTTCAGCCGGTTCTGGTCGATCCGCCGACGGTGGAGGACACCATCTCCATCCTCCGCGGGCTCAAGGAGCGGTACGAGGTCTTCCACGGCGTCAAGATCGCCGATCAGGCCCTGATCACCGCCGCCGTGCTCTCCGACCGCTACATCAGCGACCGCTTTCTGCCGGATAAGGCCATCGACCTCGTCGACGAGGCCTGCGCGATGGTTCGCACCGAGATGGATTCCCAGCCTGCCGAGCTTGACGAGATCTCCCGCAAGATCATGCAGCACGAGATCGAGGAGGCCGCCCTCAAAAAGGAGGACGACCGCCAGTCGAGCCAGCACCTGCAGGAGATTCAGAAGGAACTCGCCGACATGCGCGCCCAGTACAAAGAGATGAAGGCCAAATGGGAGAACGAGAAATCCTCGATCACCGCCGTGCAGCATCTGCGCGAGGAGATCGAGCAGACCGAAGCCGATATCGAGCAGGCACAGCACATTTATGATCTCAACAAGGCCGCCGAGCTCAAATACGGCAAGCTGCCGGAGCTTAAAAAGCAGCTCCGTGAGCAGGAGGAGCTTGCGGAACGTACGCAGGGTGCCTCCCGTTACCTGCACGACAAGGTCACCGACGAGGAGATCGCCGAGATCGTCGCCCGCTGGACGCATATCCCGGTCTCGAAGCTGATGGAGGGCGAGCGCGGCAAGCTGCTGCGCCTCGGCGATACGCTGCATGAGCGCGTCGTCGGGCAGGATGAGGCCGTGCAAAAAGTATCGGAGGCTATCCTTCGCTCCCGCGCGGGCATTCAGGATCCGGGGCGGCCGATCGGTTCGTTCCTGTTCCTCGGCCCGACGGGCGTCGGCAAGACCGAGCTCGCAAAGACGCTTGCGCAGGCGCTGTTTGACGATGAAAAGAATCTTGTGCGCATCGACATGACGGAATACATGGAGAAATACTCCGTGAGCCGCCTGATCGGAGCGCCGCCCGGCTACGTCGGCTATGAGGAGGGCGGCCAGCTCACCGAGGCCGTCCGCCGGAAGCCGTATTCCGTCGTGCTCTTCGATGAAGTGGAAAAGGCCCACCCCGACGTCTTCAACGTCCTGCTTCAGGTCTTGGACGACGGCCGCATCACCGACAGCCAGGGCCGCACCGTGGATTTCAAAAACACGATCCTGATCCTGACCTCCAACCTCGGCTCGGACGTCATCCTCGAGGGCATCCATCCGGACAGCGGCGAGATCGCGCCGGAAGCGAGAGCGAAGGTCGACGCGCTGCTCAAGCGCAGTTTCCGTCCGGAATTTCTCAACCGTCTCGACGAGATCGTCTACTTCAAGCCCCTGACCAAAGCGGAGATCCGCTCGGTCGTCGGTCTGATGATCCGGGATCTTGGCCGCCGGCTGGAGGAGAAGGAGCTCCGGCTCGAGCTGACCGACGAGGCCAAGGATTTCATCGTCAACGAGGGCTACGACCCGATCTACGGCGCGCGCCCGCTGAAGCGGTATATCCAGCGTACCGTCGAGACGCTGGTCGCAAGGCTCATCATCGCCGAAGACCCGGCGCCCGGCTCCACGCTCCGCGTCTTTGTTGAGAACGGAGAACTGAAGGTCACGCCGGTGCTCAAACCGGAATCCGTCCAATAAGTTTCCTTTATAAAAGCAGGGCATCCGCGTGATACGGATGCCCTGCTTTTTTGTTTGTTTTTGGGGAAAGCTCGTTCCTTCTTTATGCGAATGCCGCTCTGCCGGAACGACCGCCTGTTTCCCGTCTTTTTCGGAACAAGAGCCCCCGTCCCGCGGACTCATCTGATGATCCGAAGGCCCCCCGGGATTTTCTCTTGAAAAACGGCCGCCCCGTGCCGCAGGCCGATCCCGCCGTCTCATTTGCCGAATACGGCGGCGAGCTTCGGATAGCTCGGTGAAAAATCAATCCGCTTTTCCAGCTCCCTGCTGAAGCGGCCGATCACAGGGCCGTTGAGAACGGCGGCGATCACCGTCCCCGCGCCGATGCCGTTGAGCCTCCCGAAGAAGAGCAGGCTCATCCCGATGCCGACGACGAGGCTTGTGCAGTCGTAAAAGATCTTGAAACGGTTGATATCCCTGCCGAAGCGGGCCGAGACCATCATGACAAAAAGCTCGTAAACCGCCGGCGGAAAATAGGTATGGAACATCAGTGACACGCCGAGCGACGTCAGCGGAAGGCCGATCAGGTAGCAGGCGACCCGCAGCGGAAGGCTTTCCGGGAGCAGGCCAAAGAGCCGCACCCACCCGTCGAGCGCCGCGCCGTAGAGCAAAACGGTGAGGAACGTGAAGCAGTAGCTCAGACGGAATTTTCCGATGATGAGGCACATGGCCGTGAAAAGCGCCGCCTGCAGGCAGTATTCCGCTGTCCCAAAGGTGAGCGCGTCAACCTTCAGCGAGAGAAGATACGCCGGCGCCACCACCATCGATACGCCGAAATCGGATTTTGCCATCAGCGCCGTGCCCATCGAGAGGAGAAACAGCCCCAAAACATAGGCGCCCTCCGCAAAGTGAGAAATCTTCTTCATACAGCCTCCGGTTTTACAAAAATAAAAAATGCGGGCCGCGCCGTTTGGTTTTGTAGAAACGGCGAAAGCTCGCAACGGTATGGATTATAGCATATTCCCAAAGCGGCGTCAACCGCCGGGGATTTTTTTCCGGCCCTCCGCCCTGCCGGTCCGCGTGGGCGGCCGCTTCGGGTGCCGGGGTCGGTTTCCGCCTTAAGGGCCTCCGGGAATCCCCGGAAGCCCCGATCACGTCTCTTCGGAAATCGCCAGCCGTCAGGCATGTTTCCCCAGTTCATAGGCCTGCATGGGATAATCGGTTCCCCCGGCTCTGTTTTATGGGAACGACGCCGTCAGGCATGTTTCCCCAGTTCATAGGCCTGCATGGGATAATCGGTGCCTTCGATCTCTCCTTTATGGAAGACGCCGCCCGCCTTGAGCACGCCGATAAGCCGTGCATCCGGAAGGCAGCGCAGGAATGCACCGAAGCAGGCGACCGTCTCATCGAAGGTATCCGCGCCCGTCTCCTCGGCGGTCATGAGGAGGTAATAGTCCTTGCCGCCGAGCATGCGGTAGGAGGGGCAGCAGCGATCGATCAGCGTCTTGAGCTGGCCGCACATGCAGTAGAAATAGACCGGCGTCGCCATGACGATCACGTCGGCCTCCAGCATTTTGGCGATCACGGCCGGGGCGTCGTCGTGAAGCACACAGCGCCCGTGGTCCATACAGAATTCACAGCCCGTACAAAAGCTGATCTTCTGTTCGCGCAGGACAATTTTTTCCGTCTCGCTCCCGGCCTCCGCGGCCCCGCGCAGAAATGCGTCACAGAGCGTGTCGGAGTTGCCGTGCCGCCTTGGGCTCGCCGAGATGGCGAGCACTTTTTTGCCCACGAGAAAGCCCCCTTATCCAAAAAATCCCGGCCGCCCACAGGGAGATATCCCCCCGCCGGCCCAATCTGTTTTGCACGAAACGCCCTTGCCTCGAATGAGCACCGGTTCCCCCGCCCGGTTTGCGGCAGGGGAATCGGCAGACACCGGTAGCGGGGCGCGGTATCCGAACGCCGGCCGACGGGGCCGCTCTCCAAAAGCCGAGCCTGTGGATTCCGGAAGCGGTACGGGAAGCCCCGCCCGCCTCTGCCTCAAAAGGAATGCCGGCGGCGGGATGTCGTTTCGGCCGCCCATGCATCTTCACCCAACCCGGTTTTTGCCACAAAACGGATGCGAATCATCTACCCGGATTCGGTCGTTGTTTCGGCAAAAAATATCCGTTTCGTATTTTATCCGCATATTTTCCCTTTTGTAATTGCTTTGATGCTCCGGCCTCGTCTGAAACCGGGCATCCGCCGCGCCGAATCGCGCCTGAGAGAGCTTGCGGATTCCCGGAGCGCCGTGTTCCTTCTATCATTTATATTTCCTTATTCTATTGGCCGCATGGCCGTGCCTTTTCCCGAAATGCCGCCGTGCTCAGAGCGTTCCGCCCGGCGCTTCTGTTAAAGCGGAAGCAGGCGGATGCCCATCGCCCGGTAAAGCACCAGCGCCAGGATAAAAATGCCGGCGAAGACGCATCCGGCGATCAGCATCCAGCCACGGTCCCCGCCGCGGGCCCGTCCGGCGAAATATGCCGCAAGAAAGCCCACCGCCGCCAGAAAAGGCGTTCCGATCAGCATCCATGCGGCCAGATACGCAAAATGAAAAAGAGCCGTCATGTCGATTCTCCCCTCCCGGAGCGTTATTTCTTCCGCACTGGATGGCGGAGGATAGTCTTCCGCTTGCTCACCTCGGTCGTCCGCGGGTTGCCCAGATAGATCTCGTGGTGACGGCGGCCGTTTTCCATATCGTTTTCATAGCCGTTTTCGGCAAGGAAGGCGTCCATCGCCGCGACCGTTGCCGGCTCGTCGTCGTAGGCGCCGATGTGCATACACTGCACGCAGAGCCCCTCGTCGTAAATCATCAGTTTTCCCTTGCCGCAGTCGGCGCCCTTTTTGCGCTTTGCCTCGGCCTTCGCCCAGTCGAGGACCTCCTCCGTGACGAAATCCGGCTGGCGGATCATGGCGATCCAGCAGAATCCCGCCTTGTTTTGGAAATCGACGCCCGGCGCGCCGCCTTCCATCCACCAGAGCCCCTCCAGCGGCGGAACGGTGTAATCAAAAAAGCCGGGGAGCTCCGCCTCGCCCATCTTGCTCATCTTGATCGTATAGGAAAGCGTGTAGAGCGTCTGCACCGCCTCCGAATACGCGCCCTCCGGGTCGTTCGGATTCCCTTTCCCCTCAACCGCGAGGAACCGCATCGGCGGCACTGTGAGGAGCGACGGCTCCGCCTTCGGGTTATAGAGCGCCTTTTCTTCCTTTTTGAAATCGTAGGCCATCGAAATTCCCCCTTTATATAAATATTATACCATATTTTCCCCTTGCGGAAAAGAATCCGTGAAATACTCGCAAATGCGCCGACGCCGGACGTTCCTTTTTTCCCTCTTCGGAAGCGCCGGCTTCTCCGTCCGGCGGCACATAAACAGGGAGGGATAGGCAGCCAGGCACCGGCATCCGGGCGCCGCCTTTTCGGCATGCGTTCTCCATTCGCGGGCCCGCGCGGGATACCCCGCAGCCGTCCGATCCCGTTTTCGTGGAAGAAGCCGCCCGGATTTGCCCGTTGGGGAGCCTTTTTTGCGGGAGCGGCTTCCGGCTCCGTCTCTTTTTCGGAAAAGTTCAGCCGTTTTCGATCGGCGTAAAGCCCTCCCTATTCCTCCGAAGCCGTTTTTTCGTCTTTTCGCGGCCGCTTTTTGTGGAAACTGCGCGGTTTGTGAAAATTCCTCTTGAAAAATTCCGTCGTTTTTGCCTCTTTACTTTAGCTTGCTACCATGGTAATATACTACCATACTACAAAACGAAACAAAAACAGCGGAGGTACATACTATGAAAAAATTATTTGCTCTGGTCATGGCGATGCTGATGGTCGCCGTTCTGTTCGGCGGATGCAGCCAAGAGACGAAGGACCCGGCCAAAGACTGGGATTATGTGGAGAAGGCCGGCAAGCTGGTCATTGGCATCACCGATTATCCGCCGGTCAACTACTACGCCGAAGACGGCACCCTGATCGGCTTCGACACCGAATTTGCCCAGGCCGTCTGCGCCTACCTCGATATCGAGCCGGAGTTCGTCGAGATCGACTGGGACAACAAGGAGATCGAGCTTAACGGATACAGCATCGACTGCATCTGGAACGGCATGACCTACACCGAAGAGCGCGACGAGAACATGGACTTCTCCAAGAATTATCTGTATAATAACATCGTGGCGGTCATCCGCACGGCGGACGCCGACAAGTACAAGACGGCTGAAGATTTTGCCTCCGCCACCATCACGGCCGAGGGCGGCTCCACCGGCGAGGCGTGCGTCAACGAGTACTGCCCGGAGGCCACCTATGTCGCTGCCGACAGCCTCTCCTCCGCGATGATGGAGGTTGCCTCCTTCTCCGCGGATGCCACCTTCACCGATTCCCTGATTGCGCTGAGCCAGGCCGGAAACGGCGTCTATGCCGACCTGATGGTCGTGCCGGATCTGATCCTCTCTCAGGAGGAGCTGGGCATCGGCTTCCGCACCGGCAGCAGCCTGGTCGCGAAGATCAACGAAGCGATCGACGCGCTGGTCGCGGACGGCACCTATGCCGCCATCGCCGCGAAATACGGCCAGACCGGTAACCTGATTCTCGGCTGATTCTTCGGAATTCTAAAAAAATAAAGGCTCAGGACGGCGGGACCCCCTGCCGCCCTGATTCTGTTGTCAGGTGGAATGAATGATGCAGACTTTTGTGAATGTGACGGCGAATCTGATGGGCGGTTTCCGGGAGACGCTCATCCTGTTTTTCTACACGCTCGCCTTTTCCCTGCCGCTGGGGTTGGTGATCGCCTTCGGCTCCATGTCCAGATGGACGCCGCTGCGCCTTTTGACGAGGGCCTTCGTCTGGGTGATCCGCGGCACGCCGCTGATGCTCCAGCTGATCATCGTCTACTACGGGCCGGGCCTCATGTGGGACAAGGCCTTCTGGGGCTCCTCGATCGGGGCCAGAATGACCGCCGCGGTGGCCGCTTTCGTGATCAACTACGCCTGCTATTTTTCGGAGATCTACCGCGGCGGCATCGAATCCATTGCGAAAGGGCAGTACGAGGCCGGGCAGGTGCTCGGCATGACGAAAGCGCAGATCTTCTTCCGCGTGATTCTGCTGCAGGTCGTCCGCAGGATCCTCGCCCCGATGTCGAACGAGGTCATCACGCTCGTCAAGGATACGGCGCTCGCAAGGATTATCGGCGTGATCGAGCTGATCTACATCGGGCAGAAGTACATCACCGCCTCCGCGCTGCTCTGGCCGCTCTTCTACACCGGCGTCTTCTACCTGCTCTTCAGCGGGCTGCTGACGCTGCTGTTCCGCCGGTGGGAAAACCGGCTCCGCTACTTTGCGGTCTGAGGGAGGAATGCATATGGCAATTCTGGAAGCGCAAAATATCAGCAAGAGTTTCGACGGCAGCACGGTGCTCCGGGACATCAATTTTTCCCTTGAAAAAGGCCGCACGCTCTCCATCATCGGCTCCTCCGGCAGCGGCAAGACCACCCTGCTGCGCTGCCTCAACTTTCTTGAGACACCGGATACGGGCGTCATCTCCGTAAGCGGCGAGACGCTCTTCGACGCCGAACTTCCGCAGTCCGCGAGCGAATCTGCCATCCGGCAGAAGCGGCTGCATTTCGGCCTCGTGTTTCAGCAATTTAACCTTTTCCCGCAGTACACGGTGCTCGGGAACGTGATGCTTGCGGTGCAGCTCTTTGCCCGCCGGCGCCCGGATTATAAAGAAAATAAAAAACAGATTCTCTCGGAAATCGAGCGGGATGCCCGGGAAATCATCGCAAGCGTCGGCCTCTCGGAGAAGCTGCAGAGCTACCCGCACCAGCTCTCCGGCGGCCAGCAGCAGCGCGTGGCGATCGCCCGCGCCCTCGCGATGCACCCGGATATTCTCTGCTTCGACGAGCCGACCTCCGCCCTCGACCCGGAGCTGACCGGCGAGGTGCTCAAGGTCATCCGGGGCCTTGCGGAAAAGGAGACGACGATGATCATCGTCACCCACGAGATGCAGTTCGCGCGGGACGTCTCCGATACGGTGCTTTTCATGGACGAGGGCGTGGTCGTCGAGGCCGGGCCGCCGGAGGAAGTCTTCGGCAGTCCAAAAGAGGAGCGTACCCGCAAATTCCTCGAACGCTACAACGAAAACTGACCGCAGAAAAATCCCCGGTGAAAAAAGCGCCCGAAAGGAGCCTGTCATGGAACTTCGGTATTGGATCGCGGATCCGAGCGGCAACACGACCGCTCTGGTAAAGGAAGGCTTCCCGGAAGAGCTTCGCCGGGAGGCCGCGGCTCTGCTGATGGAGACGGGCGAGGTCGAGCAGGTCGGCTTCCTCTCGGCGCCCTGTTCCGAAGAGGCGAAGGGCCGGCTTGAGATGGCGGGCGGTGAATTCTGCGGGAACGCGACGCTCTCCGTCGCCGTATGGAAGGCAGAAGATCGCATGCTCATCAGCCCGAACCGGGAAGAGCTGAGGATTGAGTGCTCCGGCGCGGAGACTCCGCTTCGCTGTGCCGCCTGGAACATCGACGGCATCGATTACGGCGCCGTGGAGATGCCGCTGCCCTCCCGCGTCTATGCGCGCGCCTTTTCCGCGGATGGCCGCACCGAGATCTTCTCCGTCGTCGAGGCGCCCGGCATCACCCACCTGCTTTTGCCGGTGGATACCTTCGAAGGGGAGGAACGGGCGTATGCGCTCTCCGGCATCAAAAGCTGGTGCGCGGAGCTGGACGCGGAGGCTCTCGGCGTCATTCTGTGCAGCCGGGAGTTTGACCGCATCGCGCCTCTTGTGTTTGTGCCGGAATCGGACACCCTCGTCTGG
>Ga0208826_1001885_pt1 | contig 16566 bp, 9 predicted proteins | sample AD_UKC115_MetaG_FD_184451 | JGI IMG/M metagenome (GOLD analysis project Ga0208826, IMG submission 184451) | Active sludge microbial communities of municipal wastewater-treating anaerobic digesters from Hong Kong - AD_UKC115_MetaG (SPAdes)... | ecosystem: Engineered > Bioreactor > Anaerobic >...
ATTGTGTCCTTGGAGTTGCACGGTTTATCTCATCTGCAAGAAGTATATTCGTGAAAAGTGGACCTTCTTTGAAGACGAAATTTTCACTTTTTCGATCGTATATCGATAGGCCAGTAAGATCAGTTGGCAACAAATCTGGAGTAAACTGTACGCGCTTAAAATCAAAGCCAAGAGATACCGCTATCGAACGTGCAAGTACTGTCTTACCAACGCCTGGAACATCTTCCAACAGTACGTGTCCTCCAGCGTACATTTCTGCAAGAACAAGTTTAATCTTTTCGTCTTTTCCCTTTATCACCTTTTTAATGTTTTCCACGATTCTTTCATGCAACTGTACCATTATTCTCTACCTCTGCCTTTTAGAATTTTTTTCTATTAACGTATCCCGAGTTCTTTCACCATCTAAAGAAACTGAAAAGTGTACCACCGTGCTAATCTAATTGTATACCACATTCCTTCTCTATCACTCGTTGACTCTCATGTTTGTGAAATACAAAAACCTAATGTAAAATTGTATTGTACCATCTCTATCACCTTTTCTTCCCCCCTGTACAATGCCGTTTGCCTATGGATCATTATACATGGCGTATGATTTTTCTGCGATAGAGTGGTACACTTTTCGTTTAGCATCTGCAATAATCCTCCATTTTACTTTAGTTGATCAAAGATAGATTTTTCGTAGGACAGCATAGATACCTGGTTTCAATCATTGTAATCTCTTGAGTCGAAAATTGTAAACGCTTGGTTGACTCTTTCAGCAAATTCTCTCATGCTACTGATCCAATAATGTTTGTACTTCTCGGAACTATAACCTTCCTCGTTGTATAGTAATAACTGTACTATTATCTGATATTCTTCGAACTCAAACATCTTCGGCCTGCCATTTTCGACAAACAGCTTTTCATAGCCATCGATTTTTCTTTCAGCTAAGGAATGCTCTGTACCCTTTGGGTCTACAAATGTGATCAAGTAATTGTTGCCTTTCTTGAACCAGAATATGAAGTCTGGATAAAATTTCCTTTCAATGCTATCGTTGTCAACGTAAGGTATGAATATCTTGTCAACACTATCAACTATTCTGCTGAACAGCCACCAATCAACGTTAAAACCTTGACTAGACCGTTCAAGTCTCGAAACGAAATCAAGTTCACTCTTTTCGGTGAGTATGTTAGCTACTTTTCCTCTTGTTGCATCACGATTTCTTGATTCAATCAGCGGTATATAGTAGTGTTCTGCAATGTAATCAAGGTCTATGTCATCGCTATCTCTCCCGGTTATGCTAACGGACACCTCTTCTTTACGATCGTACACCTTCTTTATGTCTTCCTTTACCTTCGATATTTTGTCATCTGGTAGTCTCACAACTATGTTTCTGTAATGAACGATGTATTCATCATCATTTTCATCAACTTGAACAAAATACTCGTATTCAACATTGTTTTGGATAAATTCGATTATATTTTTTATGCTCTGATCCCATCCTACCCTTTTCCTCGCATAGCCAAGTTGGAAGAATCTATCTTGGTTTTTTTCTTCAAACATGATTCTGAGAAAATCGATTATCTTTGTAGGTTGTTCTGAATCAGGTAGATATAGTATGTAGAGCATTTGATCAGACAGATTTTTTATCACACTTTTCACATCTTGGTAATCGATAGGATTTATGATGTACTTTGATGGTACTGATAGACTTTCGAGACCAACCTTCTTCTTCGTGCAAATTGGTATGAAAAGCTTGTGTCCGTTTATTCTCTCAGTATTTTTCCTTACCTCAATTCTCTTACCAGAGTTTTCGATAACTGTTTTTACTCCTTCTACTATCTTCGCCAGAATGTCTTTCTTTGTCCCCCAAACGTACAGGGTCTCGAGAGGTACTATGTCGCTTCTATATTTTAAAAACTTATGGGTTTCTCCAATTCTCTTTCTATCACCATTTTTACGTGGTTGAATTCTCAATCCTCTTCCTATCGATTGAAGAACAAATTTCTTGGCATCTTCACCAGTTCCAATGTTTACGAATGCTATGATGTTTGGTCTGTTTGAGTCCCAACCTTCGTAAAAAGCCCTCGACCCAAGAAGGATGTTGAAGTCTTCATCATCGTTTAAACTTGAGAAGTAGGCTTTGTTTTCATAATTTTCCTGCACTCTCAGGCCATGCGTTTTGACTAACTCATTGAGAAGTTCATCAGCCTTTGAAACTTTTATCAAGGCAAATGGCTTTTCACTTGTCATCAATTTCAGAGCAAATTCTTCCCCAGTCTTCAATTTAATTAGTTCTATATCACCAGGCGTATCTGAATTGAATACCTCACGAAGAACTTCTGTTGGTGTTATCCCTTTGATTGCAGCATAGTCAAATGCTTGGTTCGAATTGTCAAACGGGTCTTTTGGCTCTGAAAATGAATCCAGTGCTTTCTGGAACAATCCTGACTGGTTCAATTCCTCGTATCCTTTTGTTGAGGAAATATCCTTCAAAAGGGAGAAGAGCAATTTCAAATCAGAGTCCTCGGTATTCACAGAATTGACCAAGTATACAGATAGCGGTGAATGGTACAAAATACCCTCCTTTTTGAGTATCCCATTATTTCGTATAATCTTCATCCGTTTTTTCAAGTACGCTTGCATTATCAGAGACTTTAAAATAATAACTTTCTTCTCATCGTTTGAGAAATCAGTATATTTAGAGTTCAATTGGAAGTTTTCTTCAAATATCTTTATTTCTTTTCCATATCCTTCTCGGATGAAAGTTGATAGATTGAATTCGAAAACGGTTGTTAGGATATCTCTTACATCGGTGAACGTAGCTGAGAAGTTGAACAGAAAACCGTTTCTTGCCAAGATGGAAAAGTATTGCTGACTTTTGCTCGATTCTTTGTCACCTTTGTGTGCTTCGTCAAGAATAACGTACCAGTTTCCATTGTTGTCGTAATTTCTGTAATTTACAAATTTTGTGCTTTCTGTGTCAGATATTATATTTGAGCGATAGTAAAAGATGGGACGCTCGAACATGACATTGTTGTATTTCACTTTGTTGTAGTCTTTCAATTCGTAGAGCCTTATTATATTTTTCGATTGACTTTTGTTGAACTTTTCAAAGTGATCAGTGAATTGGTCGACAAGGTCATCTCTGTACGTGAGGAATAATATTTCCTTTTTTGGTATTAAACCTCTTTCCATAAACGTCATCAGGATATCGATGAGTTTGACAATAACAAGTGTTTTTCCGCTACCGGTTGCCATCCAAAATCCCATTCTATTTACAAAGTTGGAATAAGGAATAGTATCGTTTTGAGTGTAAAAATGTCTTCTGAGGATGTTCCACACGTCCGCATCAGAACTTTTTATATTCATTACTGCTGCCAAATCGAGATCAGAAGCATACTCTTGTAGCTCATCCCAAAATCTCTGTTTATTCTCATCAAGGACGCTGTAATAGTAGTACATCGTTCGAATTGCATATTCCAATGCTTTTACCTGGAAATCCCACAATTGCGTGTCATCCGAAAACGCTTTAAGATCAACGTTCTTCCATTCTTCAGGAAGTGCATCAAATGAAGGTACCTTTTCGTTTATAAACTGGTTCAAAAGAGGATATATTGATGAATCCTGATTTTTATTTCTTCTTTTGGTTCCCGCAGCCGTTGACATGTCAATCACCACCAAATCAATGGCTTCACGTATTCTATCGGTAGGCTTTCGAAATATACTTTTCCCACATTTTGCAGTTCTACAGCATCTCTTGTTATCTTTACTATCTTCTCGCCAAGCACGTTGGAAATCGTTTCTGCAATGTCAATTGATTTTTCAGCGTATATTTTGCCAAGGTCTACCTTGAATTCGTTGTTAACTCGCTGAACCGCAGTTTCGACAAACTTTGGTGATCTCATGAATAGATACTCATTAAAGACATCCTCATTTGGTGATGGCTGAAGAGAGAGGTCACCATGTTCGTATTTTGCATTTCTCAATACGTCTTCATATTGTTCAAGTTCGTAGTACTTAAAGAAACCCCCAGCAGTTTTTTCATTGTATGTTTCTTTAACATCTTGTTCCTTAGAAATACCACTCTTGTCGTAAGCCAGCACCTTCTTCATACGTGGCAATACTACTGTCCAAAAGTGTTCACCCATTTCCACACCGATCCACTTCCTTCCGAGCTTGTGAGCGACAGCCGTTGTAGTACCGCTTCCTAAAAAGAAGTCCATAGCCAAGTCGCCTCTGTTAGTAGTGGATTCGATGACTCGCTTTATTACTTCCTCTGAATTTTCAGTTTGGAACTCTGAACCAAATTTGTAACCAGTTATATCTGTCCAATTAGTATCAATATTTTGTTCTTCAGTTTCAAGATATTCAGGCAATCCTTTAATTTTCATCCCTCTTGTATCAACATAAGATAATTGTTCATTAATTCTTATTCTTCCTTCTTTTTCAAGACGCAAGATTGCGTCTTGATTATAGGTCCAATGCCTTCCTTTCGGCGGGTAAAGCAGTTTTCCAAATATATAGGTTGGTCCTCCTTCTCCAGAAGAACTCATAGGATGCCATCGAGGTTGAATAGGTTGTTTACAAAATGTGCAAATTCTTGGACGATTTACAGATTTGAAAAACAAATTAGAAGTTTTAGAATAAAATAGGAAACTTTCAGTTGTTACTGCCAATGCCTTAGGAGCAGGTTTTTTGAATCTATTCACTATAATCTCGTTCCTGAAATTCTCTTCTCCAAATATCTCGTTCATTATCGGTCTTACAATCCAGTTGCCGTTGTAGTCGCAACGCACAAAGATGCTACCACGCTCGCTAAGCAGATTTCGTGCGAGCCGCAATCGATTTTCCAGCATACTCGCCCAAGTTGCATCTTTGTATCCAACTTTGTAAAGATAATCTGCTTCATTTTCCTTGTTGAAAGGGGGGTCGATATAAATGGTCTGAATTTGCTCTTTGAATTTAGGTAGTATTGTGTTTAAGGCTTGGTAATTTTCACTTTTTATTAACCATCCATCCAGTTCGTTATCCAAGTTCTGAAACAGGCCTATTATGTCAAGTTCTATGTTTTTGAAATATTTCGTATCTATTGGTAGAAATTTGTATTTTGCGTTGATGTTGGTTGGATCATCGAATAACGCATTATTGATAATGTCTGTAGCTTTGAAATTTTCATCGACTATGCCAAGGTCTCTCCATTCATTAGTTTGTTCGTTAATTCCTGGGTGTTCAAGTATTTTCTTTAGGACATCATAACCTCCTTGATTATTAACGATTCTATCTATGGTTATAACGTAATTACTGTTGAAAACAATCTTTGGCTTATTCCAGATCTTTACAAGTTCATCTTCAAATTGTGATATGAGGTCTATTATCTTGTCCGCTATTTCTTTGAATACTTGTATTTCCTTTACTCTTTTTTGATTCCAAACATTTTTGGAGTCAAACATATACTGGTATGTGTAGATATCAAGTTGTTCACTCAAGAATTCTCTTGCATTCTTGTTTATGAAAAAATCTACCTCACTTTGCTTGTTGAATATGCGCATTGCTTTCTCTATATCATCTGTAGTTATTTCCTTGTAGGTTTTAGTTATCTCCTTTGTTATATCATCAATCTTTGTTTTATTCCCTCTTTCAGAACTCTTGACAGTTAGAGTTACTCTACCTGAACTATCTATTTCTTTGAATTCGAATACGACATCTCGTTTTTCATTAGCTTTTTGCCGCTCAAATTCAGAAACGTCAAAGAAGAATGAAATTTTCCCGCCATTCATAGTATCGATCTTGATTTCAACACTTTTGTAGTTTTTTTCTGTTTTGACATAATATAGCATATGAGTCTTCCAGAAAAGGATGACGTCTTTTTCAGGGTCATAAACCCGTTCATACACTCTCTCGCTCCACGGCGTGTAAGTGTAATAGATTGAACCCGTTTCCGAAAAATACCGCTTAAAGAATGTGTAAAGTTTTTCAAATAATTCTTCCCTGAAGTCTTCTATGTCTTTTGCTGTTAGCTCAGAGTCGATGAGTTCTTGAAGCTGACTTTTTACTACATTTCTGTAGTAAGCACTCTTAATTTTCATCAAGTTCACGTAGCCAGACCTTCCCTCGATTTCTTCACCTATGAAGATATCCTCTAGAGCATTGTAAAATTCTACTTCGTGCTTACTCATCGTATTGCTCATTGTCTATCTCTCCCTCTTTGTCATTGTCATCTTCGTAGTCTTGTAAGTCTATTACTGATAAAGCTTCTTTTAATTCCAGTTCAAGACATTCTATGAATTCTTCTATGTCCTTGCTGGATTTTTCGTACATTTTGTACAGCTCATCGACTCCAGCGTTTGCATATCGTTCGAAGAGTTTGTATTTATCATTTCTGTCTTTGCTTTCTGATTCTTTGGCTCGATAAATGCAGTCTATTATAATTTTCGCATTTTTGTATTCCGGTCTACTCAAAAATTCAACACGCGTAACGTCTATTGATTTTGATGAGATATCTTCGGCTTCGTTGAGATAATACCCGTACGCACCGGCTAAGAAATAGAACTGTGCTTTAGTAATATTTCCAAGTCGTTTTGCAGCATCGACTATCTCATCCAACTGGCGATTTCTGTTTTCATTCAATCTTAATAGAAGTGTCGTACTTTCCATTCTCTCATCTCCTATTGGTCATTTAACATTCTTCAGATAAACGTTCGATTCTTGATCAAGGTCTATTATGTTTATGGAAGCAGCTTTTTGGTTCAGAAGTGGTACTGTATCATCCATGTATTCTCTATCAGTCAAAGTAATGATAATTTGTCTTTCCTTAGATATGTTTGACAGGACTTCGAGCATTTCCTTGTATGAACTGCCAGAAATGTTTGTAAGCGGTCTATCTATGACTATTGGGATATTCACACCGACAGCTTTGTGTAGTGCCATCGCAAACGAAAGGGTTAAGATTGATCTCTCACCTCCCGAAAGACGATCAAGGATAATTCTTCCTGATTCATCATATACCCTCAATGTGAAGTCTTCATCGAGTTCAACCTTTTTTATTAGCTCCTTTTTCCACATGAGTCTATCCAAATAATCCATTGTGTATCTTTCTATCTCCTTTCTTATTTGTGCTTTTCTTTGCTCAACGGTATTGTTTATTATTTCACTTAGTTGTTTTACAAAGTCGGCCTTCAAAAGATTCTTTTTAGACTCTATATCGTTACAGATTAGTTGCCTTATTTGTTCTTCTATTTCTTTGTGTCTCTGTTCCAAATTTTTTATGTTTTCTGCTGTGATACCTATATTTTCGCTTTGTGTTTCCAAAGCTTTCTGTAATGTATCCCTTTCTTCATGAAGGGTGTCAAAGAGGTTAATATCTTGGTTCCTTATCAACTCTTGGTACTTACCCATTTGTTCCTCTAAATCTCTTAGCTCCTTTTCTATTTTGCCAAGCTCAATGTTAATGCTCTCTTCGCGGTACTTGAAATTAACGATGTTGTACATCAGTTCTTGGTAACGTTCTTGGGACATTATGTATGTTTCTCCAGCATTCAACAACTCACCGAACAATTTTATATGCTCTTCGTCAAGCTCTTTTTGGCAAATCGGGCATTTGTTGCTTTCTAAAGCTTTTCGAATTTCCTCTTGAGGAAGGAAGTCATAACTTTTTGAGAAAGTAGAATTCTGGCGAAAAGCGAAGTCTATACTTGCCCAAGCAAAGATAAGTGTTCCATCGGATACAAGCATGTGAAACTTTTCTTGGAGCTTATCTTCCTTCTGTTGCAGTTTACTTTGAATTTGTTCTTGCAATAATTGAATCTTCTCTCTGTAGTTTTCGTAATCTTTCATTTGGTCAAGTCTTTCTTGCACTTCTGTAAGATCCTTCTTTGTTCTATCTTTCTGCTCCAAGAGTATTTCTCTTTCACTTTTCAACGATTCAAGTTTGCTTGCTATCTTATCTAGTTCGTTCTCAAGCTCTTTCTTCTTTAAGGCATTTTTTTCGCTTGCTTTGGTTTTTTTAAAGTATCTATTATAGACATCATTCAGGAGTCTTGAAAATTGTTCCATTTTGTCTATTTGTGCCATTCTTTGAATTGTCTTTCGCGTCTTCTCGCCTTGTGTATTCTTAAAATAATTGTCCAATCCCTCACCATCGAAGAAAAAATGCTCTCTTAAGTCTTCTGGGAGTACTTCTTGAATTTTCTTGTTTGCATCTATACCACTACTAATTGGAAGACTACCAATGGTGACATTTAATTCGTTTTCTGACAATGAGTAAGCTGTAGTGTCTTTTACTGTATATTTCACTCCTCTTATCACCATCAGTGTTTCTTTCTCGTTATAATCGAAGACCAATCTACCATAAACAGTATGATTAGGATTTTTCTTTAAACAATTGTTGTTTAGAATATTTGGATCATCTTCTTTTGAAATGTTCGAAAAAAGGCCCTTGCCATATAGAGTCCAGTTAAGCGCTTCAATGAAATTCGTTTTTCCTACACCCATTTTTCCAACAATGACATGTAAATCACAGTCTGACTCCTTGGGCTTGGTAAACTCAATTTTAAAATCTTTATATTGCCTGAAGTTGTGTACTTCAACTGTTTTCAACCTCATTTAAACTTCCTCCCTAATATCAGTAGACTCAGAGGACTCGAAGTATTCGTCAACTTTTTCCATGATCTTCTCTATCATTTTTCCGTCTTTTTCATTTGCTTCTGATGATGCATATTCTGAGAACATTTTCCAGAGCAATGAGATTATCTCTTCTGCTCTTTCTCCTTCAAATTCTTCTTGCACTACACTTTTCAAGATATCGTACAACTCCGAACTGTTAGTGTAAAGCAATTACATCATCCCCTTGCATATTAGATAATTTTTTCAATTGCTTCTGTACAGTTTAAAGCGCATTCAGCTATGATTTTGACTCGCTCCTTTTCGACTTTGAATACTGTGTTCTCAAATTCAAGTAAATCGTTGGAAGTATAAGCTGGTCTTACGATTATATCGTAGATATAGGCATAATCCTTGCCATCGTAGATTCTCAGTATTCTTCCAAGTCTTTGTATATATTCTCTCGGATTTGAGGTACTCGACATCAAAACGGCAATTCTCGCATTTGGAATGTCGACCCCTTCGTCTAAGATTTTCATTGCAACCAAAACTTCAACGGTGCCTTTTTCAAATAGATCGATTATTAGATTTCTTTGAGTAATATTCAATTCTTGTGTGAATTTGACCGCATTGAATCCGCTAGTGCGAAGCAATTTCAATGTTTCATCGATCAGTCTGTCATCTGTAAATACTATCGTATGATTTATCTCACCAAATCTATTCTTAATGTCGGCTAAAATGTCTCTCAGGATGTTTATCTTTCCCCTTGCTGCCTTTACTATTTTACTGCGACTGATCAGTAATTTCTTGATTTCTTCATTGCTTTCAATGTCATCGTACGTAACGCTACCAAGATTTGATATCTTCTGGAGAATTTTCCTGGTGATTTCGTTGTAATTCTCAGTTTCTTTAGATGTCAGTGTACATATATACGGAAAATAGTAATACGGTGTCAGATAGGTTCGGTAGGTAGCAGGATTGAGTGTGTAAACAGCTTTGCATAGCGGAAATTCGTAGACTACATCTCCAAAGTATGCATGCAGGAATCTATTGCCGATTTCATCGTACATTCTCTTGGGTGTGGCACTTAGCCCAAGCCGGTATTCAAACAATTCGTTAAGGTTTTCTCTCCTTTTTTCAGAACCAAGTCCATGAACTTCGTCTCCGATTATCATCGTCGCTATGTTCTGATTTTTGAGTTCATCTATTAGTTCGTTCATCTTATTACTTATCATTGTCTTGTGTGTAGCGATGACGAGCACACTCTTGAATTGCGCTATTTTCATCTTTCTAATTGCCTTTTGCATGTCTTTGTGCCAATGTGGATTTTCGGAAAAGCATTTTATTGTATAGTCCAAATCAAGGCCGTATTTCTTAATGGAATCAAGCCACTGGTCCATGAGATGAGCATATGGAACAGAGATCGCGATGAATAGTTCTTTGTTGTTCTGAAGTACTTCATCTAACGCACCTATTGCAACATAGGTCTTTCCTGTACCCGTTGCCATTGACAGTATTCCCTTGTACCCGCTAGCTTTCCAAGAACTTATCGCTTCAATTTGATGATTGAATAGCTGAAATTTGTACATACAATGTGGCTCCATAATCATACAATCTCCACAAACTAACTGATTTGCGAAATTAGCTGCAATATTATACATTATTATAACATTTTTATGAGGAAAATTCCAAATGCAGATTTCATATCTAGGAGGAATGAATTGAACTACTTCCGTTAGGCTCAAGAAATGAGAACTTTCTCGCCCGGAAACTTAATTGCTCCTGCAGGGCAGCAATATTTCCATTATTTACTATTTTCATTTTATTTGTCCTTACTCAAACCTTTCAATTTCCTTGCCTATGAATTCTTGCATGGTTTGTCTGGAAAGTTGGTCGACGAGGTTGTTAAATTGGTCCTTATCGTGTGCTCTGACCTTTTTGAACGATGGATGTACGATGGATTTTAACCTTACCAATTCTTTTACATACCTGCGTATAGAGTTTGTTGGTCTGGTGAATAAATTAAAAAACATGTGCACGCCAATAGCGTGCACACACTTAAAGAATTTTTATCCACTTGCCACCTATCTCTGGTATCCACATTTCCAATTAAAGTATGTCATTTCAAATACATCCGTGCCAACTATTTCTTAGAAATATTTACAAAACGTTGGAAAGCTTCATGAATAGCGGAGCATGATAACTTGGAATATACTTTTTGATAAATGTGGTATTGCTCCATAATAGATCGGTTTCAACACTAATGGCAAATATTGCTGACAAAATGGCATTCGATGCGAATATGGTTTTGTGAGTACCCATGCTTAGTCCATGCACACCTACGTATGGTTTCGTCCTGGCAGAGAATACATTTGCATCTTTCAAATAGTGGAAAAACAAACCTGTCCACATGCCTTGTATGATTTTGTCGTTGGTATTCTTGGCAAAATCAAGTACTGAGCGGAGAAATATGGATTTTGGTTCGATACCTCTTTCATCCAGAGCAACCAGAACGTTTCCCATGAATCTTAAGCCAAGTTCTAACGTTAATCCAAGTAAAATTGTATGACTGAACAAGTTCCTGTGATTTCCAATCCCAGCCTTTATATCGAGATCTGGAAAGCCACCTTCCATGTCTAATCCTCCACCAAAAATCAAAGTACTCGAAATAATAATCAAGAAGTCGAACGCCGTCTTCTTTATTTCTTGACCGCTCATGCTTTTCCACATCTTTTCCAAAGCAGCCGTCCTTTCTTTCACGATAGATAAGAAGTCATTGAACATTCGCTTTGGAAATTTCCATTTTTCTTCCATGATAATTTTGTACAGATACTTCGTCGATTTGACCAAGCTGTCGAAAACAAAATTTACGAATTCACCCAAAGATGTTACTTTACTTATTATAGTAGCGGTCACTGCTTTCTTCAAAGAGAAAAGAAAGATGCCCGTAATATCGTCGAAAGATAGTTGGGAATAAAGTTGTATTAGTTCTACTATCGTTTGTGTTGGACTCATAGCAGTCACAACATCATCTACCACACCATCACCTCTCCTTCCTGTTTGAGTTATTTGGAACGGGCAAGAACGCTCGCCCAAGATTTGCCAATTCATCCTCTTTTCCATCGCTTTTGGTCCCTTTGAAACGGCTTCAATATCTCCCAAAATCTTTGCAGATTGGTACATAGTGCTCCTGATCTTGAAAATAGATGATCTTCTCCTTGTCGTGGTCTTCATCTTCTCAGCTCTCGATATTCGAATTTCTCTCTTCGACTCACCTGATAAATGGTGTTATCTTCAGTTATTTCTGATCGTTTGAAAAACATTCCATCTTTCTCAGGCGCGATCTTTACATTGCTTAGCTCTACCTTCACACTTCTCAAATACATCGCTTGCACTTTCCATTTCACGTTCGACCTTAAAAAGCCATCCAATTTCTGAGTTTCAACCTCGAACCATCGATGGATAGATTAGAAAAAAGTAACTTGAATTAGGTATCTTTCTTTGAAGAGTGCTCATCACATCCTATATTAAAGACGTATCGTTTCCAAATATCTGACATATCTATGCAAATTATCTTGCGGAGATTTTATTTTCTCTCGAGTTGCTCTTTAAAAGAAGAGATGTCCTGATCATTTACTTGTAAAGAGCCGCTTGTTTTGGTTTTTGTTAGACATATTAAGCTCATCAAACATATTTCGTAAATATAAACAAATTGTGTCATATAAAAACCTAAGAAATGTGGTATAATGAACGTAATTGTTGTTTTGCCTTTTGAAGAAAACATACATAGTATAGTACTTATTTACCATTAGTCGATTATAACGTGAATAAATAATCTTTCTTTATTCTTAAATGTCTATTACGGCAGTTGAATATTCATCACATCATTATCAATCAAGAATGATTGGAGGCAGTTTCAAATGGATCAAAGCAAGATATTTGAGAAATATAGAGATAGGCTTATAGACATTAGCGGAAGGAATAGAACGTTGATCCTCAGGAAATTATATAAGAAACGAAGTTTTGATTTATCGTTACTTGAAAGATACTCTCCAGGAACAACTGAGAAAATAATAGCATATCTAACAGGAAATAGCACTGCAAAAGTTAAGATATTGGATGATCCATACAGCCTTGCTTCCAAAACTCAAAGTAATTTGAACTACAACACGTTGAGCCAGATGGAAGATTCAGACAATACAATTAGGAGTATTCAAGATGAGATGATCTCTTATTCGAAAAGTCTTGATACACTCAAGAAGGAAATTTCATCGATTGAGAGAGAAACTGGTAGATATGAACTATATGTTGGTTATCCATTCATTGAAGGAAAACTGAACGATGGTAAGACATACATCAAATCGCCTATTTTTCTCTTTTCTGTTGCATTAATAAATGAAAAGAACAAATGGTATATCGAGAAGCTAAAAGACGAAGATGTGATTTTGAATAAAGTACTGTTGGTAACACTCAGCAAGCACTACGACATAGATGTGGAAAATCAAGAGTATGACAAAGGCTATTCAACAGAAGACATTTTAGATTTCTTCGATAACCTCGGAATAACAGTTGAAAAGAATCATGAAAATACAGTAGAAAGATTTGAAGAAGGACAGAGGGACATACAAGAAGGAAAGTTCATCTTGAGAAACTTTCTCATTCTAGGTAACTTTCACATTGCCAACTCCATTTACAATGACTATTCAAAGATGTTAGCTGACAACGTATCTAGTGACGTGATTAGCGAACTGTTGTCAGGGCAGAAAAAAGATGAAATTAATCAGGGAAATTTGTCTACATATGACAGTGATGTAGATAGTTACGAAAGTATAAAAGAGGAGGACTTCTTCTACATATCGGACTTAGACTACAGCCAAGAAAGGGCCATTAAGAAAGTTTGGAATGACGATTCGTTAGTCATATATGGCCCTCCAGGTACTGGAAAGTCTCAAACTATAACAAACATAATTGCAGATGGTCTTGCAAAAGGAAAAAGAATTCTTGTAGTTTCGGAAAAAAGAGCCGCACTTGACGTCGTTTACAATAGATTATCAAAGATCAGTTCTAAATTGGTCTTGATACACGACGCTCAAAAGGGCAAAATTGAGTTTTATGACAAATTGAAAACCTGTATTCAAGACGCAAGCTTGGATCAATACAATTATGAAGTAAGGCAAGCTTTTGAAGCAAATTCCAAGAAAATACATGAATTCTCAAATCTTGTAAACAAATCAATCGAAGATCTTGAAAAGTTAGGCGAGAGCCTTTACAGTACAAGAGAAATAGGCCTTAGCCTTGCTCAGATGTACGCTATAAATCAAAGAGAACTGAGCGATTCAGATATGGAACTTTTCGGATCATTCAGAAACCACTTCAGTAACTGTAAAGTTACATACGACGTCTTTAATGACAAAGTATCAAAGATCGATGAACAATTGATCCGTAAATACTTCAGATACAAATCTTACGAAGAAAAATTTGCCAATATTGAATCAGTCCTCAACAACAAGGTAATGGATAGCTTCGAGGTAGCAATGTATAGGACAAGACTCGAAAAGTTGTTGACAGACTTCAATGGCAAAGTGCAAATCATATGCAAAAATCAATACCATATGGATATCAAGAACAGTATCTTGAAAGGCCATAAAACAGAAGATGCCCTTTACAACTTGAGTAAAGAGATAAATGAAAGAAATAATGTTGATAAGATCAAGAAATTGCGAAAATTAAACAGCTTCAAATGGTGGAATATCCTAAGTATATTAACGAAGGGGACTAGAACGAGGAAAATCAAATCAATCGAAGAAGAACTTGAAAACAGCCGTTTAGAAATATACAACTCTATTAAAGATCAGTTTAATTACGTTGCATCAGCATCTGAAAAATTCAATTTTCTTAACAAATTTCTGTTAGACTACCAAATTTTCTTGATTGAACTAATCAGAAACGGGAAAGACATGACAAAATTCATCGAAGATTTGATTGAATATTTCAAAGTCTACGATGATTTTACCTCACTGAAACTAGAATTCGACGATCTCGATAGTTTCAGTATAGACATATTGAACTTCCTCCACATGACAAGAGAGAAACATAGCCCAACTGAAACATGCCAAAAACTCTCCAACTTCTATCTGCTGCATAACATCCTTGAAATAGAGAAGAACGAAGGGAAAACAATAAACCTTTACAAAAAACACAACCAGATAGTCAAAGAGACTCTCGAGAATATGGCAGAAAAGAGAAAGATCGTACCAAATTACATCAAGGATACCTGGGACAGAAAATTCAGATTACTGTCCAGTTCTTCGGAAAATTCAAAAGAATTTGAGCACCAAGCGAAGAAATCAAGAAGGCTCTTATCAATAAGAAAGCTGATAGAAGGATTTGACGATCTGATTTTCACGTTATTCCCATGCTTTCTGCTAACGCCTGAAGTCGTTTCTGAAATAATCCCTCTTAAGAAAGAAATGTTTGACTTAGTAATATTTGATGAAGCGTCTCAGTTGTTTATAGAAAAAGCAATTCCCTCAATTTACAGAGGCAAGAAAATAGTAGTAGCTGGCGATGATAAACAACTAAGACCAACATCAGTATTTCTTGCTCGTGCTGTCGATGATTTAGATGAGGAAAATTACGAATACGAGGAAATTCAAACAGTTGCCGCTTTAGAAGAAGAGAGCCTTTTGGACCTTGCAAAGGTAAATTTCCCCCATACATATCTTCAATTCCATTACAGATCTTCCTACAGAGAACTAATTGACTTTTCAAACCATGCATTTTATAATGCAAGACTATACGTTTCACCAAATGTGAATAACAGCAAAGACTATAGGCCTATAGAACGAATCAAAGTCAATGGAACTTGGAATAATCAAACCAACTCTGAAGAAGCAATAGAAGTCGTCAAGCTTGTGAAGAACCTTCTAAGAACAAGAAAAGAAAATGAGACGATAGGAATCATAACATTCAATATAAAACAAAAAGATCTCATAGATGACCTTTTAGAAGAGGAAACCTCTAAAGATGAAAAATTCCGAGAGCTTTTCCTGAAAGAAATAGATAGGATGGAAGACAATGAAGATAAAGGCCTATTCGTCAAGAATATAGAAAATGTACAAGGTGACGAAAGAGATATAATAATATTCTCAACGGCATATGCAAAAGATAGTGAGGGAAGATTCAGATTCAACTTTGGTTCATTATCTCAAGATGGCGGTGAGAACAGACTAAATGTTGCAATTTCCAGAGCAAGGAAAAAGATATACGTCATCACGTCATTTGAGCCAGAAGAGTTCAATGTAGAAACTACAAAGAATGCTGGGCCAAAGATGTTCAAAGAATACATGAAGTACGCAAGAGCAATTTCTGAGAGGAACATTTCAGAAGCAAATCTTATCCTCTCTTCCCTTTCAAAGAACTCAACAAACGAAAAGATCACTCTAAATTTTGAAAGCATTTTTGAAGAACAAGTATATGAAAGACTTAAAAAAAGTAGCAAAATACAACGATTGAATTTTGATGTGCACACACAAGTTGAATCATCTGGATACAGAATAGACCTAGCTATTTACGACCCAAGGACATCTAAATATATACTTGGAATAGAATGTGACGGTGCAACATACCACTCCTCAAAAAGTGCAAGAGAAAGAGATATACACAGGCAAAAATTCTTAGAATCAAAAGGTTGGACAATACACAGAATATGGAGTAAAGATTGGTGGCAAAATCCTCAAAAAGAAATCGAAAAAATCGAAGAACTCTTAAAGAATAATGCGGAAATCTTACCTGGCAATACTGTAAAATTAAATATACTAGAAGGCCAACTTTAAAAGAGTTCTCCAAGTGCTCTTGTATTGTTGTACTTATGCATTCTCTCGCTCAGCTTTCTCAATTTCCTTGCTTATGAATTCTTGCATGGTTTGTCTGGAAAGTTGGTCGACAAGGTTGTTAAATTGGTCCTTATCGTGTGCTCTGACCTTT
>Ga0208826_1001888_pt1 | contig 16536 bp, 18 predicted proteins | sample AD_UKC115_MetaG_FD_184451 | JGI IMG/M metagenome (GOLD analysis project Ga0208826, IMG submission 184451) | Active sludge microbial communities of municipal wastewater-treating anaerobic digesters from Hong Kong - AD_UKC115_MetaG (SPAdes)... | ecosystem: Engineered > Bioreactor > Anaerobic >...
AATATGTTTGCGGTGGAAAACACAAGAACCCTGTACGGGCAGGATCTCTTCCATGACAAGATAGAAGACCTTTCATTTAAAATATCGACAGGATCGTTTTTTCAGACCAATACCAGAGCAGCTGAAAAACTATACGGAATAGTGCTGGACAAAATGGAAGAATGCACCATTGCATACGATCTTTACAGCGGAACGGGAACCATATCGCTTTTGCTCTCAAAAAAAGCAAAAAAAGTATACTCCATAGAAATAGTACCTCAGGCTGTCATCGCAGCAAAACAAAATGCACTGGACAATAACATTCAAAACGTTGAGTTTATATGTTCGGATGTTAAAGATGCCGTTGAAAACATAAAAGAAAAACCACAGTATGTTGTACTTGACCCCCCAAGAGCAGGACTTCATCCTGATGTAATCCGATTCCTCCAAAGAAAGAAGTTTCAGAACATAATATACGTTTCATGCAATCCACAATCACTTGTACAAAACCTTAAAGATCTTAACGAACTCTATCAGGTAAAAACACTGAATATCGTAGATATGTTTCCGCATACCGAACACGTTGAGACGGTAGTATTGATGTCAAGGGTAAAGGATAAATAGCCCTGAAAAGCCCTGATTTCGAGCCATTCTTGGAATTTGGCGTCGGGAGCGAGAGCAGGAGTTGACCGCTCTATGAGAACTTATCAACCGCACCGGTTCGGAGCTGATTTTGATGCTTTTCATATAGTTTAGGCTACGGATTAGATGTCAGGTTTTGAGTGAGCGGATTAGAAGTTAAGGACGGGAAGGCTTGAAAATAAAGGATTTAACAAAACCAGAATTTTTCGGGCTGTTTTCTTAAAACATAGCTTATCACATTTATGTGGTATTCTTGAGAAGTAACAAATCACGAATCAAAACTAAACAAAAGTCAAAGGTAATAAGATGAGTAATAACGACTTTAAAGATAATGTTTATATTGTAACCGGTGCTTCATCCGGTATGGGCAAAGCCTGCTGTGATTTGCTCCTTTCAAATGAAGCCATAGTAGTTGAGTTTTGATCCCTTGGATATCCCTGGTAAACACTGGTTACTATGGCGTAATAGCAGTTTTTCAGGCCGAATTTGACCTTATTGTTTGCGTTAGGCATAAGTTTTAACCTCCTATAATCTGTGTTTGATAAAGAACCTCGTACATCTTTTCCGACTCAATCCAGACCTCCGATTTCTCGTATAGCAAAGCGTGAGCGATTAAGATGTTCTCGATTTGGGTTTCAGTTTCCGGGTCTTTTGCATCCGTGTAGAGCTCGATGTTAAGTTCATTGATCTTTTGGTACACGGTATCGTCTGCGAACAGGTTGTCCGTACCCGGATATAAGAAAACGAGGAAGGGCGGCTCCGGTGACTCGCCTTCTGCAAAATGGTCGTAGGCAAGCGGGAGACCGACTTCCTCTAACATGGTGATAACTTCGTCGTATGTCATGATCCACCTCCCAGCTTCTGCTTGATGGTATCGACCAGCTTTTCTTGTACTTTCCGGTATCAACGGGAGCACCGCCAGAAGCCGCTGCAATCATGAGACAGGTAGGCCTATCGATAGCAGTAGCTCCTGCCTGAATAGCACCGCTGATAAATGCGTTTTCCTCAGCCTCGCTGAAAGCGCGACCGACTTCCTCGGAGATATATCCTTCAATATTGAAGAAGCTGTCAGCGAGCTTGAAGGCATCGATGCTGGTCTGGCTGAAGGTTGGATTGCTTTCGGTATAGGCGCCGTTCTCAGCAGTCCAAGTTGCCTGCGTATGACCATTTGCCACAGGAATCTTACGCTCGTTCTGAGTTGTGATCACCGTGCAGCCGATGGTACGCATGATGTTGTTCTCATCGAGAGCGCGTACAAGGATATGCTCGAATTCGGTAGGAACAAGATATCTGCCGTTACCGTCAGTACCTTCCTCCAGAACATCACGGATAACCGGATTGCCGGGATGACGAATGTTGTCCCAGAATGCCTTCTTATAAGCTGCGGATGCTCTGCCGGGCTTATATTCCTCAGCGTTACTGGTCTTGCCTGGCATATTGGTGATAGGAGCGGAAGTGGGCTGGTTCATCATCTTTTCAATCTCGTCCTGACGCTGCAAGCGCTCGATATCCTTAGTGAGATCAGTGACTTCCTTTTCCATCTTTTCGTAGGTTGCGGCATCTTCTGCAGAAACCATGCCGCCGTTTTCGGAGTGTGTATCAAGGAACTTCTTAGCTGCGTCCCAAGCCTTCGCTCTCTTGTCTATAAGATCTAAAATTTTGCTCATAGTTTAAAATCCTGCTACTATAATAAAGTCAACTAACTCCCTCACTGATGGATATACGACGCAGGAAAGCAGAGAGAGCGTAGCGAGTGAAGCTTTCCTGCATCGGCGGCGACTTGCCGCAGTGAATGTTTGTTATCGAAATCCTTTCGGATTTTTGATATACTTTTCTCGTACTGACAGAGGTTTCCTAAATCCTCCTTGTGACCCTTTGTTCACTAATTTAAGACTGGAACCTCTTTCCTTATGAGATTTCATTAATGAGCCGGATGTTGGGGCGCTTTGCGCTTTCTTCTCATGTCGAAGTAGGTTATGACTCATAAGGCCCGGAGGAATCTGTCGTACAGAATTTTTTCTGCGAGGTGTCCACATGTTTATCGTTAGTATTGATATTGCAAAACGCAATCACGAAGCTACTCTTATTGACCACGCTGGTAAGGTATATGGAAAATCCCTGCGCTTTGCCAACACCATTATGGGTTTCAACAAGCTAATGGATTTTGTGAACTCCTACGTCGGTGAGGAAGAAGTCGAATTCGGCATGGAAGCTACCGGTCATTACTGGCTGGCGCTGTATGCGCATCTGCGTAACAACGGATACACTCTGCACGTCATCAATTCCATACAGTCCGACGCGCTGCGTGGGCTATATATCCGCCAAACCAAGACCGACTCCAAAGATTCTTTCATCATTGCTGAGGTTATCCGGTTCGGACGTTTTAGCGAAACCGATGTGTCTTCACCTGATATGCATGCCATGCGTGAACTTTGCAGACACCGTTTTTTCATCGTGGATTCTGTATTGGATATCAAACGCAAGGTGATTGCGCTGCTCGACCAGATTTTCCCTGAATACGAAACTCTATTTACAAATACTTTTGACAAAACCTCATTGGAACTTTTAAGCGAAGCAACCACATCGAAAGAAATACTGGCACTGGATACACAAAAGCTGTTTGAAATCATCAACACCGCCAGCCGTTGGCACTTTGGCATGGACAAGGCGGTTCGGATTCAAGAAACCGCCCGCAACTCCTTTGGAATCTTACTGAGCACTAGCTCTTACGCTTTGCTCATTCGTCAATACATAGAACAAATCAATTTTGTAGAAGCACAGATAGCGGAGATTGACACAGAAATCGCTCGTTTGCTAGCAGGCTTTGATACGCAGCTCACTACCATTACTGGCATTAACACTACGCTAGCCGCTGTAATCTTGAGTGAAATCGGAGATGTGCGTCGATTTGAAAGTTCTGCCAAGCTGGCTGCCTTTGCTGGAATTGACCCTGCTGTGAAACAGTCCGGAGATTTCAACGGCACCCATTGCAAAATGTCTAAGCGTGGTTCTCCATATCTGCGGCGTGCCATCTGGCTTGCCGCAACTGTTGCCGCTTTTCATGATCCTGCTGTCAGCATCCTTTATCAGAAAAAACGTGCTGAGGGCAAATCTCACGGGACTACTATGGGACATATTTGCAGAAAAATGATTTCAATCATCTTCGCTGTGATGCGTAACAACACTCCTTATCTAACTGCTATTTAATTTCAATACTTGCTTGACATTTTATAGCCGGTCTTTTTTTGCTCAAATAAAAAGAACACCTCTCGATGTTCCTTTGATTTACTCTATTTGTTTTGGTAACCACTCCCACAATCTTAAGTCCTCCTGCCCGAGTGACCACATACACATTCCTCAAAGTTTCCATCGATAAGCCGCTTCATTTGCCCAATACACAAGGCTGTCAACATCTTGGTAGTAGAGGATAGAAAAACCATCTCCATCACCTAAGAAAATTCGAGAAATCCATATATTTATATCACTTGGTATGATGGTGGCCTTGTAATCATTCCCGCACTGAATGGAGGGCATGATATCCGAGTGAAAGAAATCGTAATCAAGGGATATACTTTCACTTCTTGTAGCCGATTCTTCTAGGTCTGCTGTTAAAGTAAAGACTTGAAACTCTTCATCCCAAGTACAGTTACTTCTTGGAATCCTTCCATAAGTTTTAAATGACCCATCTGGCATAAGCACATCAAATCGTTCATAGGGTTCATAGACCCACGCATCACCCAATCGAAGTAACTGGCAATTCACCTGATTATCTGAGCAAATACCTGCATAGCCATTTACATCAGAGCAAGTGGCTGTAAATCGTAGTGTATTTGATGCAGATGAATACACACGTAGTTGAGTACCTCGCTTTCGCATTTCAATGGTATAAAAGCTAGGATTTGTGCGAAGATTTCCTGCGGATGTTCTTGAAAAACTTGTAGAAAAACTGCCCTTCAAGGTAACACCTTCATAAAGCTCAATACGCTGCGTATCATAATTAAAGCAACAATAGATCGCTCCAATAAAAATGCCTGCCTTACCGCTAAAGTTTTCAGGGAAGATGAGTTGTGTCCTTAAATGGATATCTGAAAAATTGCTATAGTTCCAGGCTAATTGTCCCTTACCCTCCAGTTGAGAATAGGGTCGATTATAGAGCTACTTGTATCCTGCCACACACTCCATTCCCCCGATAATGTTGTCCAGTAGCTTTGGGGAAGTGGCGTATCATCTCTAAAATCCTCATACCACACCAGTGCAGAATCTGCCTTTCTTCTAAGCATCTCAAGTGTCAGCTTAAAGCCTGTTGCAGGTCCTACCATATCTCCATTTACATCTTTGAAATGTCTAGGAGCAAGGGTATATTCTGCTTCACCAACCGTAGGAGCTTCTGAAAATGAAGAGCAAACCCTAAAGCCATAAAACTGCACACCTTTTGTGCCAAGAGCGATGGTAAGGGTATGTTCTCCAGCAGTTAGCTCGATACCCTTTTTAAGCACAGTCCAAAAAGTAGTCCTCCAATAGGGCCACCATAACCTGTTTTCAGAGAAATACTCATCACTTCCATCAAGGGAGATGTTAATGCTGTTTTTATCCCAAAACGGATAGCCTAGCTTGACTCCAACATCATAAGTTCCTGCATGTGTAATGGTAAAGTGATACGTTGCTTCACCATCATCTCCAAGTGTTGTTATGGTATTTGAAGTCGAAACGACACCAGAATAACTATCAGGCATTGCATTATGATCTATATAAATAGTCCCAAACGCCGTCTTTTGCTGTTTGCCATAAGCAGTCAGATACTGTCTCCCGTTGTAGCTTGCAGATAAGAGTGGGTAGCTATAACACGTTGCATCTCTTTCTTCCATATAATCGTATACATGAGGTAATGCCCAAGGCACTTTATTATCATCATCCCAGTAAGCTACGATTGGAATAAAAGGTTGAGGAGGAGCATCATCTGTAAAGTTATAGGCTCCAGTCATCCAGTATTTTGCAGCATAGTAGGAGGATTTTCAAATGAAAGAAATATGGAACTGGATTCAAGTTGCAATAACAGCAATCGGAGGATTCTTTGGTTGGTTTTTAGGCGGTGCAGATGGCTTTTTATATGCACTAATGGCCTTTGTGGTAATCGACTATCTAACAGGTGTCCTATGTGCAATAGCTGATAAGACCCTATCAAGTGAAGTGGGGTTTATAGGAATCAGTCGTAAAGTGCTGATTTTTGTTTTAGTGGGTGTGGCAAATATTTTAGATATCTATGTGATTGGAGATGGAAACGTCCTACGCACTGCTATTGTATTTTTCTACCTTTCTAACGAGGGGATTTCACTGCTTGAAAATGCTGCCCACCTTGGACTACCCATACCAGAAAAACTAAAAGATGTGCTAGAGCAGCTCCACAACAAGAGCGACAAGGAGGGAAAATAATGAAGACTAAAGGAATTGATATTAGTACTTGGCAAAAACCAAGTCAAATGAATTATGACAAACTTGCTAAAGAGATTGATTTCGTTATCTTAAGAGCAGGATATACGGGGCATGGCACAGGTGTGAGTCTACATAAAGACGATCCCTTTGAAAAACACTATCAAGCCTTTCATGAGAGAGGTATCCCCATCGGTGTTTACTGGTACAGCTGTGCAAATACCCGTGCTAAGGGTATCGCAGAAGCAAAGAAATGCCTTGAAATTATCAAAGGAAAGACGATCTCTTATCCAGTATTTATTGATGCAGAGGAAACTATCATCAACGTCCAAGTGGCAAAAAAGGCATTACCGATGCTTTGGTAGGCTTTTGTGAGACGGTTGAAAGTGCAGGCTATTATGCCGGTATCTATGCATCTAGTTCTTGGTTTCGAGATTTGACAGAACTGGATCGTCTAGAACCTTATGATTTTTGGGTGGCTCAGTGGTCAAGTAAAGAACCCGCACTTCGTCATGGTATCTGGCAGTACACAAGCAAGGGCAAGTTAAATGACTACTCTGGAAACTTGGATCTAAATTACGCCTATAAGGACTATAAAGCGATTATTCAAAATGCTGGTCTCAACATTTAAAGAAGGAAGAAAACACACCTGCTCCAACAGACAAGAAATCCATCGAGGAACTGGCAAAGGGAGTAATTCTGGGTTTATGGGGTAATGGTGAAGAGAGAAAGAAACGCTTAATAGATGCAGCTTATGATTACTCTGCGGTCCAGTCAAAGGTAAATGAGTTGTTATCCAGTAAAAAGTCAATCGAAACCATTTCCCGTGAGGTCATTCGTGGTAATTGGGGAAATGGACAAGAACGAAAAAATCGACTGACAAAAGCAGGATACGATTATGTTGCAGTACAAAAAAGGGTCAATGAACTCTTTAAATAAGGATAATCAAGAATGCCTATCGTTGCTTGTGCCTATATATTGTTGCTGCCGGAGGAATCCTAAAATTCAATTATGCTATTTGATGAAATAGATGTCATGACCTTCTTCAACTGAATTGCTCCCGCAGTAGCAAGAACAATTTCTGCTATCATTGCGGAATAGGCGATACCGCCAGCGTGGAAAACCACATTTAGAATCACAATTGCCGGAATCTCCAATACAATTTTTCTCAATATAGCAAAAACAAGAGATTTCTTTCCCATTCCAATGCTCTGAAACACGCCTACTGCCATAAAATCAATCATCATAAACGGCAAGCTGCTCACAAATCCTCGGAGAAACAGAGTGCCATAATAAACAACATCATGATCATCAATAAACAGCCCAATAAGCGGACGGGCAAAAATCCAACATATCAATGTAATTATTACGATAGCCGGTAAAAGGAGCTTGCCCAAATAAAGAATACAATTCTTGAAGCGATCGCCATTCTTTGCGGAATAGGAATATCCAATCAGCGGCATAACGCCTTGTGTTCCACCAAGGGAAATCAGCATTGGAACCATATATATTTTTTGTGCGATGCCCACAGCGGCAACAGCCGATGCGCCATATGCTTTAATGAAATTGTTCAGTACCGTCATTCCCGTGACATTGAGCAAATTCTGGATGGATGCCGGAATTCCTACGCCGCACACACCGACAACAATTTGGCGAGTTGGACGGAAGTAACGAGGGTGCAGCTTGATATTAGTCTTATGCTTACGAACGATCAAAAGAACAAAGAAATATCCACAAGCAACACAATTAGAGATAAAAGTTGCAAGACCGGCTCCGGCTGCTCCCATACCGAGTCCCCAAGGCAAAATAAAAACGGGATCAAGAATCATGTTAAGGAAGCAGCCACTTATTATGCCGATACTGGCATGTAGTGCTGAGCCTTCTGCTCTTATAAGATATCCAAGAACGACATTCAAAATCGAAGGAATGGCTCCAAATACCACAGCCCAAATCATATATTCACGGGTGGCATCAATAGTATCCGGGAGCGCCCCCAAAATTGTCATCAGTGGATTCAAATAAGCAAAACACAAAATTGAAAGCAGAAAACCGCAAATAATGCTCCCATAAAATCCGAAAGAAGCACTTCCGCGCACTGTATCAGAGTCCTTCATTCCCAGCGCCCTGCTCATCATACTGGAAGAACCTACGCCAAAAAGGTTATTCACGGCATTGAAGGCAAGGAGCGCCGGAGCAGCAAGGGAAACAGCTGCACTCTGTATTTTGTCATTTAGCAGTCCTACGAATAAAGTATCGGCAAGACTGTATAGAACCATGACGAGCGACCCCAAAACCGTTGGAATCATCAGTTTACGGACGGCTGACGGAATTGGTGTTTTTTCAAAAAGTTCCTCATTTACATTTGACATTTGCAATCGCCTCCTGGGTATCGCTGGGTATGAGCATTTTCTCTGATACAATTGCACATGGACTGAAATACTTCTTTTTCCTTCGGAGTAAACCCGTGAAATAAATCATCAACAAACTTCTTTTGCTCATTTTTCCCAAAGCTTATCATATCCTGTGCCTGTTCTGTGATGATAAGGCAAACTTTTTTCTGGTTGGTGTCATCTGCCGTTCCTTTCAGGAACCCTTTTTGCATCAATCTATTTACAGCTAATGAAACATGAGATTTCGGTAACTTTCTTGCACGGGAAATATCCGCTGCCATAGTGTACTGCGGATTATTGGCAAGAAACAAAATTACATCCACCTCAATCGCAGACAAGCCGAACTTCTCCATAATCGTTTTTCGATGTACATGATACTCGACCTCAATGTCCTCTATAAATTCCCAAAAGCAAATCATATAGCACCTCATGTGTTCAAAAATGAACATGTCTATTATAGTTCTATTTTGAACACCTGTCAATGGCTTTTGAGATGCTTCACAAAAAAGTTACAAATAAGTTACAATGTGGTCGCAATGCACTATGGAAAATTTTGAGTTATACTATGTGCAAACGAAACCCTGTTTGAAGTTGTCAAGAAAAGTGCAGTCGGTAAACCCACAAAATTTCAAGAATAGGCCTCAGAGATTTTCAGAGCCAGAGGTCGTGACTCAATAATTATCTGCTGTCCAGCCACCGCAGCCCGCTCGTGACTGGGGTATGGCATACAGCCAAATCATGATATATTTCGCGGACAGATTTGCTGCTTAATTATATAAATGGGGCTCTGCCCCAAACCTCGAGGTTTATCCGCTTAGGGCTTACCAGTGAATTGTGAAGCCGGCGAATCCGAAGACTCGCCGATCTGCCGTATAAGCTGCAACAAGCGTCAGTTAGCTCCTCAGCGTTTTCCCGTTTATGCCGCATTAATATCATCGGCAAAAACTTGGTTGATTATACCAATTACACGTAACAATGTTCAGAACCTGCCTATCAAGGAGGATTTCTCTTTGGTAGGTTTTCTTTTTTCTAAACCGTCAGATTTTAATTCCTCCCGTGGCTACTAGGCAGAGGGCAATCAATACAATCAGCCTTCAGAAAGATGTGAAGTACATGAAACACAGCCTTAAAATCAGTGTTTCAAAAGAGCCACAGATAGGCGGAATCGTTACTTGCCGTAATGTCATCATAAGGGAGCGCATCCTACGTTTCCTCCTTGGAGATAAACAGCGTGTAACCATTCTGATTCCAGGAGATAGTGTCGAGGAAGTTGCTATCTGTGAGACTACGAAAGGAGGAAATGAACTTGAGCAAAGTAAAGTTACTGCTTGATGTGGTAAATGATATGCGAAGTCTTGCAGACAGCATACAGACAGTTTGTGATGCAATGGTGGAAAGTGATTCTGCACCCAAAGAAGTACCTGCCACAAAGACAGAAACAACAAAAGAGCCGGACATTACGCTTGAGAAAGTGCGTATGGTGCTTGCCGAAAAAAGTCAGCTTGGATTTACTGCTGAAGTGCGAGGCATCATCGGGAAGTATGGTGCTGACAAGTTAAGTGCCGTTGACAAGGCTTACTATGCTGACATCTTGAAAGATGCTGAGGTTCTTGGCAATGGGTAATCACGCAATATTATCTGCATCATCTTCACACAGATGGCTTCATTGTTTACCGTCGGCAAGGCTTGAACTTGAATTTGATAATACAAGCGGTACTGCAGCAGATGAAGGATCATCCGCACACGCACTCTCAGAACACAAACTTAAAAAGGCACTCCATATAAGGAGTAAGCGTCCTATATCAGACTATGACTCGGATGAGATGGAAGAATGTACGGATGCCTATGTTGATTTCGTTATGGAACAGGTGGAGCTTGCAAAGCAAATCTGCAATGATCCTATCGTCCTTATCGAACAGCGCCTTGATTTTTCCTGCTATGTGCCAGACGGCTTTGGTACTGGAGATTCTTTAATCATTTCAGATGACAGACTTCACATAGTGGATTTCAAATATGTCATGGGTGTGCTTGTAGATGCAGTGGACAATCCTCAGATGAAACTGTATGCCTTAGGTGCTCTTGATATCTATGACAGCCTTTATGATATCAACGAAGTATCAATTACGATTTTTCAGCCAAGAAGAGAAAATGTCAGCACATGGACTGTAACGGTAGATGAACTTAAAGTTTGGGCAGAAGAGGAACTTAAGCCAAAGGCAGTGAAAGCCTATAACGGCGAGGGTGAATATATTCCAGGCGAATGGTGTACTTTCTGCAGAGCTGCAGTCAGATGCCGTGCAAGAGCCGAAGAAAAATTAAGGCTCGCACAGACAGAGTTTAAGATGCCACCGTTACTTACTGACAATGAGATAGAAGAAATTCTATTCATTCTTCCCGACCTTACTAAATGGGCAAACGAAATAACCGCATATGCAACAGACGCTGCGGTAAACCACGGCAAAGAGTGGAATGGTTTTAAGGTTGTGGAAGGTCGCTCGGTTCGCAAATACAAAGATGAAAATGCCATCGCAGAAAAAGCTGTGGCAAGCGGATTTAAAGACATTTACCGTAAGAGCCTTATCCCTATGACAGAGATGCAAAAACTGATGGGTAAAACCAAGTTTGAGGAAATTCTCGGTGACCTCAATTATAAACCACCGGGCAAGCTGACTCTTGTTCCCAACTCGGATAAAAGACCGGCTATGAACGTAGCAGATGCAAAAAACGAATTTAACGAAATTATGGAGGATTAAATATTATGGCAAATAACATTAATAAAACTAAGGTTATCACAGGTGTAAACACAAGACTCTCTTACTTCCACGGATGGGAGCCGGTATCTATTAACGGAGGGGCTGAGAAATACAGCGTGTCCTTTCTCATTCCAAAGGATGATAAAGAAACTATTAATGCAGTAAATACTGCCATCGATGCAGCTATTGAAGAAGGTATTGCAAAGTTCGGTGGTAAGAAACCGAATAAAGCTACCATTATACTTCCGCTCCGTGATGGTGATTTAGAGCGTGATTCGGTAAAGAAGTATACGGCTATGGAGAATGCCGTTTGCCACGATTATAGGATTCGTGGGATGTTCACTTTCCTGGGTGCCAATCGGACAGGACGCTTCAGTTCAAAAATCGTGCAATTACAGAACCTACCTCAAAACCATATGCCGGATTTAAAAGAAGCACGAGGCATAGTAAAAAGCGGTGATTACGAAACACTTGAAATGCTCTGCGAAGATATACCGGACACGCTCTCACAACTTATCCGTACAGCCTTTGTACCAAAGGTTGGCAATAAGTTTATCGTTGCAGACTTTTCTGCAATTGAGGCTCGTGTGCTTTCGTGGCTTGCAGGTGAAGAATGGAGAACTGAAGTATTCGCAAGTGGTGGTGATATTTATTGTGCATCCGCATCACAAATGTTTAAAGTTCCTGTTGAAAAGCATGGTGTGAACGGTCATTTAAGGCAGAAAGGAAAAATCGCTGAACTGGCACTTGGATACGGTGGATCAGTCGGTGCATTAAAGGCTATGGGTGCGTTGGAGATGGGACTTGAAGAGGAAGAACTGAAACCCTTGTTAATGCCTGGAGAGCAACCAATCCAAACATTGTAAAGTTTTGGTGGGATGTTGAAAGAGTAGTTAAGAAATGCATTAAGGAAAATAAGCCTCAAGAAACTCATAACATTAATTTTCATTGCATGAGCGGAATGTTATTCATAGTTCTTCCTTCCGGTAGACAGCTTGCCTATGTAAAACCTCGTATCGGTGAAAATATCTTCGGTGGTGAGTCAGTGACTTACGAAGGTGTAGGCGGAACGAAGAAATGGGAAAGAATCGAAAGTTATGGACCCAAATTTGTAGAGAATATTGTTCAAGCAATCTCCCGTGATATTTTGATGTATGCCATCAAGACACTTAGAACGTGTAACATCCTGGCTCATTTGCATGATGAAGTTATTATTGAGGCAGACCCTCGAATGTCAATAGATAGCGTATGTGAGCAGATGGGAAGAGTTCCTCCTTGGGCAAAGGGGCTGCTACTTAGTGCCGATAGCTATGAGTGCGATTTTTATAAAAAAGATTAATTAAAACATCAGATTTCACCTCCCGTGGTGGCTACCAGGTAGGAGGTGTTTTTTTTATGAGCATTATTGAAGTGAAAGATGGCTGCCCTATCAAAGGTGAGATAGAACCAATGACAGAAGAACAATTACAAAATGAATACGACTTTTATATAGCAAAGAGCATTGTCAATATGCTGCATAAGGAAGGTAAGATTACGGATGATGAATTAGAAAAAATATCCGTATTGAATAGGAAGAAATTCTCTCCCAAGTTAGCTGGAATTATGCCCTAAAAGACTTGCTATTAGTGGCCTTCTGAGTGATATATGTAATGACAGAAAGTGAGGTGAGATGATGAAAAAGATAACAAAAATAGATGAACTGGAAAGACCAATTTTATCTAAAACTAAGCTCTGAGTTGCAGCTTATGTTAGAGTTTCAACAGATAGTGATGAACAGCTAGTAAGCCTTAAAGCTCAGCGTGAACACTATGAAAACTACATTAAAGCCAATCCAGAATGGGAGTTTGCAGGACTCTATTATGACGAAGGAATATCAGGGACTAAGAAGGAAAGACGACCTGAACTTCTCCGCATGATTCGAGATTGTGAAAATGTTCGGATTGATTTTATCATTACCAAATCCATAAGCCGTTTTGCACGAAATACCACGGATTGCTTAGAACTGGTAAGGCAGCTTTTGGCTATCGGTGTTTACATTTATTTCGAGAAAGAGAATCTGAACACGGGTGATATGGAGAGTGAGCCAATGCTTTCAATTTTATCCGGGTTTGCAGCAGAAGAGTCTACTTCGATTTCACAGAATACCACATGGTCCATCAGCAAAAGATTTCAAAATGGCAACTACATTATTGGAAGTCCACCTTATGGTTATGCCAATGTAAATGGTGAATTGGTAATCATTCCAGAGGAAGTCGAAGTCGTTAAACGTATTTTTCAGAGTACCTTTCAGGTAAAGGTGGAAGTGTTATAGCAAAGGGACTGAACAAGGATAAGGTTCCTGCGAGAAGGGGCAATCATTAGAGCTCAAGTACAGTTATCGACATGCTCCGAAATGAAAAATATAAAGGGGATGCCCTTTTCCAAAAGACATACACAGATAGCAGCTTCAATCGGCACATTAACAAAGGTGAGAAAGACCAGTTTTACTGCAAGAATCATCACGAGCCGATCGTCACCAGAGAAGTATTTTCTAAGGCTCAAAAGCTGATAGCAGAAAGAGCAAAGAGTCGTAAAAATTCCTTTGCTAAGAATGCCTATCAAAACAGATATGTACTGAGTGGAAGAATAATCTGTGGAGAGTGCGGTTCCAAGTTTAGGAGAAAAACAAATTATTCTGTTGGTAGAAGTTATATAGCCTGGAGTTGCATAGGGCACATTGAAGACAAGGACAGTTGTTCCATGCTATTTTTACGTGACGAGGAGATAAAAGCGACATTTACAACGATGATGAATAAGCTGGCATTTAGCAGGAAGATAATTCTAGAGCCACTTTACAATTCAATAAACAAAATTGACGAAGAATGTGACCTTGAAAGAATTGATGCCATAGATAAGCGCATGTAGCAATTAACCGAAGAACGCAATACTCTTATTGGACTTATGACGAAAGGCTTTCTTGAACCAGCGCTTTTTAAAAAGGAACGAAGCGCTCTGGATATTGAAATTAAAAATCTTACTGCTGAGAAGACGAATCTAGTAATGTCATTTACCAATGGTATTTCACAGGCAGACGAAATAAAGATACTCCTTGATTATGTGGCGAAAGATAAGTTTGATGGGGATTATACAGAAGAAGCATTTGAAAAATTTGTAGAAAACATTATTGTAAATTCAAGGGATGAACTAACATTTAAAATGAAATGTGGTCTTTCCCTTAAAGAAAAGGTGGTGAGATAAATGGCCTATGTACCATACGGATATACAATTACGGATGGGGTGTTACTGTCGATGAAAAGGCAGCAGGTCAAGTAAAGGAGTTCTTTGAAAAATACATATCAGGACTATCCCTTACAGTGGCTGGCGAACAGGCAGGTATTGAAAAGACCCATTCAGTGATGGGACGTATCTTAAAAAATGTCCTTTATCTCGGGAATGATATATATCCAGCAATCATAGATAAGGAAACATTTGATAAGGCCGAAGAAGTTAGAAATAAACGTGCTAAGGACTTAAGAAGGATTGTAGAGCTTGCGGCTTTTACCCTCCCCCTCCCCTATAGAACGATTCAAGATGAGAAAGGCAGAAGAAAAACTTCCAAATGAGCCTATAGCACGGGCAGAGTATTTGTATAGTCTGATAGAAAGCGAGGTTTAATATGGCAGAGAAAAATATAACTGTAATTCCAGCACGAAAAAGAGTTGGAAGTACAGCCGCAAAAAAGATAATAAAGAAACTGTGTGTCGCTGCCTATTGCCGTGTTTCTACAGAAACTGAAGAACAGAATTCAAGCTATGAGGTGCAGGTTGCACATTATACAGAGTTTATTAAGAAAAATACTGAATGGGAGTTTGCAGGCATATTTGCAGATGACGGCATATCTGGCACTAACACAAAAAAACGTGAAGAGTTCAACCGTATGATAGATGAGTGCATGGAGGGTAAAATAGATTTAGTTATTACCAAGTCCATTAGTCGATTTGCTCGTAATACTCTGGATTGCCTAAAGTACATTAGACAACTCAAGGAGAAGAACATATCGGTGTTTTTCGAGAAGAAAAACATCAATACAATGGATGCCAAGGGTGAAGTACTGCTCACTATTATGGCATCTCTGGCACAGCAAGAAAGTCAGAGCCTTTCGCAGAACGTTAAACTGGGACTTCAATACCGATATCAACAAGGAAAGGTACAGGTCAACCACAAGCGTTTCACGGGGTACACAAAAGACGAAGACGGCAACTTAATAATAGTTCCTGGAGAGGCAAAAATCATTAAACGAATTTATAGAGAATACCTTGAGGGCAAAAGCCTGGCGGGTATTGGTAGGGATCTTGAAAAGGATGGTATTTTAACAGCTGCCGGAAAACCAAAGTGGAGACCAGAAACCTTAAAGAAAATCCTTACAAATGAGAAATACATCGGTGATGCCCTTCTACAAAAAACATATACGGTTGATTTCCTTTCTAAAAAGCGAGTCAAGAATAACGGCATCGTTCCCCAGTATTATGTGGAAAACAGCCATGAACCTATCATTCCCCGTGACCTTTTTATGCAGGTTCAAGAAGAGATGGTTCGAAGAGCGAATCTTCGTGGCGGTAAAGGCGGTAAAAAGCGGGTCTATAGCAGCAAGTATGCTTTATCGAGTATTGTTTACTGCGGACAGTGCGGCGATATTTACCGACGGGTACACTGGAATAACCGAGGTTACAAGTCTATTGTTTGGAGATGCGTCAGCCGTTTGGAGGAAAAAGGGTCTGAATGCACTGCCCCTACCATAAACGAGGAAACATTACAGACAGCAGTTGTTAAGGCTATTAACGAACTTTTGGCTACCAAAGAACCCTTCCTCTCAACGCTACAGAAAAACATAGCTACTGTACTTAATGAAGAAAATGATAATGCAACAGATGATATTGATAGCAAATTGGAAGAATTACAACAACAGCTTCTTATACAAGCAAAGTCCAAGAATGACTATGAAGATGTGGCTGATGAAATTTACCGCCTTCGGGAAATGAAGAAAAATTCACTGGTTGAAAATGCAGAGCGAGAAGGAAAAAGGCAACGAATCGCTGAAATGACTGATTTCTTGAATGAACAATCCTACGAGTTGGAGGAATATGATGAGCAGTTAGTAAGGCGGCTTATTGAAAAAGTAACGATATATGAAGATAAGCTCACCGTTGAATTCAAGTCTGGGATTGAGATTGACGAAGAGATATAGAATATTAACCGCCAATTAAGGGCTATCACCATTTGGCGGTTTTTAATGGATTTTTTTAATTTAAAAGTTGCTTAAAATGACTTATTGTGTTAAAATATATGATGATCCAAATAAGAATTTA